>Ga0209056_10007821_pt1 | contig 10989 bp, 11 predicted proteins | sample GraSoiAngelo_114_FD_185876 | JGI IMG/M metagenome (GOLD analysis project Ga0209056, IMG submission 185876) | Grasslands soil microbial communities from the Angelo Coastal Reserve, California, USA - 14_0903_13_40cm (SPAdes) (version 2) | ecosystem: Environmental > Terrestrial > Soil > Grasslands...
TGTCGCGTGGACCGAGGCGCCGGAAACGCGCGAGGCGCTCGTCCGGCAAAGATTCCGCTGGACTTTCGGCACTCTGCAATCTTTCTGGAAGCACGCCGACACTCTGTTTCGTCCGCGCTACGGGGCCCTGGGTTGGATCGCACTCCCGAACATTTTCATTTTCCAGCTTCTGCTTCCGCTCATTTCTCCGATCATCGATCTGATGTTCTTCGGCTCTGTCTTTCTGTGGGGTCTGGCGCAACTCCATGTTTTTCACCTGCCACAGCTCTGGACGCTGGCCGACCTCCAGCGCTCGGTTGTCTTTTTTCTCGGCTTTCTGATGATCGACGTGCTCACGTGCGTCATGGCTTTCGCGCTCGAAAAAGGGGAAGAGTGGTCCCTGCTGATTCCAGTATTGCTGCAGCGGTTTTACTACCGACAAATGATGTACGTGGTGTTGTTTCGCTCGGTAAAAGAAGCCGTGAGCGGCCGTCCCGTGGGCTGGCGGGGCGTCGAATCCGAATCGCCGAGCCAAAAGCCTTCCAAAGAAGTTGCGCACGCCTGACGCCCCCGGCGTCATTAGCTGGTGGTAGCCTCGGCTCTGGGCACCGCCGGAAAAACTTGCGACGTTCTCCATCTCGTCGCGCGGCTGTTTTTCCAAAGGCGGCAGGCGGGAAGACCTCAGCCCTTCTTGCATTGGACGATAGTTGAGGTAGGATAGTTCCTCACGTTTCAGGAGGTCCCCATGGCGATTACCTTCACACTGAACGGCAAGTCCCAGACTCTACCCTCGGATGTCAGCCCGGAGATGCCCCTGCTCTGGGTGCTCCGCGACGTGCTCAATCTCACGGGCACGAAATTCGGCTGCGGTATGGCGTTTTGCGGAGCCTGCACCGTTCATCTGAACGGCGATGCCATCCGCTCCTGTATGACGCCGGTTTCCAGCGTTGCCGGCAAGCGCGTCACGACTATCGAGGGCCTTTCGCCCGACGCCAGCCATCCCGTGCAGCGCGCCTGGATTGAAGAAGACGTGCCGCAATGCGGCTACTGCCAGTCCGGGCAGATCATGTCCGCCACGGCGATGCTCGCCAAAAAGTCCAACCCCACCGACGCCGACATTGACGAAGCCATGAGCGGCAACATCTGCCGCTGTGGCACATACCAGCGCATCCGTAAAGCCATTCATCGTGCTGCGGCTATGTCCGCTGCCGCCAAGAAACCCGCCGCTTAATCCGGCAGAAAGCGAGGTCGTCATGTCTCCGGGCTTGAGTGTAAATCGCCGTGAGTTTCTCAAAACCGGCGCGACCGGCGGGGCCGCGCTCGTCATCGGGTTCTATCTCTCCGACGTCGGTTTGGCCGATCAGGCGCGGGATCAGGAAAAGAAACCGCCGAATCCTTTCGATGCCTGGGTCCACATCGGCAAGGACAACCGCGTGACGCTCATCCTGGGCAAGTCGGAAATGGGCCAGGGTGTCTATACTGCTTTGCCGATGATTCTCGCCGAAGAGCTTTCCCTCGATTGGCGGAAAGTGAAGGTCGAGCAAGCACCGACGAATCCCGCAATCTACGATCACGGGACCGGAGGCAGCGGCAGCGTGGCCGGCTCGTGGCTTCCTCTGCGCCGCGCCGGATCGGCCGCGCGCGAGATGCTCATCACCGCGGCGGCGCAACGCTGGAATGTTGTCCGCGACACCTGCAAAGCCCAGAACGGTGGCGTGCTTCACGGCGCCCGCAAAGATTTTCTCACTTATGGCGAACTCGTCGAGGACGCGTCAAAGCTTCCCATTCCCGATTTCAATACTGTCCCGCTGAAAAACTCGGATGACTTTGCCATCGTCGGCAAAGATACGCCCCGCCTCGATGCGCGTGCCAAGTCGAGTGGCGCCGCGAAATTCGGGATCGATTCGCGTGTTCCGAGGATGCTCTACGCCGTCATCGCGCGCTGCCCGGTCTTCGGCGGCAAAGTCGCGAAGTTTGACGCCACGAAGGCCAAGGCTGTGCCCGGCGTCCGCGAGGTCGTTCAGATCGAATCCGTCGGCCCGGGGGCCTTCACCGCGGGCGGCGTCGCCGTGCTTGCGGACAATTCCTGGGCCGCTACGCGCGGCCGCGCGGCCCTCGAAATCACGTGGGATGAAGGGCCAAACGCAAATGAATCCTCCGATTCTCTTCGACACGATTGCGTCGAAAACGCATCGAAGCCGGGCAAAGTCGTGCGCAGCGACGGCGATGTCGACGCCGCTCTCGCTTCCTCCTCGAAAAAAATCGAGGCTGTCTACGAATTCCCCTTCGCGCCTCACGCCACGATGGAGCCGATGAACTGCACCGTGCACATCCGGCCCGACGGCGCTGAGGCTTGGGTCCCGACCCAGGGGCCGCAGTGGGCGCAAAGCGTCATTGCCGGCGTCTCGAAGCTGCCGCCAGAAAAAGTTGTTGTGCACACCACTCTCATGGGCGGAGGCTTCGGCCGCCGCTATCAGGCAGATTTTGTGATGGAGGCTGCGCAAGTCGCCAAGGCTGTCGGCAAACCCGTGATGGTGCTCTGGACCCGCGAAGACGATATGCAACACGACTTCTACCGCCCCGCTTCATACCATCGCATGTGGGGTGCGCTCGACGCGCAAGGCAATCTCGCCGCGTGGAAACATTTTCAGAGCTCGACCTCGATTGCGGCCATGTGGCGTCAGAACGGCACGGAGCAGGCAGAAAACGGTGAATTCGGCACGGCCGCCTTCATTCCGTATAAGAGCGCGAATTACCGGGTCGAATACACGTTGGCCAAGTCCGGCGTCCCCCGCGCCTGGTGGCGTTCCGTTGAGCATTCCACCAGCGGATTCGTCGTGGAAAGTTTCGTGGACGAGCTCGCGGCGGCCGCCGGTGTTGATCCGCTCGAATTCCGACTTCGCCTGATGGGCGATGATCGCAAGATCGAGGACTTCACCAATCCGAAGGAAGGCAAGCCGCTCGACACGGCTCGTCTGAAAGGCGTTTTAAAGCTCGCTGCCGAGAAAGCCGGCTGGAGCAAGCCCTTGCCGAAAGGGCTGGGCCGCGGGATCGCCGGTTATTTCTCGTTCGATAGTTATACGGCGGTAGTCGCCGAGGCCAACATCATGGACGGCAAGGTCCGCGTCCATCGCCTCGTCTACGCCGTGGACTGCGGCCGGCCCGTGAACCCCGACGGCGTGCGCGCCCAGGTCGAGAGCGCCGCGATTTACGGCCTCTCGGCCGCACTCCACGACGCCATTACCATCAAGGGCGGCCGCGTCGAGCAATCCAATTTCGGCGATTACGAAATGCCGCGCATGGCCGAAACGCCGAAGACCGAAGTGCACGTGATCATGAGCAAGGAAGAGCCGACCGGAATCGGTGAGCCGGGTCTCCCAGTGGTTGCCCCCGCGGTGTGCAACGCGATCTTCGCGGCCACTGGCAAGCGCATTCGCCGGCTTCCTGTTCGTCAGGAGGATCTAGCTTAGTGCTGTCTCGTTCATTTCTAACAAGAGATTTGCCATCTGTTTGGCGGAGACTAGGAGCTAAACTGCAGAAATGACTTGCCGGAACAAGTTGGAACGGTACTAGAGGCCCGGCGGACCTATCTTGCAAACCGCCCTATTCTTTCTTGCATTTTTCACTCTCGCTGTTTGGGTGTATCTCCTCACCGCGCGAGGCGGCTTCTGGCGTGTTTCGAGCTTTGACGCCGATCGCGACTCCAATCCAGGTCTGGCCGCCTGGCCCGCTGTTGTAGCCATCGTTCCCGCGCGAAACGAAGCACTCGCCATCGCGCAGACAATCGCTTCGCTGCTCGCCCAGGAGTATCCCGGCATATTCTCGATCGTCGTCGTTGATGACCACAGCGAAGATGGCACCGCAGAGATCGCGCGCAAAGCCGCCGCAGAGCGCAGTTCCGCACCTTCCGTGACGGTTCACTCAGCCGCGCCACTGCCTCCCGGTTGGACGGGCAAGGTCTGGGCGCTCTCCCAAGGCGCTTTGCGTGTCGAGGAGGCGAAGCCCGCGTATTACTGGCTCACGGATGCGGACGTTATTCATACTCCGGACATGCTGCGCCGCCTCGTCGCCCGCGCCGAGCACGACCACCTCGATCTGACTTCGCTCAGCGTTCTCCTCCAGAGCCGCACGCTTGCGGAGCGCGCTCTTATCCCCGCCTTTACCTACTTCTTCCTGAAGCTTTATCCCCCGCGCCAGATTGCCAATCCGGCCTCGCGCACCGCCGGCGCCGCAGGTGGTTGTATCCTCCTCCGGAGCGAGATGCTCGAACGAATCGGGGGGTTCGCCGCAATTCGCGGCGAAGTGATTGACGACTGCGCTCTGGCTCACGCCGTGAAGCGCAACGGCGGGCGCATCTGGCTGGGCCTGACCCGCAAGAGTCAGACTCTGCGCACCTACGGGACCTTCAGCGAGATTCGCAACATGATTGCGCGCGCCGCCTTCACCCAGCTCCATTATTCGGCGCTTGTGCTGCTCGTAACTCTCACAGCGATGTTCCTGACGTACGTCGCCCCTGTCGGCCTCCTGTTTGCGCCCGCGCCGGCAACCCGGCTGCTCGCCCTGGCCGCCTGGCTGCTCATGACGCTCAGCTTTGCGCCCACCCTGCGCTTCTATCGCCTTTCACCGTTCTGGGCGCCGCTCCTCCCTCTCGTGGCCCTGTTCTATTCCTACGCGACTTGTCTCTCCGCCGTTCGCTACTGGCTCGGCCGCGGCGCCCAATGGAAAGGCCGCGCCCAGGCCCCGCGCCCGGCTTGATCTCCTGGAAAACCCTTCACTTCCTGTAGATTTAGCCCCAGGAAACTGATAAACTTGCATTGTTACGTGGATGGGCTGTATCCCGGCAAACGGGAGCGGCACCGGAGGCGCGTATGAGCGTTGTTCCCGATGCGGGCAACGGCAAGATCACCGTGCCCGACATTCAAAACCGCAAGTCACTTCCAGCAAGTTCTCCGTCCCAGACCCAGAAGATCACCTGCCTGACGACCTACGACTATCCCACGGCTCGGCTGCTCGACGAAGCCGGCGTGGACATCGTTCTCGTCGGCGACTCCGTCGGCATGGTCGTGCTCGGCTACGACAGCACGCTGCCGGTTACGATCGAGGAGATGCTTCACCACACGAGGGCCGTGTGCCGCGGTGCACGGCGCGCGCTCGTCGTTGCGGACATGCCCTACGGCAGCTACCACATGGACACTTCCGAGTCGCTCCACAACGCGGTGCGCTTCGTGAAGGAAGCCGGCGCCGAGGCGCTGAAAGTCGAAGGCGGCGAGCGCCGCCTCGAGCTCATCGCCCGCATGGTCGAAGCAGAAATTCCCGTGATGGGCCACATCGGCCTGACGCCTCAATCCAAAAACGCAATGGGCGGCTTCCGCGTCCAGGGCAAGACTCCCGACGCAGCCGAAAAGGTGCTGCGCGACGCCCGCGCCGTGGAAGCCGCCGGAGCGTTCGCGGTCGTCCTCGAGGGCATGCCCCGCGAACTCGCCGGGCACATCACGCGCGAGCTGCGCATCCCGACCATTGGCATCGGCGCCGGACCCGATTGCGACGGCCAAGTGCTCGTCCTTCACGATATTCTGGGACTCACCTTCGGCCCGATCCCGAAATTCGCCCGCCAATACGCGAATCTCGGCGAAATCATCACCAACGCGGTGCGCGAATACTGCGGGGATGTGCGCGAAGGGGCTTTCCCCTCCGATTCGGAGTCCTATCACATGCCTCGCGCGTCCAACGAGTTGAAGCCTGCTCGCTCGCCGCGCTAGCCGCGTGGACAGAGCTCAATTCCCGCGGAGGTGCTCGTGACGCCTGAAGAAGTTCGGCTTTTGTATGATTACAACGCGTGGGCCAATCATCGCGTGCTCGACGCCTGCGCCCCGCTCTCGCCTGACCAGTTCACGCGCTCGCTTGGCTCCAGCTTCTCTTCGGTTCGCGATACCCTCGCACACATCTTCGGCGCCGAATGGCTCTGGCTCGAGCGCTTCCAGGGCCGCTCGCCGGCCTCGCTCCCGGAAGCGTCTCAATTCCCCGATTTCACCAGCCTCCGCGCGCGCTGGCTGGAACACGAATCAGCGCTCCTCCGCTTTGTTCGCGGCCTGACCCAGGACGACCTCAATCGCGTCATGGAATACAAAACGCTCAAATTCGGCGTCTATCGCAATCCGCTCTGGCAATCCATGCAGCACGTCGCCAATCACGGCAGCTACCATCGCGGTCAGGTTACGACCATGCTCCGCCAACTTGGCGCGCAACCCATCGCTACCGATCTCATGCACTTTTACCGCGAACGCGCCATCGCGGCCGGCGCATGACTCGCTCTGTTTCTTTCGCATTGGAAACCATTCGCACTGTCGCCTGGATGAAGGAGGCCGCGCGTCAGGCGCGCGCCGAAGGGCGTATTATCGGCCTCGTGCCCACAATGGGGGCGCTGCACGAAGGCCACCTTTCTCTGATTCATCGCGCGCGGCAGGACTGCAATCCCGTCATCGCCTCCATCTTTGTGAATCCCACTCAGTTCGGTCCAAAAGAAGATTTCACAAAGTACCCGCGCAGCTTCGAATCCGACGTCGCCCAGCTCAGCGCCGCCGGTGTCGATTCCCTTTTCGCTCCCGATGCCGCGGAAATCTACCCGAACGGCTTTCACACTTACGTCAACGTGGAAGGATTGAGCGAACGCCTCGAGGGCCGCTCCCGGCCGGGCCACTTTCGCGGTGTCGCCACCGTTGTCCTAAAACTTCTTGAAATCGTCCAGCCCCACTTCGCTTACTTTGGACGCAAGGACGCGCAGCAGGCGGGCATCGTGCAGCAACTCGTCCGCGATCTGAACTTGAACGCGAACATCGTCGTCTGCCCCATCGTACGCGAGTCCGACGGCCTGGCGCTTTCCAGCCGCAATGCCTACCTCAAGCCCGGCGAGCGCCGCGCTGCGACTGTTCTCTATCGCGCGCTCGACACCGCGCGCAAGGAAATCGCCTCCGGCGCGCGCGACGCCCTGCATCTCCAGGCCGCGATGCGCCGCGTGCTCGACGCCGAGCCGCTTGCCTCCACCGATTACGCCGAAATCGTGGACGCCGGCACCTTCGAGCCGGTCACGCAAATCCGCCGCGCCTGCTACGCCCTCGTCGCTGCCTTCATCGGTGGCACTCGCCTGATCGACAACATGCTCATCGAGCCGCGCGAAGGCGCCGAGGGTGACTTTCACGTCAGTTTATGATTCGACGGCTTTGCCGCTTCCTGCTTCCCTTTGCTAGACTGCCCGTGCAGCCCAAACTTTCCCAGCAAGGACGGAGATATGAAATCCATGCGGAATCCAGCGATCGTAGCGGCCCTGTCCCTCATTGTGCCGGCGCTCGTCCAGGCCTCGGGCACTGTGCCGAACGGAACCGTCATCCACGTCACCATCGATCAGTCCCTTAGCTCGAAGACCGCTAAGGTTGGCCAGCCCGTCGTTGCCTCTGTTGCGCAGGACGTCGTTGTCGGCGGCAAGGTGCTGGTCCCGAAAGGCTCGCACGCGAAGTTGACCGTCGGCAGCGTCCAGCCGTCCGGCCGCCTGTCGACTCCGGCAAAACTCTGGCTGCGCCTCCGCTCGGTCACCGTCAATGGCAAGGCCTATAGTCTCGCCACCAGTTCCGCCGGACGCACCATGGGCTCAAAAGCCAAGCATGACACCGTCTTCATCGGGGGGGGTGCAGGCGCGGGTGCGCTCATCGGCGGCCTCGCCGGGGGCGGCAAAGGCGCGGCCATCGGCGCTCTGGCGGGAGCTGGAGCGGGCACGGCTGGCGCTGCGGCCACCGGCAAAAAGGAAGTTGTATTCCCTGCCGAGACCCGCCTCGTGTTCACCACCCGGGCGCCCGTCGCCATCGACTGAGGGTTTCGCAAAGTTTGAAAAGCAAGGGGCGGCCCCTCGGCCGCCCTTTTCATTTTCTTCTGTTGCTATTCCCAAGTGGCCTCAAACCGCGCGCCTCATCCCTTGGATACGAACTTCAGCACTTCCGCCGCATGCCCCTTGGCGCTCACGTTGTCCCACACCTGCTCGATTCTTCCGTCCGCTCCGATCAAAACCGAACTGCGCACGATGCCTAAAAATGACTTTCCGAGAAATTTCTTCATCCGCCGCGCCCCATAAGCTTCGATGGCTTGAAACTCCGGATCACTCAGCAACGGAAAATTCAATTTGTACTTGGCCTTGAAATTCGCCTGCGCCTTCACGGAATCCGCGCTCACCCCCAGAATGGCGACATTCTCTTTCTCGAACTTCTTCATCGCGTCGCGAAACTCGGACGCTTCCACGGTTCAACCCGGTGTATTCGCCTTCGGAAAGAAATACAAGAGCGCCCGCTTCCCGCGAAAATCTTCGAGCGAAACCTCTTTGCCCTCGTCCGTCTTCAGCCGGAAATCCGGCGCCTTCTCGCCGACGTTCAGCATTTCCCTTGTCTCCCTGTGTTGTCGTCTTGAAGATATCCCCGGGCCCGCAACGACGCGGCGAGCTCGTCCGCTACATTGAACTTTTCCCCCGCTGCGAACCTCGCCGTCATCTCCGACGCGATTGCTTCGAGGGGAATCCGCTCATACACCAGCCCGCCGTCCACCATTCCGCGCACATAAGCCTGCACGAACCCCTCTGTTCCCAATTGCCGGTATTGCTCCACGTGCACCATTTCGTGAAACAGCAAGTCCGCGCTCGGGGCCTTCTCCTTCACCAGGATGCAGTCCACAAACGTGATGCCCGAGACGCCGTTGAAATCGAATTGCACCCGAATCCCGAAAAATGCGGCCTGCTTCAGGAGCCCTTCGAGAAAAGGTGGATTCTCAATCCTTTGGACCGTCTTCACCCGCGCCGCCGTCAATGCCGCATCTGGAAAGTATCCCGCCAGCCGTTCGTGTTCCCCGTCCGTTAGCACCCGCGCGCCGCCAATGTGCTTCGCGCGCTGCTCCTCGATCCAGCCCTGCACTTTCGGAGCGATCGAGGGAAGAAAGCTCTTGAGCAGGCTCACTTCGGCTTGCCCTGAGTATCGAAGGGCTTGCCCTGAGCTTCGGCGGGACTGGCCAGGAGCCTCTGCAAAACCTCGTTGACGATCTGTGGATTCGCTTGCCCGCGCGTCGCCCGCATCACCTGCCCCACAAAAAAGTTGAACACGCCCTCATTCCCTGCGCGGTATTTCGCCACATTCTCCCGATTCTTCTCAATCACCTCGCGCACCGCCCGCTCGATCGTGCTCGTATCGCTGATCTGCCTGAGCCCTTCAGTGGCGACAATTTCTTCAGGATCTCGCCCAGTATTGGTGGATATCGTCAAAGTTGCTTTAGCACCAGAAGTAGTAATTGTCTGATTTGCCATAAGGCTGATGATTTTGGCCAGCCTTTCCGGGCTGACTGGGGATTCCGAGATACCTTTGCCCATTTCATTTAGACGACCAAGGAGTTCGGTGATGATCCAATTGGCCGCAAGCTTCGCTGGCGCTCCGCTACGCACCACATTCTCGAAGTAATCCGCCAGCGCCCGCGTCGCCGTAAGGACCCCCGCATCGTACGCCGTGATTCCGTATTGCTCGACGAATCGCGCCCGCTTCGCCTCCGGCAGCTCGGGCATCGTCGCGCGGATTGCTTCGCGCCATTCCGCGCTCACGTGCACCGGCAGCAGGTCCGGCTCGGGAAAATAGCGGTAATCGTGCGCCCGCTCTTTCGTGCGCATGGATTCCGTCCGCCCCGCCGCCTGGTTCCACAGCCGGGTCTCCTGCTCGAGCTTCCCGCCGCTCTCGAGCGCGGCCACGTGACGTTCGATCTCAAATTCCAGCGCGTGTTGCAGGTAGCGGAACGAATTCAGGTTCTTCACCTCCACCTTCGTCCCGAATTGCGCGCTTCCTCGCGGCCGCACGCTCACGTTCGCGTCGCACCGCAGCGAGCCCTCCTCCATGTTGCAATCGCTCGTCTCCGTGAACAGCATTACTTGCTTGAGCGTCGTCAGGTATGCGTACGCTTCCTCCGGCGTGCGGATGTCCGGCTCGGACACAATCTCGATCAGCGGCGTGCCTCCGCGGTTGAAGTCCACGTACGTCCACTCCGGCTCGCCCGGTTTCAGCGGGGCCACACCAGGTGGCAGTTCGTGTAGTGCCTTCGCTGCGTCGTCCTCCAAGTGCAGCCGCGTAATCCCCACGCGCTTCCGCGACCCGTCCACGTCGAGTTCGAGCCAGCCACCCGTCGCCAGCGGCAGCTCGTACATCGAAATCTGGTAGCCCTTCGGCAGGTCGGGATAGAAATAATTCTTCCGCGCAAACCGCGCGTGTTCGTGCACGGTGCAGTGCAGCGCCAGCGCCGCCCGCACCGCCATCTCCACCGCCTTCTTGTTCAGCACCGGCAGCGTCCCGGGCAGCCCCAGGCACACCGGGCACACATTCGTGTTCGGGGGATCGCCAAAGCGCGTCGAGCATCCGCAAAAGATCTTCGATTTCGTCAGAAGCTGGACGTGCACTTCCAGCCCGATCACCGGCTCGTACTTCGCAAGCACCTCCGGCGCAATCGCAGCGCTCTCTGCCGCACTTTTCGCCATAGGAAACCGCTCATTATAGCATCCGCCGGAACGCACACCGGAAGCCGGACTCTTCAGGCCTCTGGTGAGCTCGCTTCCACGGCACGCAGCGCCGGAAAGAACCGCTCCGCCAGCGCGAAGCCTCCGAAGAGCAGCGTCGCGTACATCGCATCCCCCGCCAGTGTGTTCCAGAAAAACGGTATCCCCGCAACGTAGCAGGCTGCCAAACCCGCCCCAGTTTTCGGATATAGTCCGCCCATCGCCCATACACCAAAGTTGGTCACCACGAAAAACTGTAGCGACCCGAGCAGCGTTGCTCCTCCCACTCGCCAGATCGTCCGCCGCCCCCGCAGCCAGAAGCCAATCGCCACGCTCACCAGAAAGCTCGCATACACGATCCACATCCACTTGTACAGACCCAGCACAATGTCCCCCGCGAAAAGCGCCGCCAGCGGCAGCAGGAACGCGGCCCGCCGGTCCCGCAGCATCGC
>Ga0209056_10007823_pt1 | contig 10987 bp, 7 predicted proteins | sample GraSoiAngelo_114_FD_185876 | JGI IMG/M metagenome (GOLD analysis project Ga0209056, IMG submission 185876) | Grasslands soil microbial communities from the Angelo Coastal Reserve, California, USA - 14_0903_13_40cm (SPAdes) (version 2) | ecosystem: Environmental > Terrestrial > Soil > Grasslands ...
TTCGCGGCAGTCAGCCCGCCGCCAATCCGCAGTTCATCGTGCTCCCTGAGGATACCAGCCGCGCCATTACCATGACGGGCTCAGATCCCGGCGGCCGCTCCCTGACCTACTCTGTTCTAAACCAACCCGCCTACGGCACTCTGTCGGGTGCCCCGCCCAATCTTGTCTATCATCCGAACACTAACTTTTTTGGCGCCGATAGCTTCGCTTTCCGAGTGAATAACGGACTCACCGACTCAACTCCGGCGCGAGTCGAGATGGCTGTGATCCAAGTTGAGGACGTTGCGGGCGCGTCGCTCTCCATCCGCCAGTCCAATAACCAAATCACGCTGAGCTTTGTGGGCGAGCCTTAATAACTACCCACAACGCTTCTATCAGCCACGCCCGCTGCCGTGAGTGGCGAGCCCTCCTGCCAGTAGGAGTTCAAAATTTTCCCACTATCGTTCCAGTATCATTTTACTGGAGCTTTTGATGGAGGGCGCTCTTGGGGCGGCAGGTTCTCACACCCTGCGGAGGAAGCGCACTTCGGTGCAGAGTCGTTCCACTTCGTTCATCAGGTGCAAAATGATTCATACGTTTCTCCTGGGTTCATGAGGATCGTGGATTAAAGCGCGAGACGCGGCCGAGTTTTTCCCATAGCGCGCGTTCTTCGTCGCTGAGTTGCTGCGGTACTTGCACGTTGACGACCGCGTAGAGGTCGCCGCGCTCGCCCGTCGCTCTGGCCCCTGGGCAGACCACGCCCGCGCACGCGAAGCTGCCGGCCGTTGTTGGTGCCGGGCGGGATGAGCACATTCACCCGGCCCTTGAGCGTGGGAACGCTCACGGTGATTCCGAGCACCGCTTCCCAAGGCGCGAGGTCGAGGTCGTAGTAAAGGTCGGCGCCCCGTACACGGAAATCGGGATGCGCAGGCAGCCGTACGCGCAAGTAGAGGTCGCCTGGCGTCGCGCGGGACGCCGAGGATGGAGTAGTAGTCTTTGAACTCAACCGGCATGGCTGCAGGCGATATGCGGTGTTGAACGGAACACCGCGGCGGCTGAGAATCGAAGTTCCCAATCCGAAATTCGGGCTTGGGAACAAGCCCGAGAGCCGAAGTCCGAAGTCTCAGGCGCCGACGGTCCGCCGCGAGCGTAGCGCAGAGTTGCACTCTGCCGTATCGCCGAATTGTATTCGGCTGGCCGCGAGACATCCCCAGCACCTCGGGCTGTTCGAAAGCGTGGCTGAATACAATTCGGCGATACAGCGCAGTGCGGCGCAGCCGCAACCGAAGTAGCGGCAGGCATCCTGCCTGCCGTAGAGCCGGGCTTCCAGCCCGGCGAAAAAAACGCTTCGATTTCCTCTAAACATCGGGAATTCAGCAGTCCTCGCACGCATGCGCCGAGGGTCCGGACGGCAGGATGCCGCCCTCTACGGCAGCCAGGATGGCTGCCGCTACGAATTTTGCGCAGCCGGCGACGGTTTGGACAGATACGTAAGGATTGAAAATCTGCGCTACGGAGTCGTGGCCTGTTTATGGTCTGCGAGCATCGCTTCGCGCACCCGTTGCTGAACGGTGGCGATGTGCTCGCGAACCGATTTCGACGGCTGGCTGGTTACCATGGCGATTTCCTCCGGTTCGAAACCTTCGACAAAGTAGAGTTCAAACACCTCCCGTTCAGGCCGGGGCCAGTTTCGCATGTCGCGCTGGAGTTGTTCGAGCAGGTCCCTTTGCGCCACGACCTGGTCGGGCGGCATGGCGTGGGGATCGGCAATCAAGCCTTCGCTTCGGACGATGGGTGGTTCGAGTTCTTCCCCGATGATGTCGAGCGGTTGCTCGGCATCGTAACCGGCCGCTCTCTCAGCGTCTTCTGGCAGGGCCTGCAGTTCATCAATTGAAACCTCCACGGTCCCCTTTTGTTTCAAGGCGCGTCGCTGGCGGCGGAGTTCCACGTGAATAAGGTGGTAGAACCAGACGAGCCAGTTCAACTTCTCCGGCTTCCGGCCAACTTTGGCCACGGCCTGGCGGGCTGCTTCGTTCACAATGTCGCAGGCATCGAGCGCGCCTTTGGGGATGTCACCGGCCAGTTCGTCGTGGCGGATGTGACGGCGGACATGACGGACCAGCCGCGTGTAATGCCGTTGGAAGAATTCCCGCACGACATCTTCCAGCTTTTGCGGGCCAGTGCCTTCGGCCATCGGTTCGGTGGCGAAGCTGGCGGCCTTGAGTTCGCGCAGTTGCGGGCGGCGCTCTTTGCGTTTCCACAACGGCTCGCGACGCAGGTCGGCCTTGAGCGATTCCAGTTCGCGCAGGAGCGCCTTGACGGCGTCGTCGAAGGTTTTGATGACATCCGGGGCGAACTTTTCGCTGCGAAGAATGTTAGACGGCAGCCGCAGCGTGAGCGCGGCAGTGTGAAGCACTTTTTGGGGATGCCGTTCAAGGGCGACCTGGAGGTGAACGGTGTCCGGCCGGAAATGTTTCAGGTGCTTTTCAAACTTCGCAATTTTCTCGCGGAGTTTCTTCCGCAGCAACTCGTGTCCGTGGAGATTTTTGGCCACGAGATTCCAGGGCAGTGTGGTCCGTTTGGTCATAGGCAATTCAAATCGCGGCTCTGGCGCTGCGCCAGGCGACCCGGCCGTCGCGCGGGCGCAGGGAGTTCACGAGCATCATTTCCCCGACGTTTTCGGGTGTGATGAGTCCCAGCAACCGGCCCAATCGATCCACGACCGGCAAGGCCGGGCTGGCGCTTTCCTGCATGAGGCGAAAGGCTTCATCGAACGGATCATCCGCCCTGACCGCAGGGAGGTCGCGGCGCATGACGTCCACGACGGGCATTGCCGAGCCGTGACGTTTGAGGGCGGCGATCATGTCGTCTCGCGTCAGCACGCCCAGCAGCCGGTCCGCGTCGTCCACGACGGGAAACTCATGCTGGGAAGTGCGCAACAGCGCCTCGACTGCATCATCGAGCGTGGCGTCGTGCGGCAGGCGCATCAGGTGTGTGACCATTGCTTCGGACACTGGCAGGTTCAGTGAAAGGTCCTTCATTTGCGCCATCGCGGCTTCCTGTTGCGCGCCCAGGAAAATGAAGAAGGCGATGAAAATGAGCATCGGGTTGGTGAACAGCCCGACGAAGCCGAAGACAAATGCCAGCGCCTGGCCGATCCAGGCGGCGATTTGCGTGGCGCGGCTGTAAGGCAAGGCCATCGCCAACAGCGAGCGCAGCACGCGGCCGCCGTCCATTGGAAAGGCCGGAATGAGGTTGAAGAGCACCAGCGAAATGTTCACCGACGCGAGTTTGGCGAGCATCTCGACGCCGGGTTGCTCGAGATGCTCGAGGTATTGGAATTCCGCACGGCGGCCCAGGACAAAGATGAGCACGGCGGCGATGACCAAGTTGACCAGGGGCCCAGCGATCGCGACCACCAATTCCTGCCACGGTCTGTCGGGCATACGCTGAATGCGCGCCACGCCGCCGATGGGCAGGAGCGTAATATCCGGCGTGCGAATGCCGAAGCCGCGAGCGGCCAGGGCATGACCGAACTCGTGCAACAGCACGCAGCCGAACAAGGCCAGAATGAACAGCACGCCGTCGATGGCCGCGGCCGAGCCGCCGACCTGGTAATAAGTGAAACCAATCCACGCCAGGAACAAAAGGAAGGTGATGTGGATGCGAACATCGATGCCGGCGATACGGGCGATTTTGATGGACCAGCGCATAAGGGGTAGTCGGGTTCAGGCCGCTTGTTTTGTTATTTGACCTTGTTCTTCATGACTCCTTTTCCTTCTTCAGGAGGGTTGACTCGAAGACCAGTTCACCTTTCTTGAACTCGACCGTCACACGGCTGTTGTCGCGCACCTCGCCAGAGAGAATCTTGCGCGAGAGCGGTGTCTCGACGTGCCGTTGCAGGAAGCGCTTGAGCGGGCGCGCGCCATAGACCGGGTCATACCCTTCGCGGGCGATGTATTCCCTGGCCGCGTCGGCCAACTCCAGGTCGATGTGCCGGTCCGCCAGGCGGGCACGCAGCAGGTTGAGTTGAAGATCAACGATGCGTTTGATTTCCGAAAGCGTGAGGGGCTTGAACAGGACAATGTCGTCCACGCGGTTGAGGAACTCGGGGCGAAAGTGCGCGCGCAGCTCGTTCATGATCTTCGTGCGCACGTGCTCGGCAATCTCGCCTGTGTCGCTCGCATTCTCGATGAGCAGCGGGCTGCCGATGTTGGAGGTCATGATGATGATGGTGTTCTTGAAATCCACCGTGCGGCCCTGGTTGTCGGTGAGCCGGCCGTCGTCGAGGATTTGCAGCAGGACGTTGAAAACGTCGTGGTGCGCCTTTTCGATTTCGTCGAACAGCACCACCGTGTAGGGCCGGCGACGGACGGCTTCGGTCAACTGGCCGCCTTCTTCGTAGCCCACGTAGCCTGGGGGTGCGCCAATGAGCCGGGCCACGGCGTGCTTCTCCATGTATTCGCTCATGTCGATGCGAATCATGTTGTCCTCGCTGTCGAACAGGCTCGCCGCCAGTGCGCGGGCCAGCTCGGTTTTGCCCACGCCGGTCGGGCCCAGGAAGATGAATGAACCAATGGGCCGCTTGGGGTCTTTGAGGCCGGAGCGCGCGCGGATGACCGCGTCCGCCACCGCCGCGACCGCTTCGTCCTGCCCAATGACGCGCTCGTGGAGAATCTGGTCGAGGCGCAGCAGCTTTTCCTTCTCGCCTTCGAGCAAGCGGGAAACAGGAATGCCGGTCCAACGCGAGACCACTTCGGCGACTTCGTCGGGCGTCACTTCCTCCTGGAGCATGCGCTGGCCTTCCTTGGCGGCGGTTTTGCCTTCGAGTTCCTTAAGTTGTTTTTCGAGCTGCGGGATTTTGCCGTATTGGAACTCGGCCACGCGGCGGAGATCGCCGTGGCGTTGGGCCTGTTCCATTTCGTTGCGGGCCAATTCGAGGGCTTCACGCAGTTTCTGGATGTCCTCGATGGCGCGTTTTTCGCTGTCCCACTGCGCTTTGAGGGCGTCGCGCTGACTTTTGAGTTCGGCCATCTCCTTTTGAAGCGCGGCAAGGCGTTCCTTGCTGGCCTGGTCCTTTTCTTTGCGCAGGGCTTCGCGTTCGATTTCAAACTGCGTCAGGCGCCGTTCGAGGCCTTCCAGTTCTTCGGGCATCGACTCCATCTCGGTGCGCAGCTTGGCGGCCGCTTCGTCAATGAGATCGATCGCCTTGTCCGGCAGGAAACGGTCGGAGATGTAGCGATGGGAAAGCTGCGCGGCGGCAACCAGGGCGGCGTCCTGGATGCGTACGCCGTGATGGAGTTCATAACGCTCGCGCAATCCGCGCAGGATGGAGATGGTGTCTTCGACACTCGGCTCGTTGACCATAACCGGCTGGAAGCGGCGCTCCAGCGCGGCGTCTTTCTCGATATGCTTGCGGTATTCATCGAGCGTGGTGGCGCCGATGCAATGGAGTTCACCCCGGGCGAGCATGGGCTTGAGCATGTTGCCGGCGTCCATCGCGCCCTCGGCCTTGCCCGCGCCAACCATGGTGTGGATTTCATCGATGAACAGAATGATTTGCCCCTGCGCCCTGGTGATTTCCTGCAGCACGGCCTTGAGGCGTTCCTCGAATTCGCCGCGATACTTCGCACCGGCGATGAGCGCGGCGAGGTCGAGCGCAATGAGGCGCTTGTCCTTAAGGCTTTCGGGCACGTCGCCGGCCACGATGCGGCGGGCCAAGCCTTCGACAATGGCGGTCTTGCCCACGCCCGGCTCGCCGATGAGCACCGGGTTGTTCTTGGTGCGGCGCGAGAGCACCTGGATGCAGCGGCGGATTTCGGCATCCCGCCCGATGACGGGATCGAGTTTGTTCTGCTGCGCCAGCCGGGTGAGATCGCGCCCGTATTTTTCGAGCGCCTCGTAAGTGGCCTCGGGATTGGCGCTGGTCACACGCTGATTGCCGCGCACTTCGGTGAGCGCCTTGAGCAATTCGTCGCGTCGGACATTGAGCGTCTTGAAAATCTTGCCAATCCCGGTCGTGGCCGGCTCGTCGAACATCGCCAGCACCAGGTGCTCGACGGAGACGTATTCGTCCTTGAGTTTTTTCGCCTCGTCCTGGGCCTTGACGAGGAGCTTGTTCATGCGCTGGGTGATATAAGTCCCCTGGCCCGTCATGTCGGTGCCGGAAACGCGCGGGATGCGATTGAGTTCCTCCTCGACTTTTGCCTTGAGCAAATCCGGGGCGACCTTTGCCTTCTCGAACAGGCGCGGTACCAGGCCGCCTTCCGGTTCGAGCAGCGCGAGCATGAGGTGTTCGACATCCACCGCCTGGTGCTGATTGCGCGTGGCGATGTTCTGCGCCTCCAACAGGGCGGCCTGGGATTTTTCGGTGAACTTGTTCAGGTCCATAAGCGTTGTAGCGGCGGGCATCCTTGCCTGCCGTCGAGGGCGGCATCTTGCCGCCCGGAATCCGCGGGCAACAAGGCAAAATGTGCGCAAGTTCGCGGCGGATCGCTGAATTCGAAGCGTTCTTTTCGACGGGCTGGAAGCCCGGCTCTACGCACGAGCTGAGGAGTGGCCGTGGTGCAGCGCGCACGAACGCTGGTAGCGGCACCCATCCTGGCTGCCGTAGAGGGCGGCATCCTGCCGGCCCGGACCGACGCAGGGGATGCCGAGGCGCCGGTGCCTTCAATGCAGTTTATTGCATGCGGGCCGTTTGTTCCGCCGGGCTGGAAGCCCGGCTCTACGGCAGGCAGGATGCCTGCCGCTACAGTGACACCCACGCGACGCTTGGCTTCCTGTATTGTGTCCTGCAATTTGGTTGCATCGTGAGCGCGGTCGCGCAAAACAACCCCGAGGAAGACCGCCCAGACCGTCTTGTATCCGGTCTGCATTTCCGCGGACGATTGCCACATCTTAAAAGCCAAGGAGCAATTTACTTCGTCACTTTCCGCCTGGCCGATTCCTTGCCCGCTCACGAAGTCGCGCGGCTCAAGCACGAGCGTCAGGCCATTCTCGAACAGGCTCGTGCCGCGAAAAGTCCGCTCACTTGGTACGAAGAACAACAATTGCTGGCGTGGTATTGCGACAAGGTCGAAGCGCTGCTTGACGCCGGACTGGGCACGTGCTGGTTGAGCAAGTCGGAAGTGGCAGAGCTTATTGTCGGTTCGGTGAAGCACTTTGCCGGTCAACGCTACGACCTGCCTGCCTGGGTCGTCATGCCCAATCACGTTCACGCGGTGGTCTGGCCGTATCCGAAACATACGCTTAGCGGTGCAATTGGAACCTGTCTAGTTTCGCCAGCCGTTGCGCTCGGAGAAAATCGGTGGGCTGCCTGTTCCTTCAAATTGCGACTCCACGCCAAACGCATCAACAATGCTCGATTGTGCGGGAATGATCCCTGACGGGAATTGACGCCACACACCCTCGGAATAAGCTCTTCCGGATGGGTGCACATAAAAATCAATTCCCTAAGCTGCACAACGCCATGTGGCCTGGCCTCGTCGGCAAAGGCAGCCCGGGCGCCGAACCCTTCAGCCTTGGATAATTTTCCGGCAACAACACGGTGATGCGAAAGGCATGGTAAATCGCGAAAAAATTTCACAACTCCCTGTGCCACACAGTCACTGCGGTTTGAGAGCATAAGTTTGAGTTCGCCCAGCGATGAGTTGGCCTGTTCGAAGGCAGAGCGGCCGGCTTTAGTGCCGCTTCCGTAGCGCAGAGTGAGTTGTACTCTGCCGTATCGCCGGATTTGTAATCCGCCGTCTTCGGCAAGCTCCGGCGCGTCCAATAAGTCCGGCGCTCTGCCGACTGCAAGTCGGCGATACAGCGCGATACAGCAGATTGGAAATCTGCGCTACGGCTTGGCCACGCAGACACGCCAAACAGACCTAACCGTTTTGCGCTGGGTCAATAAATTCAAAAATTGCGCTAAAAATCATTCCCAAACGTCTGGCAGTGACGTAAAACATGTCATGATCCAAGGCGCATGGGATGCCGTGCTTGGTGTCAAACCTTGCCGATCGAAAGGCCGAATGTGGGAAATAACCATGCACAAATGAAAAAGAACCCTTTTCACCGAATCCTGACGAGCCTCCAACGCCTCGAATCCACTCGTGCGCGTTTGCCGGTCGAACGACGGCGGCGGGGATTTACCCTGATTGAACTCCTGGTGGTGATCGCCATCATCGCAATTCTGGCGGGGCTGTTGTTACCGGCGCTCGCACGGACCAAGGCGAAAGGCGAGCGAATCGCCTGCATGAACAACCTCCGGCAGATCAGCATGTTCATGCAGTTTTACTCGGATGACAACAACGACACCTTTCCCGCCCATCGAAACCTGGGTTTGAATACCGCTGACGCGGCATTCTCGCTCACCAATTGGAGGGGCACTTCGATTGTGCCGTATGGCAACAACAACAGCAATCTGTTCCATGACCCCAGCATCAAAGGCAAACGAATAGACAACCGGATCCCCTGGACTTGGAATTTTGACTGCCATCGGGTCGGTTACGGATTCAATGGCTACTTTCTGGGAATTCATCCTTATGCCGGCGACGATCTGAGCATTGCAGGGATCAGCTTCACCACCCGGCCCTGGTTCAAACGCAGCAGAATTGTGAGGCCCGTTCAAAATCTGGTGATTGGCGACAAGCAACCGTATCTCAACGGCAACATGCCGGTCTGGGGCAGCAGCCTTTGGTGGCCCAATGCGACGATGGATCCGGCGCTGGGCAACGTCTTTGAGGGCATTGAACCCAAGCGCCACTTGGGCGCGTCGGTGGTTGTCTTCAACGACGGCCATTCTGAGGTACGTAAGGACGCACAGATCAATCCGCCCATGAATCCCGGCAGCGGAAACACAAAAGGTTTGATCAATTCGCAATACTGGGATCCACTCCAGCGTGGGGGAAATCAATGAGCCCGCCGCTCGCGACCCGCCGCTCCGGCGCGACTGAGTTCGGACAGCTCAAGGGGTCAGAGCCGTAGCCGCCGAGGTAACGAGGCGGAAGTATTTTTCGCGCGATCGGCGGCTGCTATTCTTGAACTGCTCCAGAGTTGGCCCGGTCATTCTGTTCTTGGTGGCCTGCCCGCCTCGTGGTTCAATTTGGGCCGTGCGCGTCCTGATTGTCGGCTGCGGCTATATTGGCCTGCCTTTGGGGACTGAACTCGTCAAACAGGGCCACGACGTTTATGGGGTCCGTCGATCGGCGGGCGCGGCAGACGACCTGAGCGTCGCAGGCATCAAGCCGCTCGTGGCCGACATCACCAGCCGGGATGCTCTCGCCCGGCTCCCGGGACCTTTCGATGCCGTGGTGAATTGCGTTTCCTCGACCCGAGGCGGTTTGGAGGAATATCGCCGGGTTTATCTGGAAGGGACCCGCAATTTGATCGAATGGCTGTCCGCAACGCGGCCCAAAAAGTTCGTTTATACCAGCAGCACCAGTGTTTACGGGCAGGCCGACGGTTCACTGGTCAAGGAAAGCAGTCCGACCGCGCCGGGCAGCGAAACGAGCAAGGTCTTGGTCGAAACAGAAAAGCTGCTTCTGGCTGCGGTGGCCGAGCGCCAGTTCCCTGCCGTGATCCTGCGTGTCGCCGGCATTTACGGGCCGGGCCGGGGCCATTTGTTTCTGCAATATCTGAGGAACGAAGCGAAGATCGCGGGCAAAGGCGAACGCCTGATCAACATGATCCACCGCGATGACCTGGTGGCCATCCTCATCGCCGCGCTGAAGAGTGGGCGGGCCGGCGAGATTTACAACGCAGTGGACGATGAGCCGGTGGCGCAAATCCATTTCTTCCGCTGGCTCTCCGAGACACTGGGGAAGTGGATGCCGCCGTTCACGCCGGAAGTTGAAAACGGCGACCGCAAGCGTGGGCTTACGAACAAAAGGGTTTCCAATCGCAAACTGAAAATGGAACTGGGTTATCAGTTCAAATACCCTACCTTCCGCCAGGGTTACACCGCAGAAATCACGCGTCTGGAACGCAGTGGGCAGTTGAACATTGACCCTGAACCTCGATAAACTCAGCTCTATCGTTCGGCCACTTGCGAGCGTAGCGAGCCGAACGGCAAGGCCCACAGGGGCGAAAGATAATAGCCCAGGGCAAGCGAAGCGCCGCCCTGGGTAACGGAGCAATAATGAATATCTCCTCTCTTCACGAACCGCTGTTGCGGCACGCTCCCAATTTTTATGCCGCGCGACAAGGTCGGGGCTGTAGTGGAGGACGTGAAGCAGTCCGCTGGCTCGACCAGAGTGATCACGCGCGAGCACTTCAGCAGTGGCGATAGTCGCATGCGATACCATTTGGCAGCGCTTGGCCAGAGTTGGAAGATCGTTCGGATAGATCGAGAGTGCTTTCTGTGTCGGGGCACGGGTCAGGCCGGAAGCGCGCCGTGTCAGAAGTGCGATGGAGAGGGGTGGTACGATCCAAGAAGGGATGATGCCAATGCATAGCTTTGACCGACTGAGCGAAGCGATGCTGGCTTCAGGGCTCTTACGGCGGCGGTAGCTCATCCGAAGCGTTCGGCGTGCAGGGCCGACACTGCTCGGGAATTTTGAACAGAAGACAAGGGAGAGCAGAAAGAGGGGCCTGCGTCTCTACTGGATTTGGGGCTTCGTTAAACGGTTGGGTGCTGGTCCTCCGCCGGAGATTTTTTTGAGATGCGGAGCACGTCGCCGAACCAGATCGCTCACCGAACGCCGTTTGCAGTCGCGCGGGGGTTGGCGATTCTTGTCGTTAGACCACTTCGCAACATGAACACGAGATGCGAACGGCATGAGCCGTTCAGCGCGGTGTGAATTTCAGCGTCAGCGGCAGGTGGGGAGCTCAGTAACGCCGTTGGCTAATTCAAACCTAGGGCTTTGCCGGCGGTTGCTGACTTCCCGGTCACCGCAAAGAAGTGGTCCTTGTCGATGCCGTAGTGGTCGAGAACGCGTTTGGTGGCCGCGTCGAGCGTTGCGGCGTCGAGGACGATGCGTTGCAAGGTGTCACCCTTCATGAATTGGAAGATGTGAAAGCCATT
>Ga0209056_10007824_pt1 | contig 10986 bp, 8 predicted proteins | sample GraSoiAngelo_114_FD_185876 | JGI IMG/M metagenome (GOLD analysis project Ga0209056, IMG submission 185876) | Grasslands soil microbial communities from the Angelo Coastal Reserve, California, USA - 14_0903_13_40cm (SPAdes) (version 2) | ecosystem: Environmental > Terrestrial > Soil > Grasslands ...
AAATAGTCGAGATTCGCTCGCCGGGGCAGGCGAAGTCGCCTGTCCCTACGTGGGCGAATTAAGACTCGGCAAATCGGTACAGTGGGCAGGTCAAGGCGATTAGCTGGCGGGTTTCCAGCGCAGGACTGGCTTGCGGGCGGCGGCGACTTCGTCCAGGCGTGAGACGCGCGTCGAGTGCGGGGCATCCAGCACCAGTTGCGGATCTTCTTCTACTTCTGCCGCGATCGAGCGCATTGCCTCGATAAATAAATCCATCTCTTCTTTCGACTCACTTTCGGTGGGCTCGATCATCAGCGCTCCGGGCACGATCAGCGGGAAGGCCGTGGTGTAAGGATGGAAGCCGTAATCGATCAGACGTTTTGCAATATGCATGGTCTTCACGCCTTTTTTTGCCTGCAGTTTGTCGCTGAAGACCACCTCGTGCATGGTGGGCGTGGAATACGGCAGATCGTAAATTCCTTCCAGGCCTTTGCGGATGTAGTTGGCGTTGAGAACCGCATCTTCCGTGGTCTGACGCAAACCATCGGGGCCGTTGGCAAGAGTGTAGGCGAGAGCGCGGACGAACATTCCGAAGTTGCCGTAGAAGGCGCGCACCCGTCCCACTGACTGCGGGCGGTTGTATTCGAAAGCTAGCGTGCCGTCCGGCTTGGTGATCACAACTGGCTTGGGAAGGAACGGCTCAAGCATCTTTTTGACTGCCACTGGGCCGGAGCCTGGCCCTCCGCCGCCGTGGGGCGTGGAAAAGGTCTTGTGCAGATTCAAGTGCATGACATCAACGCCGAAATCTCCGGGACGAACCTTGCCGACCAGGGCGTTCATGTTGGCGCCGTCCATGTAGAGCAATCCACCCTTCGCATGCATGACTTCGGCAATCTTATGAATCTCCTGCTCGAATACTCCCAGGGTATTGGGGTTGGTGAGCATGAGTGCGGCGACTTCTTCATTCATCTGCGCGGTGAGCGCGACTACATCCACCATGCCTCGGGCATTGGATTGCATCTTCTCAACGTCGTATCCCACCATGGCTGCGGTTGCGGGATTGGTGCCGTGAGCGGAGTCGGGAATGAGGATTTTCTTCCGGGGATTTCCTTTGGATTGCTGATAAGCCCGCACCATCAGCAGACCAGTAAGCTCGCCGTGCGCGCCCGCAGCTGGTTGTAGCGTGATCGCGTCCATGCCGGTGATTTCGAGCAGACAATCGCTTAGGGTCTTGATGATGCGCAACGCACCCTGAGAAATCTTCTCCGGCTGATATGGATGTCCATTGGCGAGTCCGGGCAGACGCGTGACCGCTTCGTTGACGCGCGGGTTGTACTTCATGGTGCAGGATCCAAGCGGGTACATGCCGAGATCGATTGCGTAATTCCAAGTGGAAAGCCTCGTGAAATGGCGGATGATTTCGATCTCGCTGACTTCGGGCATCTGGCCGAGATCTTTTCTTTCAGCGGACCCAAGAAGCTTCGAAGGGTCGACGTCTGGAACATCAAGCGGGGGCAGTTTCCACGCGGCCTTCCCTGGGGATGATTTCTCAAAGATCAGGCCTTCGTTCTGGTTGACGTGGCGAGTGGCTTTGCGGGTCACGTGCTTCACCGCGTCACCTCCTGGACATCGGCTTCCTGTTTAGCCGATTTAACCGAGCGCTCGCTTTCAGCGACCATCCCGACGGCGGTGTCAATTGAGGTGCGGGTCGTCAACTCAGTGCAGCACCACAGGGCCGCGTTGCCGAGTTCGGGATAAAACTTCTTCAGTGGAAGCCCGCCCACGATCTTGTGTCCCAGGATGCGGCTGTTGATGGCATAGGGATCTTCGGTGGTCTGGACCACGAATTCATTGAATCTCGGGGCGCCAGGAAAAAGCACTCTCGCATGCTTGCCGAATTGCTGTGCGGCGTAATTGGCTTTGGCCAGATTCTGTTTGGCCAGCTCGCGTAGTCCGACCTTGCCGTAGATGGTCATAAAAATGTTGACCATCAATGCCACCAGGGCCTGGTTGGTGCAGATGTTGGAAGTCGCTTTCTCGCGACGAATGTGCTGCTCGCGGGTTGCGAGAGTAAGGACGAAGCCACGCTTGCCATTCTTGTCGGAGGTTTGACCGACCAGGCGACCGGGCATCTGGCGGACGTACTGCTCGCGAGTGGCGATCACCCCGCAGTATGGTCCTCCAAATCCAAGAGGCACGCCGAAAGATTGCGCTTCCATGGCAATGATATCCGCCTGGCGCGGCGGCTCAACGATGCCCAGAGAAACTGCTTCCGCGATGGAAACTACCAGCATCGCTCCCTGTTTGTGGGCAATTTCGGCGATGGCGGCGATGTCTTCGATGGTGCCGAAAAAATTAGGCGATTGAACCAGGAGACATGCGGTTTCCTGGGTGATCAGCTTTTCAAGTTCCTTCAGGTTCACGCGTGCGGTGTCGGTGAATGAAGTTGCGGTGACTGGCAGGCTTTGATGATGCGCGTAGGTAGCGAGAACTTCGCGGTATTCGGGATGCAAGCTGTTTGCCACAACGGCGGAGCGACGTCCGGTTAGGCGAACCGCCATCATTACGGCTTCGGCGGCGGCGGTGGAACCGTCATACATAGACGCGTTGGCCACTTCCATGCCTGTCAGCTCGCAGATCATGGTCTGAAATTCGAAGATGGATTGCAATGTGCCCTGCGAAATTTCCGCTTGATAGGGTGTGTAAGCGGTGAGGAATTCGCCGCGGGAAATAAGCGAGTCGATGATCACAGGACGGTAATGATAGTAAGCACCCGCGCCTAGAAAGGTGGCGTAGCCGTCGCCATTCTCGCGTGAGCGCTCCCGGAACCAGTCCACGATCTCGGATTCTGCCATCTGGCGTGGAACTTTGAGATCCCGCTCCAGACGGTATTCGGCTGGAATCGACGCGAACAGATCGTTGATGGACCGCGCGCCAATGGCTTTGAGTAGGGCTTCGCGGTCGGAGGGGGATTTGGGTAGATAGCGCATGGGGGTCATTAGATGCCCGGCTACAAGAATCGAATTTCCGATTTCCAATTTCCGATTTTTAAACCCTTTCGCCGTTGCAGATTTCAAATCGGCAATCGGAAATTGGAAATTCTTATTTTCCCGCCTCCTCTGACACGAATTTTTCGTAGTCTTGCGCGGAGAGTAGTGAATTCAATTCTGCCGGGTTCTTGAGTGTGATTTTGATAAGCCAGGCGCTGTGTGCGTCTTTGTTTATCTTCTCCGGCGCGGTCGCCAGTTCGCTATTTACTTCGGTGACTACACCGGACGCTGGGGCGTACAGGTCAGAAACGGCCTTCACGGACTCGACTGAGCCGAAAGTTTTGCCGGCAACGATCTCTGAACCTGTCTTCGGCAGCTCGACAAAGACGATATCGCCGAGCGACTCCTGAGCATAATTTGTGATACCGACAGTCGCATTCTTGCCGTCGGCTTTTATCCATTCGTGTTCTTTGGTGTATTTGAAGTCTGTGGGATAGGGCATCTCTGTGGTTAGACTTTCTTGGGACGTTTATAAAATGGTGTCGGCACAACCTTCGCCTTCACTGGCTGGTTCCGAATTTCCACGTTGATGACGGTTCCAACGTTCGAAAACCCGGGCGGAACATACGCCAACCCAATATTCTTTTTTAAGAATGGAGCATAGGAGCCGCTAGTGAGATAGCCGATCTCCGCTTCAGCTTCATCGAGAACTCTGTAGCCATCGCGGGCGATGCCGCGCTCGATCATCTCCAGACCGACCAAAGTGCGGCGAACTCCTCCGGATTTCGCCTTTTCCAGCGCATCGCGACCGATGAATTCCTGCTTCTCCATCTTACAGAAACGGTCGAGGCTGGCTTCCCACACATTGATGGTATCCGAAATCTCATGACCATAGAGCGCCAGCTTGGCTTCTAGACGCAGAGTGTTGCGCGCACCCAGCCCGCAGGGGATAACTCCGAATTCCCGGCCGGCCTGGAGGAGCTGGTTCCAGACCATCGCACTCGTGTCCTCGTCAGAGGGGATGTAGATTTCAAATCCATCTTCGCCGGTATATCCGGTGCGGGCGATTAGGATATTTTTAAGTCCGCAAACGCCGCCGCGCGTCACCCAGTAAAACCTTACCGCGGAGAGATCGGCGACCGTGAGCTTCTGTAACAGGTCTACGGCCTTTGGTCCCTGGATCGCGATCTGGGTAAAGTCGTCCGAAAGATTCTCCACTTCGCAATCAAAATCGCGGGTGTGATCGCGCACCCAACTGAAATCTTTCTCGCGGGTACCGGCATTGATGACGAGCAGGTATTCGTCTTGTCCGAGCCGGTGGACGATCACGTCGTCCACAAAGGTTCCTTGCGGATAGAGGAGCGCCGAGTACTGCGCCTGTCCAATGGCGAGCCGCGATGCATCGTTCATCGAGATGTGCTGGACGGCGGCCAGGGCTCCAGAACCGGCGACCCGGATATCGCCCATGTGGCTGACGTCGAAAATGCCAACGCCGGTGCGGACGGCGTTGTGCTCTGCAATGATGCCGCCCACCGAAGGGTATTCGACCGGCATCTCCCAGCCGTTGAATTCGACCATCTTTGCACCCATCTGGCGATGGGTGTTGTAGAGAGCAGTCTTGCGGATGATTGGCGTAGTCGCCTGAACAGCGGGCAATTGTCCCTCGATCGGAGCTGTCGCTGGTCTGAAACTCTTTACCCTAACATGCGTGTGGGAGCGGGTTCAACAGCTCGGGTGTAGCGTCACCGGTGTCACGAGTGTCAGGTCTCGGGATCAATCTCGCTGGCGAAAATTTCTCTAGGCTGAAGGTGCCTACGAAGGTGATACCTGTCAACTGAGACCTGAGACCCGCGGCCCGCGGGTTACCAACGGAACTTTCGCATCATCCGGAGGCGCGCTAGAGTTCGGCCATGGCTACGACCAGTAAATTTCAGTGCGCCCAGTGCGACATGACCGAAGAGCGCTGCGAATGCGAGAAGTATTGCTGCTGTTGTCAGGGGCAGATTGATCCGCGGCTCTGCTCAGACGGTCTGTATTACTGCCAACCCTGCCGTGAGGCTTGCGACTTGAAACCACAGGATTAGCTGACACCGGGCAAAGGGCGCGTCATATTGCTTACCACCCGATCATTTCCAGTTCGCGGCCGTCCAGCAACTCCGCAGAGGCGGTGGCCCGAATAGATCCGCAGGCGCCCCTCAATGTCTTCTTTGGATCAATCACGTCAATATGCATGGCTTCCTCCAGGGTCACCGTGAATCGCCAGTGATTCTACATAGCTCTTCGATCGGAATCACTTCTGACCGAGCCTGAACAGTCTGTACCCCACAAACCAGACCCAGACCGTGGTTAGCACAGCATTAATGATTATCGTTACAAAAACGCCCGATATCGAAACGATTCCAAAGATGCCCGCGGCCAGTCCCAAATAAGCTGTGGTCTTACTGAAGATCCCCTTTCCTTTCAGCATCACGAAACCGATCACAAGAATCCCGAGCGAAAAGTCAACTATGGAGTAGAAAACTTCCGTGCGCGATGCCAGCACTGCGGACGCATAATTCGCAGCCGCGACGTAGCCCGCCCGCTGCACGTCGTTCGTGGCTGCCGCGTGTAAACCGCTGAGCGTGAGTAGCGAGGCGTAATTCGTCCATGTAACTGCCAAGTCCAAGACAACGAACAGCCCCACGAATGCCGTCGCTACCAGCATTGCGTATCGGTTGACCCGTTCCAACGCAAGGTACAGCGAGAACGCGACAGGTACGTAGAGAAAGTCCGTCAGGACGCAGAGGCCAAGGATAGCCCACCAAACCGTCGTCTTTCCTATGAGATACTTGAGCCAAACCTCCCCACCACCCGACGGAGGTCCCCCCACGCGAGCGAATAGCGGAAAGATGACGATGTACCCAATACCTATAACGAGTGCGGAGATACCACCCACTCGATACATCCATTTCCCATCTGGCTCAACCACATTCACCGTCATCTTCTCCACGCTCCTTTGGGTTGTGTGGCGCGGGCGCCCTCGCCCGCGGCCTTTGACGTCATTTTGCTAAGCCATGATGGTCGAAGCTGATGGCACGAGTGATCTTCCACACTCCATCTTTGTTCTGCCAGAGGTGAATGAACTTCGCCTCGCCGACATTCTCGGTATCCTGGGGATGGTGGAAACGGTGAACCCCGATCTCCACCGCGCCATAGTTGGCAATGGGATATACCTCAAGCGTCCCGGGAACGAGTTCTCTGGTCACCTTGCCACAGATGTTGTTCTTCACACCCTCAACCAGAGCTTGCCGTCCGCTGCTCAAGCCGCTCTTGTCATGATAGAACTCCAAATCGTCGGCCAACAGCGATCCGAATTTCTCCAGATCGCAATGGTTGTAGGCATCGAAAAGTTTGGCATCCAACGACCGGATCGTTTGAAACAGCGGGCCGGGTGCAGGCGCAGCCTGAGCATGGACATGAGCCAGGGGTGCAGCAAGCAGAGCTGTAAAAAGAATCGCTTGCAGCGGAGCAAAGATCTTTTTCACGAGGGAATCCCTTTCTGCGAGGATACGCAATTGCTTCTACGTCTAGTTCGGCCGGATTGGTCCACCCAATCCCGGCGGCTGCCCCAACTCTCGGCCCGCAGTATCTCAACTGAGGGTGCCCCATCTTTGCTGTTAGCAAAGGTGGGAGGCAAGACACACGGCAGCATCCCGGCATTGGTTCGTGTCTTTAGGTAGTGGGGCGGTTCCAGTCCCCATTTTGGAAGGATGCAAAAACCTGCCCAAGATTATGTTCAAAAACAACAGAAAGGTGCTTGCTGGGTTCGAATCTGCCATCACGAGCCCTGAGTCTCAACCCCAGGTCATTCACAATTTGCCGCAAACCCTCCTCATTCGGAGGGGAAGGTGGAGGAGTTGCTGGTACTCCTTTTGGTCGGAAGTACAGTGCCGCTTTGCCGAGATAAGAGAACGTCACCTTGACTTTGTGATACTTCAGTACTTCGATTGATGGTTCCGGTGTGTTGAACTTCATCGCCACTTCGCGCGCAATTTCTTTCATTTCTGGTTCGATTCGCAATCTTTCTCGCCGCTCCGCAAGTCTCAACGCGAGCTTTAGCATCGCAAAGACGCAATCATGAACCTCTCGGCTAGGCACAGAGAAGGGAAGATGGCCTGTACCATGTATGATCTTATTCCGCCAACCTATCGCTCGAAGAACCGAATCTAGCTCTGCCTTGCTTCGCCGTGAAGATTAGGTCCAAGATCAATCCGACCCTGCTCGTGAGGCCAACATTGCTGAGCACGCTTTCGATTTTCCTTTTCGGGAAGTGACGCTTTACTTCGAGGTAGACAATGAGGCATTGGCTAAGCACGATTTCGAGGCAGACTGTTGCTTCAATCAGCGCCAGCCTGAAGTTTGCGTCGTGGAGATGTTGCAAGGCGTCGGTAAGAAACTCGTCTTCTGGATTGGGATTGAGATGCTCCAAAAGTGCTTGCTCAATATCTTTCCAACGCCTCATACTCAGAGAGCCTCTTTCAACGCTCTCATCGAACCCAAAAAGAATGGCCCCAAATCCTCCTCTCTCCTGTTGTGGAGCTACTTCTGTCCACTTTTCGCCAATTCGTACCGAAGCTTTCCATGCACGCAACCGATCTTCGGGTTTCACTTCTATCTGATCAGGCTTGTAGTCCCTTGCCGTCGTCACCCGCCCGAAATTCCTAATGGCACGAAGCGTCTTGTTGACGATCGGCATGGCGAAACCCAGCAGGTCGTTGTAGTTTAGATCTTCGATCCATTTGAAGAGTTCGTCGGCCCTTCCCTCATCGCGGATCTGAATTCTGCAGCTCGATATGGTACGAAAGTGCGGCTCGTTGGTTTCAAGCGCAACTACACGTAATGGCGATCCGCCCGTCAGTGAGACTCGAAGAGTCGAACCTCCGTGCTCAAATCTGAGCGATGGATTCAGCAGAGTGGGATCATTAGCATGAGATAAAGGTGAAGGGGAACGTCTAATCGTAGTCTCAGCATAGACGACTAAAACTTATTCGCAGGATCAGCGTGCACAGTGGCATCGCGATGGTCGGGCGCGTTCCTACTTTTGCTTCCGCTGTTTCGCGGGCTTTTTAGTCCTGATTTCTTGAAGGTCAAGTCGAACCGCCTCATAACGCTTCCTCAGCAGAGCAATCAAGCTCGCACCTTCAGCTATAGATCCCAGGTCTTCGAGGCTAAGAACAACCACCACGATGCCGCGGTCTTGATATACCTTCAGCTGCTCCCGCGCTGCGTCGGTAGTGCGCGCTACCCCTGAAATCCCATTCTTGGAAAGCAAAATGCCAAATTTTGCCTTAGAGGAATCGAGGACGCGACAGAACTTGGCCATCGTTGTGAACCCGGCCGGTTCGGCCCAATCCTTGCTCTCAACGACAAAATAACGACCGAGTTCGGATCGAAAATCAACTTCAGATCCTTCCATCGAACAGACGACATCGTAATCAGTAGAGCCGCTTCGAGCTCGTCGCCGAGTGCGACAGCCAGGCATACACGACATTAGGTAGTCGGCTAAGAACTCCAAAGCTGTGCCATCTGGACTACCCAGTTGGCTTAGCAGCCAGCGGACATATTCTTCACTGGCAAGATAGAAAAACGCTTCAGCTGCGGAAGGTACCGCGGTCACCCAATCGTCGTCGACACGTTGAAGTAATGCTTCTGGAAACACGGCCTCTTTTGGCTCGTCGGCTTGAGCCCGTTCCCAGAAAAGAGCGGCATATCGTCGGAATTCGCGATCCGATAAGCCAGCCCACACCAGCCGGTGGTAGGCACCCGTAGAATCGGGCGGAATCGTACCTTGGCCCCGGATGGCATCTTCGCATAGTGTGAGTAATCGATAGCGTTTTTCGTGGACTGGATAGCCGAGCTGGTGAAAACAATCGCTCATCCAAACCAGCGGCATACCCTTGTGAACGCGGTGGTCTCCCAGTAGTTGTGAAACCAACATGCGCTGATATAGAGCGGAAAAGATTCCCAGCGTCTCGTGTGGACGCCCGGCGTGCAAGTGGACAAGCCCCGTAAGTTCCCACGTACGCTGCGGAGGTCCCACCTCGGCAATTACCTGCGGCAAGAATCGACGGGGCAGTTCGTCAAGAAGAAGAGCAGTGCTGTTACGCTGCTGAGCCAGTCGCAGAAGGTCCGGACTAATAGTTGAGAGCTCGTTTTCCACTTCATTCATCGGCTGAGAATTAAACCACAACCCGCGACATGCGAACAAAGTCGGCACGAGCGTAAAAAGAACAACTCGAAGAACAGAAAAAGCCGAATGTGGGCTAAGCGATCCGAATTCGTGACTCAGCGTCACGCTAAGTTGCTGAACACAAATGACCGGCGGAAAAGCTAAACCCGTTGTGCGGGCTAAAACCTGTAAAACTTCTTGACTTCGCCTCCGCAAGGGAATAATCCTAAATTCTCAACCCAGTTCTTTGACAACTGAAAGCCCGTAACTCCTTATTCCGCAATATTTTACCTGCGACTTCTTATTACTCAAAGATTTTGCCTCGGTTCACACCCTAAATCCTTGATTCCAGATATCGGGAGGGGGATACCCCTGACCGCGACCTGCGCTGACGTTTTCTTGCGATAAGATTGAGTTGTAATGAATCCATCCAATCCCCCGACCGAGGCGGCCACGAAGCCGACTTCCGTACCAGCGGCTGCTCCTTCGAATTTCATACGCGACATCATTCTCGAAGACCTGAAGACCAATAAGTACAACGGCCTGGTGCAGACCCGCTTCCCGCCCGAGCCGAATGGCTATTTGCACATCGGACATGCCAAGGCAATTTGTTTGGATTTCGGCCTTGCCGACGAGTTTGGCGGCAAAACCAATCTGCGTTTTGACGATACCAATCCGTCCAAGGAAGAGACGGAGTACGTCGATTCCATCATGGCGGACGTGAGGTGGCTCGGTTTCGAGTGGGACGGCCTCTTCTATGCCTCCGATTATTTCGATCAGCTTTACAAGTGGGCGGTGCAGCTCATCAAAGCCGGCAAAGCCTACGTCGACGATTTGTCCGCAGACGAAATTCGCCAGTACCGCGGAACGTTAACCGAGCCTGGCAAGAACAGCCCGTATCGCGACCGCACGGTAGAAGAAAACCTGGAGCTGTTCGAACGCATGCGGGCCGGCGATTTTCCCGACGGCTCCCGAGTTCTGCGCGCCAAAATTGACATGGCTTCTCCAAACTTGAACATGCGCGACCCGGTGATGTACCGCATCCTGCACGCCGAGCATCACCGCACCGGAAATAAATGGTGCATTTATCCCATGTACGACTACGCCCACGGCCAATCCGATTCGCTCGAGCACGTCACCCATTCCATGTGCACGCTCGAGTTCGAGGATCACCGTCCGCTCTACAACTGGTTCATCCAGCAGTTAGGCATCTTCCCGTCGCAGCAGATCGAGTTCGACCGCCTCAATCTGACCTACACGCTATTGAGCAAACGCAAACTGCTGCAACTGGTCGAGGAACGCCACGTCAGCGGATGGGACGATCCCCGCATGCCCACGCTGGTCGGTATCCGCCGCCGGGGCTACACCCCCGAAGCCATCCGAAATTTTGTCGGCGCCATCGGCGTCTCGAAAACCAACGGCTCGATCGAATTGGCGATGCTCGAACACTTTGTCCGCGAGGATTTGAACAAGCGCGCCCCCCGAGTAATGGCCGTGCTGCGGCCTTTGAAAGTCGTCATCGACAATTATCCCGAGAACCAGGTCGAAGAGATGGACGCAGTCAACAATCCCGAAGATCCAAACGCCGGCACCCGCAAAGTCCCGTTCTCGCGTGTGCTCTACATCGAGCAAGACGACTTTCGCGAGGTTCCGCCCAAGCAATATTTCCGCCTCTCTCCCGGCCGCGAAGTCCGCCTGCGTTACGGCTACTTCGTCACCTGCACCAGCGTCGTGAAAAACGACAAGGGAGAAGTAATCGAAGTCCACTGCACCTACGATCCCGCCACCCGCGGCGGAAACAATCCTCCC
>Ga0209056_10007828_pt1 | contig 10984 bp, 7 predicted proteins | sample GraSoiAngelo_114_FD_185876 | JGI IMG/M metagenome (GOLD analysis project Ga0209056, IMG submission 185876) | Grasslands soil microbial communities from the Angelo Coastal Reserve, California, USA - 14_0903_13_40cm (SPAdes) (version 2) | ecosystem: Environmental > Terrestrial > Soil > Grasslands ...
CCCGGGCCATAGGCGCGCGCCATGAGAAGCTGAATTTCTTTTCGGTACATGTCATACCAGGGGAACGTGAGCTCGACGGCACCGACGTCAACGATACGTCCGCGGTCGCGGCAAATATCGACCGCAAGTTGAGATGGAGCAGCAGAATGCGCCGCCGCCGCAATGACTACACAATCGACACCGACTCCGTCCGTCAATGCGGTTATCTGCTCGCGAAATTGTGTTCCGCCTTCGAGGGCCGAATCTGCGCCGAGGCGGCGCGCTAGCTCGACGCGGTCGGCCTTCAGGTCGGTTGCAATCACGAACCCACCTTGCAACCGGACTAGTTGTGCAATCAACTGTCCCACTAGGCCCAAGCCGATGACAGCAACTTTTTCCCCTAGAGAGACGTTTGCTATCCGCGTGCCATTCAGGGCAATGCTCCCCAAAGTGGCGAAGCAGGCGTGCTCGAACGGAACCGGATCGGGAATTCTCACGACGAGATTACGACCCACAAGGATGGTCTCTCCGTGGCCGGCGCCCTCGCCACCATAGGCGACTCGATCGCCGATTTCCAAGTCCGTTACTGTTCCGTGCTTATCCACAATGACTCCGGCGCCAGAGTAGCCAAGCACCGCGAACTCGCTGAATTTCGCTTTGATTTCCGAGAAAGTACGAAGAGGGCCTTGCGTTTTAACAACATTCCAAATCTTTCTCAGGTGGGAAGGGTTTTCGGCTACAGCCCTGAGGATACCTTCCTGGTGGATGCTCGCCGTCTCAGTGCCGCTGCTGATCAGCGAATAGATCGGACGAATGAGAACATGGTTCGCCGTGACAATCGGGTCGGGAACTTCCTCGACTACGATGTGTTTGAGTCCTTTGCGAAGCAGTTGTTTCATTGACAATGTTGAAGAGGCAATCTGCCAGCTTAGAGAGTCGCTTTGCCTCTCGCTAGAGCACACCCGCCGTAGCCCTTTCGACGGCGTCGAAGTCGGCTCCCAAATCTTTGCCGTCGCTTCCCGCGCGACGGCTGCGGCTGTCGGGCCGGAGATGGTAATCCATGACCTTGTTCCCGCGAACGGCGGAAAAGCCGACGCTAGGTAAGTCTTTCAAAGCGATGTTTCCCTTGGGAAATCCGCTTCCGCCCACAATCGCATTATGCGTAAATGTCGTATTGCTGAAACAGCTCGCCAGCACCCCTTCGGGGCCTTGTCTCTCAGGCTGAAAGGCGCAGTTGTCTCGGCCCCCAGTCGAAATGATCCCACGCTGTCCGGACGCGACAAGATTGTTCGTGAAAACAAAATTGGCGATCTTTGGGCCGGAAGCTCTGGCGCCGACGTTGAGTAGGGCGTTGGGCGGGAATGCCGTATTGTGGTCTAGGCTAACATCGTGCAGTTGCGGTGTCTGATTCGATATCAGGGCAAAATTGCCGAGGCCTTTGTATGCTTTGCCATCGATGTCCTCAAGTATGTTGTCGTGAATACTGTAGCGTCCGCCATCAGTGGACGCACCGCCCGTGTCGGAAAGAACATTCGCGATCTGAAACCCGCTTGCCATATGTTGAATGCAGTTATATCGGATGGTGACATCAGTGACGCGGCATAGCGGACAAACGTTGGGGACTTGATTCTTTGGCGTCAGTAGGACTGCGAATCCATTTTGGGTAAAGCCACCCCATGTGTTCTCCAGGATGTTGCCTTCCAGGAGCACCCGCTGTGCATTCTTCAGCTCGAAAACATTCTTAACGATGAACGCATTTCCGTCCTTGCCTCCCACAAAATCCGCCTCACCCAACTTCCAGCTCATCGGCCGAAACATGTGATTGCGGCGCACCTCAATGTCAGTAGGGGAAACCGTCGCGGGGCCCCCGCCGAAGAGTACGTCTTCACCAGCGGCCTCCAGGAAATTGTTTACAATCTTGTACGGCCCCATGGGATTGCTGCCGCTTCCTCCGGAGATAGCCTGGGAATCCGTGCAGGATCCCGATTTCGAAATGCAGTGAAAATCGGTAAAAAAGGAATCGACAACCGCCACGTACTGGCTGCCGCCTAGTTGTATGCCACGGGTGGTCTCCTCCTGTGCCAGGCCATGGATCCACATGCGGTCGAACAACAAATGGTCTGCGGTGCCTTTAGGCTCGAGAGAGATCAAAGCATTGACCGTCAATTCAGCCGCCCTGCTTACCTCCAGGCCGATAAACCGGAAGTGGTTTGCGCCCGGCGCAAAAACGATCGGACCGACCCGGCCTCGTCCGTCAAATTGAAGCTTTGCCAGGACGTTCTTGACCAAGGCGCAATGGAAATCCGGCCGCCCAGGAAGTGAAGCAACGCCAGCATAACACGGTGTCAGACGAGCCCCTTCCGTTGGAAGAGCGGAGTCGGGTGCGCTAGTGCGGATAGTGATCCAGTGTGAGTCGTCGCATTTCTTATAGGGAAAAACAAATTTGCCGGCGAATGTAACTGCGGCTTCGAGTTGAATTGTGTCGCCGCAGGCAGCCTGTTCGATCGCACCCTGAAGATCTCCTCCACGCTTGACAACGCGGGTCCTGCCGGGAGAAGGCGTGTCCAAAAGAGAGCTTTTGACATAGGCACGCGGCAGCTCAGCAGGGCCATCAAAGCCCGAGGCCGCCGCAGAGCTGTTGCTTCTCTCGGATCCGAAGGCCACCGACGTAGCAAACAGAATCCCACCTACAATCAGCAAGACTGATTTTAGGCACGCACGTTTCAAATAGCAGCTTGTAGTTGGGGAATAAGCAGAAGAGATGGAACGGGACATTCTGAAGATCTTGGATTCGACCATTACACCACCACCAGAAGGGATTCGCCCCTTGCGGCAACGCATCTCAAGACTAACGCGCCACCACATTCATACTATATATGGCGGAGGTGCAAAACCGAATCCCGGGACACGATGAATTTAGGTTGCAGGCGCAAAAGTATTCGACGGTCTGTGTATTTACGGAAGTTCATCAGCGTGCTGAATCGCCGGCATCCGACGGGCGACAGAAATATGGGTCCGTAAGAAATCGCGTTAGTAGGCGTCCGCTGTGCTGGAGAGAATAGCGTCTATATCGGCTCCCAGGTCCTTACCGTCGTTTCCCGCATCCTTGTACGGACTCGAAGGCAGCAGGTGATAGTCCCCTTTATTCCCATTGTTGTAGTTCATGAATTGAACGGCCGTAAGATCCGCGGCAAAGAAATTGCCCGCTGGCCACAGCGAAGACGGATATGAAGTGGGAGCGGCAATGATCGCGTTATTGGTGAATGAATAGGGACTAAAACACGCATTGAATGTAATGATGGGTTTGTCATAGTAAGCGCAGTTGGCAGTACCACCACCGGTCGACCATACCGGGTACGCGCCAGCGCTGATGATGCTGTTATTGAACACAAAATTGGCCATTTTTGTGCCCGATAAGTCGCCAATGCCGAATATCGTCTTCGGTGGGAACGCGGTTACGTGGGTGATGGAAACATTTTGCAGGAGCGGGACTTCTTGATCGCCTGTTATGACTTCAGCGAACTGACCAGGGCCGCGGTATTTCGTCCCATCGATATCGTCAATAACAAGATCGTGGATGCTGTAGCGCTGGCCGTCGAGTGGCGCGCCACCGTTGTCGGATCGAATATTAGCGATCTGTAAGCCAGCAGCGACGTGGCTGACCATCACTAGGCGAATCGTGACGTCAGTCACTTGGCACAGCGGGCAGAGATTGGTTCCGTTCAGCCCGCTCTGATTTTTTGGGGTGAGCAAAATTCCATACCCGGCCTGTGAGAATCCGCCCCAACTGTACTCCAGAACATTGGCTTCGAACAGGACCCGCTGGGCATTCTTTAGCTCGAACAGGTTCTTCACGATAAACGGATTTCCATTTGCCCCCCCCACGAAACCTGGCTCACCTTGCCTCCAGATCGGAGGTTTATACATGTGATTGTGCCGAATTTCAATATCGGCAGGCGTCACCGTAGCTTCGCTGCCGCCAAATAGTATGTTTTCTCCTGCCGATTCCAGAAAGTTATTCACGATTTTGTACGGCCCCATGGGGTTGTCGCCGATTCCACCACCAATGGCGAGAGAGTCGGTACATGAGCCAGTCAGCGCGACACAATGAAAATCGGTAAAGAAGGAATCGATGATGGCTACATATTGGCTGCCTCCGAGCTGGACTCCGCGTGTGGTGTCATCGTGCGATGTGCCATGCAGCCACATGCGGTCGAATATGAGGTGATCGGCGGTTCCGCCCGTTTTCAGAGAGACTAGGGAGTAGACGATTCCTGTGCCAACGGTTCTAGTTAGCTCCAACCCAATCAGCCGATAGTGGTTCGCGCCAGGCTGGAAGACCAATGGTCCGATGCCGCCGCCAGGCATCGAAATCTTTGCCAAGACATTCTGAGTTGAGCTGCAATTCAGAGCAGGCCGGCCAGGAAGGGAGGAAACGCCTGCATAGCAGGGAGTAAGCCGCGTGCCTTCCGGTGGCAAGGTGGAATCAGGAGCGCTGGTGCGAATGACTATCCAGCGGCTGCTATCACAAGCCTTAGCTGGAAGGGTAAATGACCCGCTAAAGGTCGCACCAGCCTGCAGCAAAATTGTGTCACCGCAATTGGCAGCATTCAGCGCGTTCTGGAAACTGCCTCCGGCGTTGACAGTAATAATGTTGCCGGGAGTTGGCGTGTCCGTTATAGCGCTTTGAACGTAAACTCTGGGCAACTCTGCTGGCCCATCGAATCCAGTCGATTGGGGCGGTACAACAGGGCTGCTCACAGTTATCGTTACCGTCGTTGCAGCAGTTTTGGTTGGATCTGCAACGCTCCTCGCAATGACCGTAGCTGTGCCGACGACACTTACATCCGGGGCAGAGAAAACTCCGCTGGTCGAAATCGTCCCTGCCGTTGCGCTCCACGTCACCGCGGTATCGCTCGTGTTGCTGACGGTCGCGGTGAACGGTTTCGCAGTGCCAGAAGAGACAGTCGGGCCAAGCGGTGAGATCTGAACGCTCACGGCAGGAGCACCCGTTGCAGCTGCAACCGAAAGCATGAATCGTTTCTCATCGCTTAGGCCGGCAGCATCGACCACTTGAACCGTGAACTTGTAGATCCCGGCGGTCGCCGGTGTGCCGGAAATTGTACCTGTGCTGGGGTTCAAGGATAGACCGACCGGAAGTGATCCTGATACCACAGAGAACTGGTACGGCATCGCGCCTCCAACTATAGAAACAACAGCGTTATATGCGGTTCCCACGATTCCTGGAGGCAGACTGGCGGAAACCCTGATGTGACCGTCCAAGCCGTGGTTCGCTAAGTCAAAGCTTCTCACCTTGCTACTTGCGCTTGCTAACGAAAGATTAGCGCTCTGGGCCGGAAGGCCACAGGAGGTGGTCATAGCTGTGTAAGTTGAGAATAGAAGAAGGCCGCTGGCAATTTTTAACCACTTTCCCAATCTTGAAGCGGCTGGCGTTGAACAGACGGGGCGTGCGAAAACGAGAGCCATTGCACTTTTCCTCGAATCGGAAATTGAGGGGACTAAGAGGTTCGAGTCCTTCGTGCAATCTACGTGCGACTGTACGGAATAGACAGATAACCGGAGGGAGTGTCCTAGTGAGGAACCGAAGTACACAGCACTTCGGGGCAGGTTGAAGGTGCCGTAGGAAACCAGTAAGGGTTACTGATTTCGGCCGAGCAAGGCCGAACGCATACGATCGTAGCCGGAATTGCCGAAGATGCTCTTTGCGGTTGCGCGAATCAGATCTTGTGCCTGCAACCTCCAGAGGCCGTGACCCTGGCAGAGCTTCCGAAATGTACGAAGATCAGTTTCGCGCATGACTGCCACGCGTCCTAAACGAAACGGATCAGCGCCAGATGAATTTGCGACCGAGCGACTTGTTGCAACGGATCGATATCCAGCTTGCCTCGCGAACCGCGCCACTCGCTGGTTCCACCGGCCACCCGGGCACGAGAAGTGTTCGATGGACCGGCCGGTCATTTGTTCCAATTCATTTTTGGAATTTGCAATTTCAGCTTGAAGAGCGTCATCAGAGAGATCGCTAAGGTAAGCATGGGTCATGGAGTGCGATCCGATCTCGAAGCCAAGATCGCTCAATTGTCGCACCTGGCTGCGCGACATGTAGCCTGGCATTTCAAGAAAACCGACGGTCACATAGAATGTCGCGTTGAAATTTGCTTGTTTAAGAACGGGCGCAACGCTGAGGAAATCTGTCTCGCAGCCGTCGTCGAACGTCAGGGCGACGCCCGTTTTTTTTGCTGACGAGAGTGCCTCACTCACGCTCATGCCTCGCCAGGATTTGGTTTTCAGCCATTGCGTCTGGGATTCGAAATCCTTCAGCTTCACAATGTAACGAACGTATCCCGGTTCGTTTTGGCAGAGTGGACGGCCGGGGAGCTCGAGTTCGTGGTACATCAGATACACCGTCGAATCTACCTCTTTATTCACAGATTCACCGGTCCGTCGCCGTCCCCGCGATTCAGGAAGACTTGGTTCTGATTGTTCTGAAATGGTGAGAGCAGTTCGGCCAGCGGCTTGGAAGCACCAAAAATGAAATTCGATCGCGTTTCCAGAAAGCCACTGGACTTCAATGCGCCGCCCCAGGCGTGATGAGATTGGTTGGAAATGATCAGATCAACTCCGCGCTGTTCCAAAAACTGCGTAGCGGCCTGCATGACTGCAAGCGCATTTTCCGGCAGCGCCAGGCAATCGACAATTGATCCAAGCCGCATGTTGCCGAAATATTTGTTGTCCCGCATTTGAGTGTCCAGCAGCACAGCCCAGCCAATGAACCTTGACGCGTGGCTGACCTTGATACAGAGAAAATTCTTGCTCCGAGGATAGAGTGCGTTAAGGGTTGCGCAAGCGCGATCGGCTATTAATTTGTAGTGCTCTCGGGATTGTTCCCAAAGGTCATCGTCGCGTTCAGTGAAGCCTCCGACTTGCTCGACGAATAATCCGTGCTCCGGGCTGCCGGTGCGAAGACTATTAATTAATTTAATTCCCGCCGATCCCACGCCAGTAACTGCAGCCAGGGCGGCGAGCAGGCGCCGGCTCTTAGTTTCACGCAGAGGTGCGGCCTCGCGTAGGAATTTTGCTGGGTGGTTCACGCGGAAGTAAAACGGCACAGCGCAGAGACTCCATCCCATGACTTTAAGCATCTGCGGAAGAGGGCGATCGAAGCCACCCATGCCGAGGGCAAACAACATCGGCTGCAACTTGAGTGCGCTTCGTAACATATGCACGCCCACGCCGGCATAAGCCTTGTTTACGATGCCTTCGGAAATAGGCAGATGATAATAGACCACCGGCTGCGGCTTCCCGTGGAAGAAGAAATCCTGATATTTCAAGATGAACCCGCCGCGCACGCAATCTCCGTCCACGGCAAGATAGTATTCCTGGTGAATACGGCGGCCTTCGAGCTTTGGCAGCCAGTGCGGAATATTGTTTTCCGGAAAATGGAATTCTGGAGCAACGCCGCCCGCCACAAGGCGTTGGTTGAAACCTTTTACTGCCGGAATCAGGTCTGCGCTGTAGGGCTGGATGGCAATCGCCATGTTGAAGATTAGCCGTGGTGGTTGAGCTTTTGCTCCAGAATGCTGATGATCCGCTCGACATTATTCATCTCATCGATCTCTTCCGGCTCAAGCTGCACTCCGAACTCCTGCTCGAAGGCGAGAATCAGATTCAAGTGATGAACGGAGTCCCAGGTTTCAATATTCTCCGAGGACGATTGTGGCGTGATCTGGTTCGGGCGGACCTCCAGAATATCGGCAGCGATGCCGCGAACTCTTTCGAAGAACGGCGCGCTCACCCCTTGTCTCCATTCACGATATGCAGCCGAACCCACTCCGGGCAGGCAACCTGACTCTGTTCTAAGTTGAGTCCCCACAACGTGCCATGGCCATTCTGCTCCAGCACCTGGAAGCCGTGGCTGGAATAAAAATCCCGCGCTGGAGCATTCTTCTTGGTCGGCAAGAACCATCCCTGTAGCTGATGCGCACCCTGTTTGCGGGCGTGTTCGGCGAGAAAGGACAGGAAAGCGGTCTCCACAGTCCGCCCGATAACCCGGCAGCTCATGAGCAGAGTATCGACTTCGCAAGTCTTCTCCTGCTTACGCGTGATCGCCACGCCCACCAGGCCATTGTCGCCGAAGCGGTCGCGAACCCGTAATGAAAAGCAATTCCAATCTGGCGATGAGGCCAGTTCCAAAATCTGTTGCTCTGTGTAACGGTGCGTAGTGAGATTGAACTGGTTGGTCTTATTGGTGAGCTGCGCAATGCGGGGAAGAGTAGATTTGTCCAGGGGAGCGATTTCTACTTCCTGCTGCAACGAACGGTAAAAATCCTCGCGTGAGCTGACGGTCTGCTCCAAACGTCCACGCTCGCGCTCTTTCTGGTAATACTCGCTGCGCTGACGATCTTCAGCTAAGAGCGACAATCGTTCGAAGCGTGGACACTCGCGAATTGCGCGGGCAAATTCTATCGGATCATGGGGCAGTTCGATCACAAGCACTTCCGGAACCTGGGTACGAATCTGCTGGCGCTCGATTGGATTGTCATCCACGAATGCCAGCGATTCGATACCGACGTTCAGTTCGGCAGCAATCTCGCGCAGATTCTGCGACTTGTCACCCCAGTTGATGCGCATCGCCGCGAAGTGCTCCGGCTTCAGCAGCATGCCGGGATGGTTATGCAACGCTTCCATGGCATCGTCAGCATTGTTTTTGCTGCAGATTGCGAGCAGAATACCTCGATGATGGAGATTGAGGAGCGCGCGCTGAAGGTCCCGATATGCGGCACCAGGATGCTCGCTGCCGAGCTGAATTCCGGAAATTCCGTCCTCCCCGATCACTCCTCCCCAAAGAGTGTTATCGAGGTCCACAACTACAGCCTTCGCAACTTTACCGGTAAGCGGGTGTAGAAAGCGCAGCCATTCATTAACAAGATGATTCAAATTGTGCGCCGCAATTGGAAGGCGAACCATCAGCCATTTGCGCTCGTCATGCCATTGCGCGCGGCCGCAACGCGCAACCAGGGCATCGTAATCGAGAATGTAAACTCCAGGGTGCTGCGAGGCCAACCCGCGGAGTCCCTCGTTGATTTGGCGGATCGCAGAGGATTGATTTACTTCGAGTTGACTGTCGAGCACGCCCTGACTCGCTGCGATCGGCTGCTCAAGATTGTGGACGATCAAATGAGCCTGGCTGTGCCGGCGAAACGCGTGCACCCAATTGCGAAATTCCCCTGTGACGCGGTCTATGGCCGCCTGAATTTGCTCGGAGCTGAGCCCGGGAAAATCACGCCAGAGGTCAGGCGCGGCATCGCGGGTCTGCACGGCGAGGATCACCACATCTGGAGCAAAATCGTACAGAGCGCTTGCCGAATCAAGAATCTCCTGCGCATGTGCGTTGAACTCAGAGAGCCGAACCGTCAGGTCAATTCCTGCGCTGAAAGCGGCGGCACGCAACAAGGGAACCATAGGTTCGACCGTAAATGAACGCAGGATTGCCAAACGATAGGGGGGCAGATTCAGCTTGGGACGAAGTTGCTCGTATCGCGAACAGAGAAACGACGCGGCTGGAGAGGAATTATCTCTCGCCCAAAGCTCGGCAAGCGAGCGCGTTGCGCCCGCAACATCATCGGCTGCGATCAACCGGTCAATTTCCTGGCGAAGCTCCGAACTGTTCACCTCATAGCTCCAACGAGCTAGCGTTCAAGATACTCGACGAGCAGTTTTTCCGGCGTATAAACCCAGGCAATGCGCCTTCCGCCGAACGCTACTGCGGGAAGCGGATTCTTCACCACCAGACATTTTTCAGCGCGGCTCTCGCATAATTGATCATCCAGAGAGTCCACTTCATAACAGATATGGTGCAGGCCGCCACCCCGGTTAAGAAATCTATGCAGCGGGGACGTGTCCCCAGCCGGTTCCACCAGTTCGACTGCTGGATTACGCTGATCACCGCAATAAAGAAAGGCGACTCGCGCTTCCTGCGAGGGATCATGAATGATTTCGCCATTCCAATGGGCGCCTAATGAACGAGCAAAACCCGGCGCCAGCTTCTCGATTGACGCGACTGCGAAACCTACGTGATGGAAGCTTGCCGGTTTCGCGGTCGCCAGGCTCTGCGATTCGGTTTTTGCTTTGACGTTTTCCGTCATGCCTTCACGCTCCCACGGTCTCGATCTGCGGCGAGAGTGGACTGTTCGCTTCGGCTGCCCGAATGGTTTTGTCAAGAACCTCGAGGAAACGCTCGGTGACCACAGACCAATCAAATTGGCGCGCCGTGGCGGCGGCGGCAGCTTCAAACTTTTGGCGTAGAACTTCGTTCCGCAGCAGCTTCACAATAGCTTCGGCAAAGCCTGCCGGATCGTCCTCTAACAGGATGTCGCGGCCATGCTGCACGTCCAGCCCTTCGGAGCCCACGGTTGTTGAAACCGTCGCCTTGCCCATTGCCATCGCTTCATAAATCTTAATTCTGGTGCCTCCGCCAATGCGCAGAGGAACGACAAAAACCGCAGCCGCGCGCAAATGGTCGACAATCGAAGCCACAGTACCGGTCACCTCCACAGAACCCGATGCCAGCTTCTTCACTCGCGGATGTGGATCGCGTCCCACGATACGGAACCGTGCTTCGGGAAGCTGGGCCAGCACGCGTGGCCAAATCTCTTTGCAGAAATATTCCACGCCGTCGATGTTCGCCTCCCAGTCCATTGATCCCGTGAAAATCACAAGAGATCCGCTAGACCGCTGATTGGTGTGGTATTGATATTTCCCCAGATCGACGCCGGTAGAAACCACGCTGATGTGCGACAGATCGCACATCCAGCTCATGGCTTGGCGGTCTTGCTCGGACACGGCAATCACGTGATGAAAGCGGCGTACCTGTGCCGGTTCAAAACGGACCATCTTGGCGTATTCGATTTTTGAAATCATGCGGTCCAGCCACTTCACCTCGAACTGCGCTTTGCGCTTCCACAACACGGTTTCCACATTGTGCTGG
>Ga0209056_10007832_pt1 | contig 10983 bp, 9 predicted proteins | sample GraSoiAngelo_114_FD_185876 | JGI IMG/M metagenome (GOLD analysis project Ga0209056, IMG submission 185876) | Grasslands soil microbial communities from the Angelo Coastal Reserve, California, USA - 14_0903_13_40cm (SPAdes) (version 2) | ecosystem: Environmental > Terrestrial > Soil > Grasslands ...
ACCCGGACACCGGCACATCCGCCGACAGCATGCACTGGGTCACGGTGGCGTCGCCGCACCGCCAGATCGATTTGTTGACGCTGCAGCAAGGATTGACCGACTCGCTCGGGATCGGACAGGTCACCGCGGATCAATACAAGGCCGTGCTCGTCACGATCAATGTCGACTCGTCGGCGGGGATCCGGTTCAAGAACGGATCGCGGGCCGTCGTGCGGTGGAACGGCTCGGGTCAGGAATCGTATGCGTCGTTCGTCGAGGCACCGGTCAACATCCCAGACACCGGTGCCGTCATTGTTCTCGACTTCGATGTCGGCCGGAGCTTCCAATACAACAACTGGGGCGATGGCGCGTTCGACTTCTTTCCATGGATCCGCGCGGTGAACCGGGCAGCCACCGGGAATATTGCCGGCACGGTCCGCAGCGATACCAGCACGGGCTCGGCTGGTCCAGTCGAAAGCGCGACCGTGACGGCGTGGGGCGGCGGTCCCGGCAACTGGTACATCCTGTCAACGGGAAAAACCGATGCCGCCGGACACTATCGTCTCGCCTATTTGCTGCCCGGGACCTACATCGTGGGTGTGGATCCGCCGCCGGGACACAACTTCACGTCAGCGCTCGACTCCAATGTGGCCGTGAACCGGGGCTTCGAGACGGTACACAACGTGACGCTATCGGCGTTTCGTGGTGGGATCTTCATTCTCGGAGCGTCATCGATGCTGGTCAACCATACCAATCAGCTCGAAGCACGAGTTGTGACCGCCCAGCATCAACAGGATACGACAGCCGCGGTCGTCTGGTCGAATCTCGACACGGCGGTGCTGGGGCTTCGTGACAGTCTGCGATTTGCTTACGTCACGTCCAAACGCGCGGGCACCGGCCGCGTGGTTGCCGCCAGCGGATCGCTCGCAGACACGCTCGTGATTTCCGTCGCGCCCGACTCGAGCGCACCGGCACCGCACCCCTAAGACGCGCCGGCGCACGGCTATATTGCCCGGCCGTGAGTCGCGATTCACTCCCATCCCATCACCGCCCGGGCGGCGGATTTCGTAATCCGTGGGTTGCCGACGCGGTCCCCGGATTCGGCAGCCTGCTCAAGTGGATGCTCGTGCATCGTACGACTCGGCCGCGGCCGAAGGACCCGGACGCGTCGATCTTTGCTCGAGTCCACCCCACGTTCGTCTCGCCCCGAGCACCCGCCTCGAAGCTCACCGTGACGTGGGTCGGCCACTCGAGTCTGTTGATCCAGCTCGACGGCGTGAACGTCTTGACGGACCCGATCTGGAGCGAGCGCGCATCGCCGGCGCAGTTTGCGGGACCGCGCCGGTGGGTGGCGCCGGGTATCGCGTTCGACGATCTGCCGCCGCTCGATGTCGTGCTGCAGTCGCACAATCACTACGACCATCTCGACGCCGCCACCGTCGGGCGCCTGACACGAGCGCACCCCCAGGCCGTGTGGGTTCTGCCCCTGGGTCTTGCGTCTTTCGTCGAGCGTCGCGGTGGAAGTCAGGTGATCGAGCTCGACTGGTGGCAGGAGCGCACGATCGCATCGCTGCGCATCGCCGCGACGCCTGCGCTTCACTTCAGCAGTCGCAGCATCGGCGACCGCGGCGACACGCTCTGGTGCGGATTCGCGCTCGCGGCGAGCCACCGCGTCTTCTTCGCCGGCGATACGGGCTTTCACCCGGAGTTCGGCCGGATTGGCGAGCGCTATGGCCCGTTCGATGTCGCGCTCATGCCGATCGGGGCGTACGAGCCGCGCTGGTTCATGCGGTACCTCCACATGAATCCGGAAGAAGCGGTGGAAGCGTTTCGCGCACTCAAGGCGGGCGTGATGGTGCCGATTCACTGGGGCACGTTCAAACTCACCGACGAAGCGATGGACGAACCGCCGGTGCGCGCGCGGGCCGCCTGGAAGGCAGCGGGATTGGCGCCGGCTGGCTATCGCCAACTCGCGCATGGCGAGACACTGGTGCTAGACTAACGCGTGCATTCCCGACTCTTGCTGCTGTTGCTGATCAATACGGCGGCGTGTGCGCATCGCGCGATGCCGCCGCTCGCGGGCCCCTCATCGGCGCCGGTGCTCGAGACGCCCGCGCGCGCGGCCATCATTGCCGCGCCAACGGCGGGCGATTGGAAAGGGCTCGGCGATGAAGCGATTGCCTTGCTTTCCCAGTACCTCCGCATCAACACGACCAATCCACCGGGCAACGAGATCGCAGCGGCGCGCTGGCTCGCGCAGGTGCTGCAGCGCGAGGGCATCGAGGCGCGCATCTTCGAGCCGGCTCCCGGCAAGGCCAACCTCTACGCGCGGCTGGCCGGCGACGGTAGCGCGCGTCCCATCATCTTGTTGAACCACATGGACGTGGTGGTCGCCTCTCCCGAGTACTGGAGCGTGGATCCGTTCAGCGGGCTGATCAAGGACGGCTACATCTGGGGTCGCGGGGCGCTCGACATGAAGGGCGAAGCGATCGCGCAGCTCATGACGCTGCTGGCCCTGAAACGCGCACACGTACCGCTCAAACGCGACATCATCTTTCTCGCGACGGCGGACGAGGAGATTGGGGCGGGCGTTGGTGCGGCCTGGATCGTCGAGCACCAGGTGGGCCTCGTCAAAGACGCCGAATTTCTCTTGAATGAAGGCGGGTTGACGCGGTCCGACGGTCACGGGAACATCGAGTACTACGGCATCGGCACGACGGAGAAGTCGCCGTTCTGGCTCGATGTGACGGCGCACGGGACCGCGGGGCATGGCTCGCGGCCGACGCCGGACAATCCCGTCCACCGGCTCGTGCGAGCGCTCGATCGCATCGCCAATTGGCAGACGCCGCTCACTGTGACGCCCGCCGTGGAGCGGTCATTTCGCGATCTCGCCGGCGTAGAGCGTGATACGACGGTGCGGCGGTGGCTCAGCGACATCCGGACCGCGCTGCGCGACTCGGAGGCGGCGCGGGCCATCACGGCCGACCTGACCTACAATGCCGTGCTGCGCAACACCATTTCGATCACCGGATTGAAAGGCAGCGACAAGACCAATGTCATTCCGCCGGTCGCGACAGCCGCGATCGATGTGCGGCTGCTCCCGGGCCAGGATCCGGCGGCGTTTCTCGCGGACCTGACGCGCGTGGTGGGCGACAGCGCCGTGACGATTCGCCCACAGGGGCCGAACTGGCCGGCGACCGAAAGCTCAACCGAAACCGAGATGTTTCGGGCCATCACCGCGGTCGCGCACGCCCGCGATCCCCATGCGCTCGTCACGACGCTGATGCTCGCGGGATTCACCGATAGCCATTACTTCCGGCGCATGGGCATCGCCAGCTACGGCTTGGGGCCGTTCCCGCTCACCCAGGGCGATACCCGCGGCGTCCACGGAAACGACGAGCGCGTCAGTCTCGAAGCGCTGCGGTTTGGCGTGCGCTTCTACTACGACGTCGTGTCGCGCGTCGCGGCGAAGTGAAGCCTCAGCGAACGCCCGACGAGACTCCCGGCGACCGCGGCGGCGCGTTCTTCACATAGCGGTCGAACCAGTCGATCATCTCGGCGAGCGTGTGCAGCACGGACTCCCGTGCCACGTACCCGTGCGCTTCGTTGGGCAGCATCACCAGCCGCGCCGTCCCTCCCAGCCCCTTGATCGCGGCAAACAGCCGTTCCGAGTTTATCGGGAAGGTGCCCGAGTTGTTGTCCGCCTCCCCGTGCGTCATCAAGATCGGTTCGTTGATCGAGTCGGCGTAGACGAAGGGCGACATCCGCAGGTACACCTGGCGCGCCTGCCAGAACGTGCGGTCCTCGTTCTGGAAACCGAACGGTGTGAGCGTGCGGTTGTAGGCGCCCGAGCGCGCGATTCCGGCGCGGAACAGGTCCGAGTGGGCGAGCAGGTTAGCCGTCATGAAGGCGCCGTAGCTGTGCCCGCCGATTCCGATACGGTCCGCGTCGCCAACGCCGGCGTCCACGACCGCTTTCACCGCCGCGCGCGCGCTCATGACGAGCTGCTCGACGTAGTGATCGTTCGCCGTGTCACCGCCGATGATCGGCATCTTCGGGTCGTCGAGGACGGCGTAGCCTTGCGTCAGGAAGAAGAGGTGTGACGGCCCACGGATGATGTTGAAGCGGTTGGGCGCCGCCGAGACCTGGCCGGCCGCGCTCGCCGAGGCGAACTCGATCGGGTAGGCCCACATCACGACTGGGAGACGAGTCCCCGGGGTATAGCCCGGCGGCAGATAGAGCGTGCCCGAGAGTGGCACTCCGTCTTCGCGCGTGTACGTGAGGAGCCGCTTCTGGATCCCGGTGAGCTGCGGGGCGGGGTCCTTGAAGGCGGTGAGGGCGCGCAGTCTTGTCCCCTGCCGCACGAAGTAATTCGGCGGCTCGGTGCGCGACTCGCGCCTGGTGACGAAGCGCTTGGCGGCGTCGTCGAGCAGCGCGACGACCGCTTCGTAGTGGACCGTATCGGCGCGCCACAGTCGTTCGGTTTTCCGAGTCGTGAGGCTCAGGCGGTCGAGGAACGGCCGATCGCCCTGCGGCGAGGCGCCGGTGCCCGTGAAGTAGATCCAGTCGCCGCTCCGCTGCATCGCGAAGTCGCCGGCGGGTGTCATGCGCATGAGGGGGAATCCGGGGTCTGAGTACCGCTCCTCAGCGCTGCGATCGAAAAGTAGGACGGGGGCGGTGCCCGGCTTGGTCGCGTCGACGATCCATGTCTTGACCCAGCGGCGCTCCCGGTCGTACTCCTGCAGGAATCCGATGCCCTGTGTGTCCCACGCCAGGCCGGCGTAGCGCTTCACGAGCCGCGCGAGCTCCGTGGGTTCTGCGGTGAAGGGCGCGGCGAGCGTGACGATGCGGTCCTGGTGCTCGACCTTGGTGCGTGGGTCGCCGCCGTCCAGCGCTTCGGCCCAGACCAGGGTCGCGGGTGTGCCGGGTCGCCAGTTGAAAGCCCGCGGTCCGGTGCGGACGCCGCGGATCGGCACGCCTTCGCTCGAGGGCAGCGTCGCGATATGGTGCACGACGTCGCCTTTCACGTTCCAGACCTCGATCTCCTGCGGAAAGCCGCCGGAGGGGACGAGGTAGGAGAAGGGGCGAACGCTGCGCGCGATGAGCACGTGCTCGCCGCCGGGCGAGACGTCCACACTCTCGAAGATCGCGGGCTTGCCGATGGGCGTGCGTGCCCCGGTGGCGGCGTCGACGTAGGCGAGCTGGGAGGTAAAGTAGAAGTCGAAGAGCTGCTCGTCGAAGTGATTCTTCAGGAGGTCTTCGAATGTTGGCGCCGGTGCCGCGCGGCCGCGGGTCTCCTGCGTCGTGGGGCCGACGGGCGTCTGTGGCGCGACGGGCGCCGGGCCTCGGGCCTCGGGAATGAACTCGCACAGCAGGCTGGTGCTCGAGGGCATCCACTGGCAGGGCGGGTTGCTCGTGGCGTTGAGCGTGGCGCCGGTGAGGGCGCGGGTCTGTCCGGTGGCGGCGTCGGCGACCCAGAGAACGAGCCCCGAGTCGCTAGTCTGGACGAAGGCGACGGTGCGGCTGTCGGGCGACCAAATGACGTAGGACAGGGCCGCGGGCGTCGGGACGTTGACGCGCCGTTCGGTCCCGTCGGCGACGCGCTTCAGGACAAGCCCCGTGATGCCGCCCGGGAGCTGTGGGCCCGAGGTACGCGGGTTGATGCGGTTCCCGGCGAGCCGCAGCATCGGCTGCGCCAGCTCGGCGATCGTCGGCATGCTCCGTTGCTCGAGCAGCAGCAGCCATTGCCGGTCGGGCGAAATGCTCGCCGCCGGCAACGGCGGCGCGTCGAGGATGTCGACGATAATCTGCGGCGGTGTCTTGTACGGGGTTTGCGCGGAGAGTGTACCGCTCAGCAGCGCGAGACAAGCGAGGGTCATGCGACGCATAGAAGGATCGCTCGATTACGGGAACCGGAAACTTACTTCAACGGCACGACAAAGCGCACGATGATTTGCTCGGCGGTCTGCGGGCTGACGCTGCAGTAACAATCCTTACCCATGATTCGCTTCACCCCCAGCACCTCGGCCTCGGCGATGCCGGCCACGTCGCGGTACGTAATCTCCAGCATCTGGCCGTCAATCACGCGATAACTCACCGGCCGGCCCAGCAGGCGGTGATGCGGGTCGATTTTGGCGAGGCCCTCGGCGAGCCGGCGCTGCAGCGCGCCGATCGCGTCCGTGGTCGTCATGGCTCGAGCACCGCGTTGGCATTGCGCCGCATGCCCCGATACCCCGGTCGCGTGAAGGGTGTGTCGTGGAAGCGGCGCTGGAAGGCAGTCTCGTCCATCTGCGCGAGTGTCTGAAGATCCGGTCGCGCGACGTCGGGGCGCGGCGCAAGCTCCGGGTCGAGCGTCTCGCGCGCAAAGCTCACATTCCAGGGACACACGTCCTGACAGACGTCGCAGCCGAACACCCATTCGCCGACCTGCGCGCGCTCGAGGTCGGTGAAGTCTTTCCGATGTTCGATCGTGAGATAGGAGATGCACGCACGGGCATCCAGATCGCGCGGCCCCGCGAACGCTTGCGTGGGGCACGCATCGAGACACCGGCGGCACGTGCCGCAGCGGTCCGCCTCGAATGGCAGGTCCGGCTCGAGCTGGGCGTCCGTCAAGATGACACCGATGAAGGTGAACGAGCCGATGTCGGGATGGATGAGCATCATGTTCTTGCCGATCCAGCCTAGCCCGGCGAGCTGTGCCAGCTCGCGCTCGGGCACAGGCCCCGCGTCGACGTAACACCGCGTCATCGAGCCAGGCACCAATTCGCGAACGGCAGTGGCCAGCTGCTCGAGGCGGGCGCCCAGGACATCGTGGTAATCGGAGGACCAGGCGTACTGGGCGACTCGTGGGACTCGGGGCTCGGGGTTCGGGCTTCGGTCGCCGTGGAAATAGTTCGTGAGCGTCACAACAGCTGTCTTCGCGCCGGGCATCACCAGACGCGGATCCTTCCGCTGCTCGGCCTGCCGGTGCAGGTACGTCATCGTCCCGGCGTGCCCATCCGCGAGCCAGCGATCGAGCTCGCCCGCGTGTGGATTGCGATCGAGTCGCGCGATACCCGTTGTTGCAAAACCGAGTGTCGCGGCGCGGCGTTTGATCTCGATCACAGGCCCATCGTCTCGCGCCGCCAGCGCGCAAAGTTGACGACGTCTCGCGCCGGAGGGACTGCGTGCTCGTCACCGTACGCGGTGAACATGCGCCACTGCATGTAGTCGCGCGGCGGCACGGGCAAAAATGGCGCGCGGCGGTACCAGTCGCGGGCGCGAAAACTCCAGGCGAGACGCAACAAATCGACGGCGAGTCGCGGGCGCACCAGCGCCCGCAGCGCCAAACGCACATACAGTCCGGTCCAACTCGCGATACGCTGCATTCCTTCTGTATATTCCCGGCCTATGACGCTGGCAAGCAGCGTTCAACCGCGCGCGCTCGGACTCGCCAGGTATCGTGGCGAGTTTCCCATCTTTGGGGGCCGAGTCTATCTCAACACCTGCTCGCTGGGCGCGCTGGGCGAGCGGTCTCGCCGCAAGGTAGCGGAATTCCTCGATCAGTGGCAGAGCCGCGGCGCGTCCGCGTGGTACGACGTGTGGTGGGAAGCGCTGAGCGATCTGCGGGCTCGCTACGGCCGGATCATCAACGCCGCGCCGGGCGAGATCGCCCTCGCGCCGAGTATCTCCGTCGCGCTGAGCGCGGTCGCCGAGTCGCTGGACTACCGCCGCCGGCCGAAGGTCGTCATCACCGCTCTCGACTTTCCGACCGTCGCCTACCAGTGGCTCGCGAAGGTCCGCAGCGGGGTCGATCTCGTCGTCGTCGAGAGTCCCGACAAGATCAGCGTGCCGGTCGAGGCGATCGCGCGCGCCGTTGACGATCGGACGGCGCTCGTCGTGACGTCGCACGTCTACTTCACCACGGGCGCGATACAGGATATCAAGCGGGTCGCGCAGGTTGCGCACGCACACGGCGCCCTTTGTTTGATCGATGCCTATCAATCCGTGGGGCAGCTTCCCGTGGACGTGCAGGATGCGGGGGTCGACGCCCTCGTCGCCGGCGGTCTCAAATGGCTGCTCGGCGGCCCCGGCATTGTCTTTCTTTACGTGCGGGCGGCAGTCGCCCAACGGCTCGAGCCAGGAATTGCGGGATGGTTTGGCCAGCGCGAGCAGTTCGCGTTCGATCCGCGCGCGCTGACCTTCCATGACGATGCCCGCCGCTTCGAGTTGGGCACCCCCTCGCTTGCCGCCGTCTACGCGCAGCTGGGCGGTCTCGAGTACATCGAAGAGATTGGAGTGCCGGCCATTCACGAAACGACGGCCGCGTTGACGGAAGACTTGATCGCTACGCTCCGCGCTGCCGGTTTCAAGCCGAAGGTGGCGGTCGAGCCAGCGCGACGCTCGGCCATCGTGATGGTTCCCATGCCGGATCCGGCCGCGAGCGTGCGGCATCTGGCGGCTGGCGGCATCATCGCCGACAGCCGGCCCGGGCACGTTCGACTCTCGCCTTTCTTCTATAACGTGCAGGATGACCATGCCCGAGCAACCGAGCGCCTCGCCTCGCAGCCCGCTCACTGAAGACGAACAGCTTCTCACCCCGCCGCAGGTCGTCCCGGTCGAGCGGCGGGCGTCGTTCACGAGCACCGACCCGTGGCGCGTGCTGCGCATCATGGGGGAGTTCGTCGAGGGATTCGACACTCTGTCCGACGTGCGCAACGCGGTGACGATCTTTGGCTCGGCACGCACGCTCGACGGCGATGCCTACTATAAGGCCGCGTACGAGACGTCGCGCATGCTTGCGGAGGCGGGCTTTGCGATCATCACGGGCGGGGGCCCCGGAATCATGGCGGCGGCCAATCGCGGGGCCAAAGAGGGGGGCGGCCTGTCGATCGGGTGCAACATCGAGCTGCCGTTCGAACAAGGCACCAACGAATGGGTCGAGCGCTCGATCAACTTTCGCTACTTCTTTGTCCGTAAGACGATGTTCGTGAAGTATTCGACGGCCTTCATCGCGTTTCCGGGGGGCTACGGAACGATGGATGAGCTGTTTGAGGCGCTGACGCTCGTGCAGACGGGTAAGGTGAAGCAGTTCCCCGTCGTGTTGTTTGGGCGCGCGTATTGGCGCGGGCTCGCGGAGTGGCTCAAGGAGCGCGTCGCCGGCGAGGGCAAAATCTCGCCCGAGGACCTGAATCTGTTTCTCCTGACCGACGACTCCAAGGAGGCGCTCGGGTGGATCGTCGAAGCGCGCGAACGCCGCACGCGCGCGTTCCGGGCGATGAACACCGCGAAGGCGCCCCGATGACGCAAAACGAATTCCTGCGCGGGCAACGCATCAATCCGAAGCCGGTCACCGGCAAGGAAACGGTGGCTGAGCTGGTGGAGAACGCGTTCCTCGCGTACAACGCAGGCCGCCTGGCCGAAGGCTGCCGGCTGTTCGCCGAGCGGATGCTCGAAGACGACGTGACGGTGGGCATGAGTCTCACCGGCGCGATGACGCCCGCCGGACTCGGCATGTCCACGATCATCCCGCTCATCGAGGCCGGCTTCATCGACTGGATCGTGTCCACGGGCGCCAATCTTTATCACGACGCCCATTTTGGGCTCGGCATGGCGATGCACCGCGGGACACCGTTCGCGGATGACGTAGTGCTGCGTGAAGAAGGCGTGGTGCGGATCTACGACATCTTTTTCGAATATGACGTCCTGCTCTCCACCGATCGCTTCGTGCGCGAGGTCTCGGCGCGCGAGGAGTTCCAGCGCCCGATGAGCACCGCCGAGTATCACTACCTCCTGGGCGGGTACGTGGTGGAGCGCGAGAAGGCGCTCGGGTTGTCGCGCAAATCGGTGCTGGGGGCCGCCCACGCCGCGGCCGTGCCGATCTACACGTCGTCACCCGGCGACTCGTCGATCGGTATGAACGTCGCCGAGCAGGCCCTCTCCGGCAGCAAGCTCCGGTTCGACGTGAGTGCGGACGTGAACGAGACATCGGCGATCGTGTTCTCCGCCAAGGTGCGCGGCGGCAAGAGCGGCGTGCTGATCATCGGCGGCGGCAGTCCCAAGAACTTTGTGCTGCAGACCGAGCCGCAGATTCAGGAAGTGCTCGGGATCAGCGAGAAAGGTCACGACTATTATCTCCAGCTCACGGATGCGCGCCCCGATACGGGCGGGCTCTCCGGCGCGACGCCGTCGGAAGCGGTGAGTTGGGGGAAGGTCGATCCCGATAAGCTGCCGGGAACCGTCGTGGCGTATCTCGACAACACCGTGGCCTTCCCGGTGCTGGCTGCCTATGCGCTGGCCCGCCGCAAACCCCGCAAGCTGAAGCGCCTGTACGACCGGCGCGGAGACATGATGCGTGAGCTGACCGAGTCGTATCTCGAAGCGAAAGCCGATCGCGACGCACGCGCCGAGGCGGCAACTGGCGGCCGAGCGACCTGAGACGCAGAAGCCTCCCGCCCCCCCTCCCGCAACTCCCTCCAGGGCGTACGCCGCATACGTCCTGGGGCTGCTGACGCTGGTCAATCTTCTCAACTATCTCGACCGCAATGTCGTCTACGCCGTGTTCGAGCCGATCAAGCGCGACCTGAAGCTGTCGGACGCACAGCTCGGCTGGCTCGGCTCGGCCTATATCGTCGTGCTCTCTTTGGCGGCGTTGCCGCTCGGTGTCATCGGCGATCTGCGCTCGCGCCGCAGCGTGATCACCTTGGGCGTCACGGTGTGGAGCGCGTCGACGGCGGCCGGCGGGTTTGTGCGGAAATTCTGGCAGTTGTTTACGTGCCGGGCGCTCGTGGGGTTCGGCGAAGCAGGCTACGGTCCCGCGTCGCAGGCAATCATCGCACAGTACTACAAGGGGGGGCGTCGTGCGTTTGCGATTGGGGTGTACTCGGTCGGCATGGCCCTGGGCGGCGTCCTCGGCATCTGGTTCGGCGGCGTCATTGCCGAGCGGTACGGCTGGCGGTGGGCATTCATCTGGATGGGATTCCCCGGACTCGTGCTCGCGCTGCTCGCCTCGCGCCTGCGCGAGCT
>Ga0209056_10007833_pt1 | contig 10981 bp, 11 predicted proteins | sample GraSoiAngelo_114_FD_185876 | JGI IMG/M metagenome (GOLD analysis project Ga0209056, IMG submission 185876) | Grasslands soil microbial communities from the Angelo Coastal Reserve, California, USA - 14_0903_13_40cm (SPAdes) (version 2) | ecosystem: Environmental > Terrestrial > Soil > Grasslands...
GGCGATCGGCCAAATCTTCTGTGACGGGACAGTCGCCTTGGTGACCACCAAACCGGAGACCCATAGGCGAGAGATGCAGCGGGAGATAATGAAATACCGCCAGAATCCCTAAGCCCGCGAGGTGCGAGATCAATGCTTGCCTGCTTTCGAGGGACGGCATGATTACGTAGAACATGTGGTAACTCTGTTCGCATTCCGGCGGGATGATCGGCAGCCGGACGCCGTTTGTTTTCGCCCACGAAGCCAGCTCAAGCGCATAGGTTTCCCAGATTTTGCGTCGCATCGACTGAATCTGGTCGCGATGTTCAAGCTGTGCGCAAAGGAAAGCTGCCAGTAGGTCTGCAGGCAGATAGCTCGACCCGATATCGACCCAGGTGTATTTGTCGATCTCACCGCGAAAAAATTGGCTGCGATTTGTTCCCTTTTCGCGAAGAATCTCGGATCGTTGATTAAACTGCACATCATTGATCAGCAGTGCGCCACCTTCTCCGCACGAAAAATTCTTTGTCTCATGAAAACTGAGAGTTCCAAGCTGCCCGAGTGTTCCGAGATATCGTCCGCGATATTTTCCATAAGGGCCATGCGCATTATCTTCGACCACCGCGACCGCCTGCCGGTGCGCGATTGTCATGATTGTGTCCATTTCGCAGCCGACACCCGCGTAATGCACAAGACAAATCGCCTTCGTGCGCGAGGTCATGCGTTGTTCGATTTGGCTCTCATCAATGTTTAGTGTGTCAGCGCGAATATCGACAAAGACAGGTTTGGCGCCGCGTAAGACGAACGCATTTGCGGCAGAGGGAAAAGTGAAGGAGGGAACAATGACTTCGTCTCCAGGACCGATATTCAGGAGGAGGGCTGCCATTTCCAGCGCATGCGTGCAGGAGGTCGTGAGGAGGGCTTTCTGGATCCCGAGCGACTCTTCTAGCAGGGCGTGGCACTGCGCAGTAAAGCTGCCGTCACCGGAAAGTTTCGGCGCCGCGATCGCGGCCCGGATATAGCTCAGTTCCGCCCCGGTCGCGAATGGGCGATTAAAAGGGATGCGGATCATGATAGTCACAACGGTTTTCGACCGATCAACAAGAGCGATCCTCCTGCTGGGAAAGCGACGCCTTTTGTTATCACCATTCGCTCGAGTCTTAAAATGGTCTCCAGACTCTTGTTAAGCGCTGGACTGATCTCAAATTCGCGCCAGGGCTGTAAATCCTGATTGCCTTTTCGTAGCATACGCGACCAAATCATAAGCGGCAGTAAGAGCGAATTGAAAGAAGTGATTCGCTCGATCTGGAAACCAGCGCTCTCAACTTTTGCGCGCAATTCCGCGCGGTTGTAGCGACGTTGATGCATCGCATATTGGTCACTCGCGCTCCAGAGAAAACGATGTTGGGGGACGGTGACAAGCAATCCGCCGCCCGGCCGGGTCGCATTGAACATTTGCTCCAGTGCTCTCTCATCCTCAACTAGGTGTTCCAGGACATCGAAGGTTCCCACAACATCAAATTCGGACTCGAACAAAATGCGTCGTGCATCCATTAGATACAACTCCGCCTTCGGCAGACGCGCTCTGGCAATGACGAGGCCATCCGCGAAAATCTCACTGCCCGCGAGGCGTATTTCCGGAAAATTTTCGCCGATCCCGGCGAGCACGAATCCAGTCCCGCAACCTACCTCGAAAAAACTCTTCGCATTCGGAAAATAGTCGCGGAGCGCCCACTGAATGAGCTCATTCCGCGCGCGAAACCAGAAATTTGTTTTTTCAATTCCGGCAAGCCGGGCGAAATATTCGGGTTTGAATCCCGCTCGGGCGTCGAGCGGTTCCTCGGCGAATTGACATATTCCGTCGCGCAAGGCTGGCCGATACCCACATCGCGGACAAGTCCAGTCGTCGCTTTCAAAGCGACCTTCGCACGCGAAGCACCGTTTCATCCTCCGCTCAGGCGCAAAGCCATTTGGGAAAAGAATGCCTGGGTGGGGGAAATCCTCCAACCGAGTTTTTGCGGCGCGTGCTGACGTGGATAATTGTAAAGCTGTCCCGAAATAGAAGACCTCCTCGAAAGCAAAGCTTTGGAATCATGGAGCGTCACTTTTCGCATTCAAGAACGACAGTCACGTACGGGATGCGCATTGGCTTCTTGTCCACCCATGCATCAACGTGCTTAAAAAACTTTGCGGCAAGCTGGCGGTATTGTTGCTCGGTTCGGATATTCCGGCCTCGGTCATGAGACATGATGTACTTGGAAAACGCTCCCTGATTGGGAATCCAACATGCATCATGACATATCATTCGACCTCTGCTCTTTAGGGCGTCATATGCGAACCGAATACAATCCTCGGCGTCTTTATCGTCCAGATGGTGTAAAACGCTTACCGCCATCACAATGTCGGCATCTTTAAATCGCGAGTCGCCCCGAAGGGAGCGCGTGTCGCCGATCACGAAAGTTCCCTTGCTGCCGTATGTTCGCTTGGCAAACGCAATATAATCTGGATTGATGTCGAGCCCAAGATACTCGACGCCAGGAAGGCACCGTAGAGCTTGCGCTGGACCGCACCCGATATCGATCACCTTATCGCCAGCTTTGGGTCGAACATGCTTTTCAATGAGACTGCGGCGCAGCGCGCTCCCCCCAACCGCATCTTGAAAGGCGTTGTACAGAAATGGAACTTTCAGCCAGCGCAATAATCCGGAGTTACTTTGCATGTTGAGTTCCTAAGGCCGGGTCGCTACCGCTCTTTATCGGCCTGTAAGCGCGCGCAGGATTTCAGCAAGCAGCAACACGTTCTTGGAATATGCGAAACCCCACTCTGGGCGGGTGCAGCTAAGCCTTGAGCCACTTGTGAAACGAGTGTTGTGCTCCTGCGATCCGCCAACCTAGCCGCAGGAATCCGCGTTGCACCGCGTGGTTGTCGATGTGCGTCGGAGCTTCGATCCAATCCGCTGATGAACAGAGTTGTTCCATTCCTGCGCGTGTCAGAACAGTGAAGAGGCCACGGCCGAAAAAATCAGGATGCACAGCAGCAATGCTGAAATGACCAAGCCGGATCCCGTGGCGTTGGTCAAGCTCAGCAGGTTTCTTCCAAGCTGAATATCCTGCGATGCGATCACCATGCATGGCCACAACAATCCAATCAGCCCAGCCATTCGCGCATGATCGGATCCATTCCTCGTAGATCTTCGTCGCAGCGGCGTGGCCAATCCGAGGGTCGGCGTGGAAGCGTCCGAAGTGCCCGGCGAAGGAAGAGTGCGCGACTTGGGCAAGCAGTTCGACATCCGAGGAGGTGGCGAGACGAAGCACAAAGCCCTCTGGCATTTGTTGTGGACGATCATTCGATCGGCCCGCGCGGCAATCGAATACAAAATTGAGCAGCGTGTCCATCAGCAAAAAACCATTCGATTCAAGTGCATGAATGATGTCCGTATCCGAGGGCATCGCTTTGCACAAGAGAAAGTCTGCATCGCGAGCGCCAATGCGTCGAAGCGTCTCCTCAACCAGCCCAGTCGCGATACAGATCCGGTCGCTTCGCCGAATGGCGACACAGATATGTTTAATTGTCCACATCGATTTTCCAAGCAGCGGGCTTTCCCATGCGAGTGGCGCGCAAATTGCAAGACCGCACACTGTCGCACCAGCCTGTGCAACGAAGCCGACGGCATTCTCATTCGACAACAGCTCCTTTATTTCATCCACCCAGCGCGATTCAATCTGGCTGCGATAGCTCAGACTGGCGTGCAAAGGTAGGGAGGCAAAATTGGCCACTCTCTCCAAATCATCCGGCGCCAGGTTTGCAAAGGTGATCGCGGCCATTCCAAACAGGCAGCTAGACCGTCGCGCGAACGACGTACGCTGGCCGTTTCATTGAACGAAAATGCATCCGTGCCAGATACTCGCCAATGACTCCCAGGCCAAAAAGCTGTGCACCTGAAAAGATCGCAATAATTGAGGCTAGAAACGGAAATCCCGGCACACTTCCCTCGAAGCAATAGCGGACGAAGACATAAATCAAGACGCCAATCCCAAATAGCGTGCAGCTAAAGCCAATCAGACTGGCGAGCTGGAGTGGCGCCATGCTGAAGCCGGTCATCATGTCGAGCGCATGGCGAATCAGTTTCTTGAAAGTGTAATTTGAAGAACCCGACTGCCGCGGCTGAAAAACAACTGTTGTCGCCCCAAAGCGAGTCGTTGCCCAGGTGAGCAATACGTCGATGGAAACAAACGGAGATTCATAATTAGCGAACGCCTCGCGCAGTTGTGTGCGAAACGCGCGAAACGCGCTCACGTTTTTCGCCACCTCGCTGCCGACGGCAGCGCGCAGCGCAAGCCGTGTGATGCGGGATGCCAGCGCGCGTACAATCCCGTTCTGTTCCGTTTTTGGCGCGCCGTAAACAACGTCAAATCCCTCTTCCAGTCGGGCAAGCAGCCGCGGGATTTCTTCTGGCGAATGCTGGAGATCGTCATCCATGGTCACGATAACTTCGTATTTCGCGGCGCGAATCCCGCAAAGGAGCGCGTTATGCTGGCCGTAGTTGCGCATTAGATTCAGGCCTCGCACCGTGGGCGATCGCGAAGATAATTCCGAGATCATCTCCCAACTTCGATCCCGGCTGCCATCATTAACGAAGATAACCTCATGTTGTGTGGAGATGCGCGGCAACACTTCGGCCAAGCGCCGGCACAGCTCGGCAATGGAAGCCTCGCCGTTATAAACCGGCGTGACGACGGAAATGGAACGCCGTTCGTGAGATTGCACCATGTTCAGGGAAGCCCCGGAAACTATGGGACGACCGCGATTTCGTCAAAGTGTTGAGCGCGCGTGCCGCGGCGTTGCATTGCGAAAGCAGGTTGAACGTTGGACGTTGAAGTCTTCTATGCCGGGAATTGTTGTCAAACCGCGGGCGCGAATTCTGCACGGACACGACTGGGTATTTTCCAGCGAAGTGCTGAAGGTCTTTGGAAAACCGGCGGACGGCGATGTCATCTCCCTAAAGGACGGTAAGGACCGTCTGATCGGCAGCGCGATCTACAATTCCAAGTCACAAATTGTGGCGCGCCGTTTTTCGCGTCGAAAACAGGAACTGGATCCGGATTTCTTCAAACGACGCATCGCCCAAGCGGCAGAATACCGGACACGACGGGGTGTCAATCCCAAACTCTGCCGTGTCGTTTGGAGCGAAAGCGACGGCTTGCCGGGACTAATCATCGACAGATACGGCGATCATTTCGTGGTGCAAACGCTCTCCCTGGCGATGGACATGCGAAAAGATTTGATCGCGGATGCGGTCATCGATCTCTTTGGAAACGCCACGGTCATCGAACGAAATGATGCACCTGTTCGCAAGGCGGAAGGGTTGGAATTACGCAGCGGCGTTTTGCGCGGAGACAGACCATTGCAAATCGAGATCGAAATCGAAGGCGTAAAGTTCGAAATCGATCTTTTGCATGGACAAAAGACCGGTTTTTATCTTGATCAAAAGCAGAATTATTCGGTTGTTGCTGAATACGCGCACGGCCGACGCGTTCTGGATTGTTTCACAAATCAGGGAGCATTCGCGCTGACCTGCATCCGCGCGGGTGCGGCAGATGTGACCGGTGTTGAAGAAAGCTCCGAGAACATCGCAGATGCGAAACGAAACGCGGTGCGCAATGATTTGGAAGTGCGATGGATCGAGCAGGATGTTTTTCAGTTCCTGCGCGCTGCCGAAAAAGCCGGGGTGCAGTATGATTTGATTGTTCTCGATCCGCCGTCGTTTACAAAAACCAGGAGCGGATTGCGCGACGCGTTGCGTGGCTACCGGGAATTGCACATGCGCGCGTTCAAGCTGTTGTCGAAGGATGGCCTGCTGGCGACCTTTTCATGCTCCCATCACGTGAGCGATAGCGCATTTTCCCAGACAATCGCCGATTCGCTTGTCGACGCCCGGCGGTCCGCCCGGCGGTTGCGCCGGTTCGAACAGGCGTCTGATCATCCTGTGCTGCCGACAATTCCCGAAACGGAATACTTTAAGGGTTTCCTTCTGGAAATGATGCCGGGACGGTGACACGCTTAAATGTCATCCCGAGCGCAGCGAGGGACCTCCCCACAAACGCGATCGATTACGCTGACCCGGCCGAGATGGACGCAAACTTCGAGGCGAGGTCCCTCACTTCGTTCGGGATAACACGACCTGGTGCCGGAATAGATGTCGACACGAAACTTTTCGTGCGTGCTTAACGAAAATATGTGGAATTCTCAAGTGAGCCATTTAATATGCGCTACAGCGCGCACGGCGAATCACTATCTGTCATGGCAGAAAAATTTCGATCGAGTGAACAAATGCTCGAATTGAGCGAGGACGAAGCCAATTCTCCCGAGCATCTGGATTCGCAAGTGCAGAAAGCGCAGGAGCAACTGCTCCAGCTCAAACGCCAGCAAGAGCAGATCGAAAAACAAAAGCGCGAGCTGGAAGAACTAAGTCGTCGTCAGGAAGAATTGGAGCACGGTCGCGCGGAAATGGCCGATAAACTGACCCGCTCGCTCGTTGTGCTTGAGCGCGAGGGGTACAACGCACAAAGCCGGCTCGAGCAAATTCGCGCAGCCCGGGAGAGTTTCGGCCAGCATTTGGAATTAATTGAAGCGATTGATCCAAAGAGCTGGAACCCGTCCGATTTACACAAGGAACTGAGCCGGGCTTTAAGCACAGTGGATGAGGCGCGCACGGTCTATAATGAGCAACGCAGCCGGTTGCAGGCAGCGGGTGGACATGAAGGCGATGCGTCGCTGCCTGACGTGGGCACAGACGCTTACGAGAGCAGCGACGGACGTTCTTTTTTTCAGTGGTTCCAGATTGGGGTCGCACTGACTTTGCCTCTGATTATCTTTGGCGCTGTTGCCCTCGCTCTTTTCGTTTGGATGGCGAGTAAGTGATGGCGATGTTTCGTCGTTCGTCCAAGTCCAGCCCGCCGCTTCGTCGCAGGGAGGAAGAAATTGCACGCCAGGAAGCGGACCTGCGTGAGAGACTCGAAAAACTCGAGCGGCTTGTTGCGAAGGTGCCGCAAATCGAGAAAAACAGGACGGAACAAGGGTCAAAAGATAATCGAACCAATAAACGATTCCGCGTCTCGGTGGCGTCGCATGACCAGCACGAAAGCAGACGTTCCAGGCGTCCTCGTTCGATGCGCAAAGAGCGACGAGACGGCCAAATCATTTTTCTCCTTCTTCTGGTGGCGCTTGCAGGAGTCGTCATCTGGCTAATCAGCAATCTGCATTCCTGAACGACAGCAATGGCCGGGGCCGCGGATCTCGATGTTGCGTACGTCGCCAGGCTGGCGCGGATCAATCTGTCCGAAGAGGAAGCGAACGCTTTTCAGAAGCAATTGGGCGATGTGCTGAATTACGTCGAAAAACTTCGTCAGACTGACGTGACCGGTGTGGAAGCGGCTGCTCACGCACTTCCGGTTTTTAATGTTTTTCGCGAGGACGCGCCGCGTGACTGGTTTACGGCAGAACAAGCGTTGAGCAATGCCCCCCGAAAGGCCAACGGTCTTTTTATCGTCCCCAAAGTTGTGGAATGACGGAGAAGGATCTGCCGGCGCTTAGCATCGCCGATTTGCAATCATTGTTGCGTCGCAGGGAAGTTTCCGCGCGGGAAGCTATCGGTGCTTTGCGAAAACGCATTGAAGCTGTCGATGGAGAAATTGGCGCTTATCTGTCGCTGGACATTGATGCTGCGCTCAAAGAAGCGGACACGGCGAATGTCGATCTTCCATTGGGCGGGGTCCCGCTTGCGATTAAAGACATCATCAATGTGATGGGTCAACCTTGCACGTGCGCTTCAAAGATCTTGCGCGGTTATAGAGCCGCATACAACGCCACTGTCGTTCAAAGATTGCGCGCCGCGGGCGCAATCCCATTTGGAAAAACAAACCTGGACGAGTTTGGCATGGGTTCGTCCACCGAAAATTCTGCGGTGAAGTTGACGCGCAATCCGTGGGACTTGTCGCGCGTACCGGGCGGCTCGAGTGGCGGTTCGGCGGCAGCAGTCGCGGCGGACGCTGCGTTCGGTGCGTTGGGCAGCGATACGGGCGGCTCAATTCGGCAACCCGCTGCGCTGTCGGGCGTCGTCGGTTTCAAACCGACTTACGGACGGGTCTCGCGATTCGGTCTCGTCGCGTTCGCTTCGTCACTCGATCAAATCGGGCCGTTGACCAAAACCGTCCGTGACTCTTCCCTTATGATGAACGCGATCGCAGGTCATGACCCGCAAGACAGCACCTCTCTCAACGAGCCGGTGCCTGATTACGCTGCAAAGCTTGGAAACGATTTGCGCGGAGTCCGGTTGGGGGTGCCGAAGGAATACATGATCGAAGGCATCGATCCACAAGTGAAAGCTGCGATCGACGCGGCAGTGAAACAGATGAATTCGTTAGGTGCCGAGATTGTCGATGTCTCATTGCCCCATACTGATTACGCGGTCGCCGTCTATTACATTCTGGCTACGGCGGAAGCCTCCGCTAACCTCGCTCGCTTCGACGGCGTTCGTTATGGATATCGAGCAGAAAATCCCAGGGACATGCTCGATCTTTATGGCCGCACGCGTGAGCAAGGTTTCGGGCCGGAAGTAAAGCGTCGCATCATTCTCGGCACGTACGTCTTGAGCTCTGGCTATTACGACGCCTATTATTTGCGTGCGCAAAAAGTGCGCGAGTTGATCCGCCAGGATTTCGCGGAGGCCTTCGAAAAAGTCGATGCATTGATTTCACCGACGTCACCGGTGCCGGCGTTCAAACTAGGCGAACGCACCGCAGATCCGCTGCAAATGTATCTCGCCGATATTTTCACAATCGCAGCCAACCTGGCTGGAATCTGTGGAATCAGCGTGCCATGTGGTTTCGCCGAAGTGGATGGGCATCGCCTGCCGACTGGCTTGCAGTTGCTAGGCAAGCCTTTGGATGAAGCGCGCATTCTGCAAATGGCGTATGCCTACGAGCAGAGCACAGACTGGCATCAAGGGCGTCCGCCCATCGCCGCGACGAAATGATTTGCCAAACACACAGGCAAGCGAGAGTAAAACCAAGAGCGTCTTCACTGTCATTCTGAGCGGAGCGAAGAATCTCGGTGCTTGCTGAGGTCGAACTAGCTGAAATGATCAGAAATGTTTCGCTTCGCTCAACATGACAAAGCTGAGGAGTCTTCAGACGTGGCGTCCTGGTCGACCGTGCACCGGCGATTGAACACTCCCGCAAGGCGGCGCGGATTGCTTTGGGCTTTTGTAGTGACAGCGATCGTCTTCTCCGCGCTTCCGCTCCTGCGTTATCTCCGCGGCCATAGCATTTTTGATTACGAACTCTGGTACGCCACCGGCAAACACGTGCTTGCGGGCGATGAAATCTATTTCTTCCGCGCCGGGAAGTACGATTTCATGTATCCGCCGCCATGCGCGCTCTTTCTTGCGGGCGCGAGTCTGCTTGGGCAAGGAGGATTGATTGTTCTTCTCGTCGCGATCAACTCGGTCGCCTGGTTTTACAGTGCGAAGTTGAGTGCTGTTCTCGCTGCGGGCAATCGAGGCACAGCAAACTCCTGGCTATACCTAATTCCGAGCCTGGTGGTGATTGTCTATATCTGGTCAAGTTATCACCTCGGTCAGCCGAACTTGGTTTTACTTGCCCTGATGCTTGGCGTTTTTGTTGCGCTGGGGACGAAACGCGAAATCGCGGCCGGTAGCCTCATTGCAGTTGCCGCCGCCATCAAAGCATTTCCGGTACTTGCCATCATTTATCTGGTTTACAGACGTTACTGGAACGCAGCCATTAGTCTTGTCGCGACACTTGTATTTCTGATTCTCATTTTGCCGGCGCCGTTTCGAGGATTCGAACGAGCGTGTCACGACCTCGAGAAGTGGAGCGCTGGAATGTTGAAATACAGCGAAGTCACCGTGGGGCAGCGTCCCATGCGCAGCTACACGTGGAAAAATCAATCTCTCATTGGTGTTAGCAATCGCCTGCTGCGCCACGTAGATGCCGATGCTGCTTCGGCGCCGCATCAGCCGGTTTACGTGAACTTCGCGGATCTTAACTTTCGAGTCGTCAACGCAATCATCATCAGCATAGCGCTAGCTCTAGGCATCTTGTTTACCGGAGCGATGCCTCAACGCGGCATGCGAACAGCGGAGAGCGATGCCATCGAATTTGCTCTGCTCCTCTTACTTATGCTGATGGTCACACCGCTTTCGTTTGGATACTTTTATTCCTGGCTGATGCTGCCATTGGCGGTGATAACACAGCGAGTGCTCGCTGGAAAAAGCTCGGCTGTCTTGTGGTGGAGCTTACCGGCCCTGGCATTGCTCGCTCTCGGCATACCATTCCCGCGCGGCGCGCAGCTCTATGGGAATACATTTTCCGCCACTCTTCTGGTCTTTGTCGGACTGTCGATTGAGCTTTTGCGTTTCAAACAACAAACAGCTCACACGCGATCAGCTGGCGAGTTGCCTTCCTAAGCGGCAACGATCGGACTTTCCCGGCAGCAGATTTCTAATTTGTTCCCATCGAGGTCCTCGAAGAAGAACGCGTAATAGCCCGGGCTGTAATCGACACAGATTTCCGGACCTTCCAGATTTTTTCCGCCGGCTTGCCGCACCAGTTCCGCAATACGATCGACTTCCTCTCGCGTATCGGCCCAGAATGCGATGCGTGTTCCGTTCGGCTGATGGTTCTTGTCCTCGTCCAATGCGAAAAACTCCGACGGCTTGTCGGCGCCAGCAGAATAAAAAGTGTGGAAATCGCCGCCGGCTTCCGGACGCGGCGACGGTTCGTGACGTTCACGAATAAATCCGAGCTGTGGCAAAAATTGTCCGTAAAACCTTATCGCTCCCTCGAGGTTTTTCACTCGCAAATCAATGTGATCAAAGCAACGCGTTTTCATTTTCGGTTCTCTCTTCGGACCATCAGTTTCAACCCAGACCAGGTTTCATCAATCGCGCACACTTTTACATCGACAAATCCCAGCGGCA
>Ga0209056_10007834_pt1 | contig 10980 bp, 8 predicted proteins | sample GraSoiAngelo_114_FD_185876 | JGI IMG/M metagenome (GOLD analysis project Ga0209056, IMG submission 185876) | Grasslands soil microbial communities from the Angelo Coastal Reserve, California, USA - 14_0903_13_40cm (SPAdes) (version 2) | ecosystem: Environmental > Terrestrial > Soil > Grasslands ...
CGATCGCGGCGATGGCCTGCGCGGTCTCGGGCTGCATTTACGCCGACGTGAAGACGCCGCTCGCCTACCGCGCGCCGACCGCGGTGGAGGCGAAAGCGGCGGGGGCTGCCGACGTGGAGGGCACGGCCTGCAACCGGGCGGTACTCGGGCTCGTGGCGTGGGGCGATGGCGGCTACGCAGCGGCAGTAGCCGACGCCAAAGCCAGGTCCGGCGCGACCGAGTTGGCCGACGTCCGCGCCGATACCACCTTCTTCAACATCCTCTTCCTGTACGACAAGGCGTGCACCCGCGTCACGGCGAAGGCCGTCCGGTGAAAGGGCTCCTGCTCTGCGGGCTGCTCTTCTCTGGGTGCGCGGGATCCATGATTCGCCCGCATGGGGTCGCGATCGTCTTCGAGGACAGCTCGGCCCCGCTGGAGTGGCGCGCCGATACCGGATCGGCGCCGCGCGAAGTCCACGGCGAGTCCTGCCGCAACGCAATCGGGCTGCCGCTCTTCCTATGGGGAGGATGGGACCTGGGTGGCTGGGGCGACGCTGGCTACCGCGATGCGGTCGCCAAAGCGCAGGCACAGGCGCCGGGCAGCACACTCTCCGACGTCCGCGCGGATGTGCGGTTCGTCAATGTCCTCATCTGGCGGCAGGAATGCCTCGAGGTGACCGCTGCGGCCAGATAGGCGGTCCGCCTTTTCAAGATCGCTCGTCGAAGGCGGACATCCTGCCGGCCCGCAGGCCGGACCGGTTGGGCGCAAAGACCCTTTTCCCCTCTCGCGCGTTGGCTCGAAAGCGATGAGCAACGCCCTCGCAATCGACGGTGAGCCCGCGGACAACCGGCTCTGCATTCCGCGCCTCGATGGGCTCGGTGCGGCGAACGAGGAAGGCCCCGTAATCTGGGGACGATCGCCGGCGATGGCCGAGCTGCGGCGGCGGCTCGAGGTGCTGGCTCGCAGCCCACTGCCCGTGCTGATCGAGGGGGAAACGGGCACGGGAAAGAGCTTTCTTGCCGAGCACGTGCTGCACCCGCGGTCTGGCGTGAAAGGTCCGCTGATCGTCACCGACCTCTCGACCATCCCGGATTCGCTGATGCCGGCCCACCTGTTCGGTGCACGCCGCGGCAGCTACACGGGGTCCGTGGACGACCACCCGGGCGTGTTCGAGCAAGCGCATGCGGGAACGCTGTTCCTCGACGAGATCGCGAACCTCGATGCGGAGACCCAGCGCAAACTCCTGCTCGTCCTGGAGCGCGGGACGGTGACCCGGCTCGGCGATTCCAAGGCGCGACCCGCTTCTCCGCGCGTCGTGGCGGCGACCAATCTCGAAGTCGCGCAGCTCGTTCGCGAAGGCCGCTTCCGACACGACCTCTACGCGCGGCTGAACCCGGCGACCCGCGTCCGCGTGCCCTCGCTGCGGGAACGAAAGGAGGACCTGGAGGACTTGATCCGCTTCGCATTTGCGGATGCGCTGCGATCCGGATCGCTTCTTCCGCTGGTGCGCGCGCAGCGCCGTGCAGCGGCCGCGGTGGTCGTGCCGGAGCTAGCCATGCAGCGTCTCGTCGCTCACCAGTGGCCGGGGAACCATCGCGAGCTGAAGCTCTTCGCCACCAACGCCTTGGTCTTCTTGCTGGTGCAGCGCGGCGCCACCGATGTCGACGGGCGTGCGATACTCACGCTGAGCGAGAGCCTGGTCGATCAGCTCCTCGATGACGCTCCGGCGCAGCCTCTCGCCCTACCGGTGGCGGCATCCACGGCAGAGCGGCGCATCGAGGTGGCGTTGAAGCCCTGCAGGACGTTCGCCGAGATTTCAGCCGACGTAGAACGACAGTACCTGACCGCTCTCTTCCATGCGCACGGCGGCGATCTCGGCCGCATGGCCCTCGAGCTATTCGGGCCGGGCGCCAGCCGTCGCAAGGTCCACTTGCGCATGAACCAGCTCGGACTGCGCCTGCGCAACCTGCGGGGAGCCCTCAGCTCCGGGGCGTCGTGAGCAGCGCGACGGGCAGCGTGGAAAAGAGCTGGTCGACGGCGAGCCCACGATCGGTCACGGTGCTCTCCTTCCCGGTGAACGCGTCCTGCAGCACCGCGCCGGTCTTCAGCCCTGGAACGGGCACGAAGGTTCCCGAGAACCGATCAGAAGGCAACCGCGCGTCGTCGAGTAGCGCCCCGACCAGCCTCGGCGCCACCGCGATCGCGATGTCCTCGTCGGGTCCGGTGCGCGCAAACGCGCAGAGGTTCGCCGCCCGCGCGCCCTCCGGCGCGAGCGGAAGGTAACCACCTCCGGCGAACACGCTGGACCGATCCTTGCGCGTCTGGAGCGCGGCGTGCGTGAGGAACAGCTTGATGCGCCCGTCGCGCCAGCTCGAGTACACCTCTCGCGCCAGCGCGTCGCGGGACAGCGAGGAAGCGCGCAGGTCCTGGAGAATCCGCTTGCGCGAATCGAAATCCACCGGCCGGCGGTTGTCGGGGTCCACCAGGGACAAGTCCCAGAGCTCGGTCCCCTGGTAGAAGTCCGGCACGCCCGGAGAGGCTATCTTGAGCACCACTTGCGAGAGCGAGTTGTGCATCCCGATCTCGCAGATCCGTTCGGCGAAGGGCTGTAGCCCCTTCCAGAGCGGATGGCGGAGCGGGAGCGCGAACAGCCCCTCGACGTAGGCGCGAAGAGCCTCCTCCCACCGCTGGTCCTCCTGGATCCAGCTGGTGTTGGTCTTCGCCTCCTTGGCCGCCTTGATGAGGTATGGGATCAGGCGATCGCGCAGCAGCGGCAGCTCCTCGAGGCGCAGGGGCCAGGCGCCGATCAGCGTCTGCAGCAGGAGCATCTGCTCGTTTCGGTCCGGCGCGTACCGGCCGTCCACTTCGCGCCGAAGCTTCTCGGTCCTGCGGGCGAAGGCGATGGCGGTCTTGCGCCACTCCTCCGGCAGCTCGGAGAGCGCGTCGATGCGCACGCGGGCGTCCTCGCCGCGCTTGGTATCGTGGGTAGCGGTGGCGAGCAGCGAGCGCGGCCACTTCCGGGCGCGCTGGCCGTTCTGCTCGTGGAATGACTCGACGGTGTTCCCGAAGTGCTCCGGCTCCCCACCCACCTCGTTGAGCGAGACCAGCCGGTTGTAGACGTAGAAGGCGGTATCCTCCAGGCCCTTCGCCATCACCGGTCCGAGCACCTGCTGCAGCTTGACGGCGAAGGCGTGCTGCGCGGGCCGCTCGCTCTCCTCCACGTAGGCGGCGAACTTCTGCAGGAGGATGCTGCCGATGAAGTCGTAGATGCCGGCGTTCTCCGTCGGATTGCGCCGCTTCGCGCAGCCCACCGCCTGGAGGATGTAGTTGCGGTCGCGCTCGTCTACGTGGCCGGGCTCCTCGAGGTACGAGCGGTACACCGGGAAGCAGGCGATCACCTCGATCAACACCGAGCGCAGCGCGTAGAGGGTGAAGTCGCGGGTCCAGCGGTTGCCCTCCGAGATCCGGTTGAGCTGGCGGGCGAGGAGGTTCATCTCCGAGGCCATCGCGGTGTAGAGGATCAGCTTCTTCTTCTGGTAGACCAGATCGGCGAAGTCGATCGTCCCGTGGATGAACCGGAAGTAGATCTTCTGCAGCTTCTCCGCATTCTCCCGGGCGACGAAGATGCCGTTCAGCGAATTGAGGAAGTCGTAACCGGTGGTCCCCGCCACCGCCCAGCTGGCGGGAAGCGTCTCCGTGCGCCCGAGGATCTTCTCCGCGACGACGTAGAGCGGCCGCTGCAGGCGGGGGTCGGTGCTCTTCCCGAGCTCCTCGCGCACCTCGGCCTCCAGCTCGCCCCAGGGGAGACCCCGCTGCTGCGCGCGGGCCTGGGCGCGCTGCAGGATCCGCGCGTCCTGCAACAGCCGGAAGTATCGTCGCGGATAGGCGAGTCCGTCCGGATGATCGATGCGCAGCCCGTTGATCTTGCCTTCCGCGAGGAACCGCAGGGGGAGGCGGTGGGCGTGCTCGAACACCTCCGGATCCTCCATCCGCACCGCCGCGAGCGAGTTGATGTCGAAGAACCGGCGGTAGTTGATCTCCTCGGAGGAGACACGCCAGTGCGCGAGACGGTATGCCTGCGCGTCGAGGAGCTTGTCCAGCAGATCGAAGCTGCGCGGCTTTCCCTGGATGCCGTTGAAGATGCGGACGTTCTCTTCCAGGTGCTCGCGCACGGCGGGGCTGGAGGCGCAGAGGGCCGCGACGCGGCGCTTGACCACTTCCTTCTCGCGCCGCCGCTCCTCCTGCCGCGCCGGATCCTGCTCGTGGCGCGATGGCAGGTGCTCGAGCACGAAGATGATGCTCTTCAGCTCGTCCAGCGCCTCGCTCTTGCCCAGCTTCTTCTCCAGCTCCTCGATGCGGTGGCCGAGGATCTGGCCGTAGGAGCGGGGGTTCACGGGAAAGACGTGATCGTAGTAGCGGACCCGGAAGGCCCCCTCGTGCAGCTCGAGCTGGATCTCGCCGCGCTCGAGGACGGCGCCGTAGCGGTCGCCGAGGATCGGCACCAGCACCTTGTCGGCGAGCTCCTCCTTCACCGGGTGCCACTCGATGTCGAAGAACTTCGATCCCTGCGCGGAGGGGCCGTTCTCCAGCAGGTCGAGCCAGAGCGCGTTGCCCGACCCGACGCCCATGTGATTCGGCACGATGTCGAGCACGTGCCCGAGAGCGGCCTCGTGCAAAGCGCTAGCGAGACGCTCGTATCCTTCAGCCCCGCCCAGCTCGGGGTTGATCGTGCCGTAATCGGTCACGTCGTATCCGTGCATCGATCCGGGCGCCGCCGTGAGGATCGGGCTGGTGTACAGGTCGGTGATGCCGAGCTCGGCGAGATAGCGCGCGATCGCGGCCGCGCCGTCGAACGTGAAGCCCTCGTGCAGCTGTATGCGGTAGGTCGCGACCGGCTGCCGGGCGGCGGCAAGCTCGGCCGCCACCTCGTCGAGCAGGCGGTGGGCCTGCTGCCCCACGATCTCCCGCTGCACCCTCATTCCGCCTCCCCGGCGGGCCAGGCCGCGGGCACCATGCTCCGCTCACTGCTGGCGGCCGTACCGCTCGGCAAGATGTGCAAGCTCCCGCGCTGCCGCCACGGGGGCAGGCGCGGAAAACAGGTCGGGCAACGGCCAGGGGAGCCGGAAGGTCCAGTTGTGGGTACCGACCGTGCCCGGGGCGTTCATCCGGTCCTGCCAACCGAGGGCATCGGTGATGGGGACGAGCAGCGCGTCGCTGGAAGACGAGAAGGCGAGCTCGAGCAGCGCCGTCCTCGTCTGCGGCGTAAAGGTCTTCTCCGACGGACCACGCAGCGGCGCCAGCAGCGGCTGGCGAAGCTGGTGCTCACGCTCCCAGTCCTTCAGTCCCTCCCACCAGCTGCTCAGGGACTCGGTGTCATGCGTCCCCGTCACGGCGACCGAGACGCGGGGAAAGCGAGCGACGTCGCGCGGAACGCCGAGATCGTTCTCCCACCGCAGCACCTTGGTGCCGGGGATCTCCTGCGTGGCGAGCGAAGCGCGGACAAAGTCCGGTACCACCCCCAGATCCTCTGCCAGCACCTCCGCCTTCTCGCCGAGGAGGGCCAGGATCCGCTCCCCCTGCTCACGCTGCCTCGGCTCGTCCGCGGGGATGAAGAACGGCGGGCCCTTGTCGACCGGGCGAGCGTACGTCCGGTACAGGCCGACCACGTGGTCGACGCGAAAGGCGTCGTACAGCTCCGCGGCCCGGTTCGCGCGATGGTGCAGCCAGGGATCGCCTGCGCTGCGCATCTCCTCCCAGCGCGGCACCGGAAGTCCCCAATCCTGACCCTCCGCAGCGTACGCGTCGGGCGGAACTCCGACGGTGGCGTCGAACCGGAAGAAGCGCTGGAAGCTCCACACGTCCGCGGAATCCTCGGCCACCATGAACGGCAGATCGCCGAGGATCTTCACCCCTTTCCCGTTCGTCTCCGCCCGTCCCGCCCGCCACTGTGAATCGGCGACCCACTGCACGTAACAAAGCTCGTCGATGGTCTCGCGCAGGCGCGCCCGCGCCTCCTCGAGCGCGCCGGGGTCGCGGTCGCGCAACGCGGGTTCCCAGTCGCGCCAGCTCTTCCGGCGCTCGTCGTGCAGCGCCCGGTAGAGTGCCCAATCCTCGATCCACGCCCCGTGCTCGCGCCGGAACTCACGGAATTCGCGCTCGCGATCCGTGCCGCGCTCGCGCTCGCGAAAGCGCCCGAATGCGCGCCGCAGGGCGGCCAGCTTCACCTTGCGGTACCCCTCGAAGTCGACGCGCGGCTCCCGGCGCAAGCGCGCCAGGTCTCCCTCCTCTTCGGTCGTGAGAGCTTCCAGGTCGGGGATGGCGCGCAGATCGACGTAGACGGGCTCCAGCGCGAAGGAACTGGAGGCCGCGTACGGGCTGTCCTGACCGGGCGACACTTCGTTCAGGGGAAGGTGCTGCCAGAGCGTGCAGCCGGCGCTGAGCAGCCAGTCCGCAACGGGGCCCGCGTCGGCGTAGCTGCCGAGATCGCCCGCGCGGCCGCGCACGGTGGAGAGAGGCAAGAGGATCCCGCCCCTCCGTCCCAGGTCGAACTTGTGTGCCACGGGCCCCTTTTACCCGTGGTGGGGTCGATAGCAAGCGGCGATTGCGCGAGAGTTGTCGCTGGGATAGAGCGAGCGCATGCCGAAGAAGGCCACCACCGACCACGGGGAGATCATCCACTTTGCGGGGCGCCTTCGCCTCTTTCCCGTGGCTTCCCGCACTGACGCGGCCCAGGTCCGCCTCTCCTCCCGCGACGACGTGAAAGAGAACGAGGTGCGGGTCGGGTGGCCCGCCTACTTCCGGCCCTTCATCGACCGCCACCTCGTCTTCCTCTACGACGAGACGGGCGGCCAGGCGGTGACCCGCGCGGAGGCGGACGCGGCGATGGCGCAGCAGCCCGCGGGTCCCGCCGGCGCGGCTTCGACGGCGTCGTAGCGATGTCCGCGGGCGTGAGCCAGCGCTGCGGCTGCGCGGCCCCGTCCTGCGCGAGCGAGAGCGTGATCCGGCGGCGCGCAGGATCCGCGGAGGTCACTTCCACCGATACTTCGTCTCCGATCGAATAGCTCCGGCGCGACGAGCCGACCACGAGGCGCTGCATCTCCTTGTCCAGCTCGACCCCTTCGCCGAGCGACTCCGCCGGGACGAGTCCCTCCACGAACACGTCCTCGAGCTCGCAGAAGAGACCGAACTCGGCCACTCCGGAAACGACCGCTTTGAACTTCTCGCCCACCTTGTCCTGCATGTAGAGAGCCGAGTAGAAGCTGTCGACGTCTCGCTCCACCTTCATCGCCGCGCGCTCCCGATCCGAGCACTGCGCCGCGACGCCGGCCAGATACGATTCCTGCTCTTCGCGCTCCCGATCGCTCAGGGGCCGGCCGCCGCGCGCCCAGTGCTCCTTGAGCAGCCGGTGCACCATGAGGTCGGGATAGCGCCGGATCGGCGAGGTGAAGTGCAGGTACGTCGGCGCGGCGAGGCCGTAGTGGCCGATGTTGTCCGGGCTGTACTGCGCCTGCATCATCGCGCGCAGCAGGAGGGAGTTGAGGGCTTTCTGCGCGGGCTTTCCTTCCACTGCCTCGAGGAAGCGGTTGAGCACCGCGGGCGTCAACTCGTCGCCCGAGGGCAGCTCGAATCCGTGCGACCGCGCCAGCGCCGCGAACGCCTCCAGCTTCTCCCGGTCCGGCTGGTCATGGATCCGGTAGACCGTTGGCAACCCGCGCACCTCGAAGAAGCGGGCCACCCCCTCGTTGGCGGCGAGCATGAACTCCTCCACCAGGCGGTGCGCATCGTTGCGCGGGCGGCGCACGATCTCTGCCACCCTGCCCTGCTCGTCGAGGACGATCTTCGCTTCGGGCAGATCGAAGTCGATGCTTCCGCGCGCCTGCCGCTGCCCCGTGAGCTCCTTCGAGAGCTTGTGGGCGACCTTCAGTTCGTCGAGGAGCGGCCGGAGCTGGGGATCGGGGTCACCGGCCAGGGCCTCGGCGACGCGGGTGTAGGTGAGACGCGCGTGGCTGCGCATCACGGCTTCGTAGATGTCGGTCTGCAGCGGCTTGCCGCTCTTGTCCAGCGCCAGGTCACAGACCATGCACAGCCGGTCGACGTCGGGGTTGAGCGAGCAGATGCCGTTCGAGAGCCGCTCGGGAAGCATGGGCAGGACCGCGGCCGGGAAGTAGACGCTGGTGGCGCGTCTCAGCGCTTCGCGGTCGAGCGGCCCGCCGGGGCGGACGTAATGCGCCACGTCGGCGATCGCGACCACCAGACGGTAGCCACCTGGCGTCCGAGAGACGTGGACGGCATCGTCGAAATCGCGCGCGTCCTCGCCGTCGATGGTGACCAGCGGCAGATGCCGCAGATCGCGCCGCCCAGCGATCTCCTCGGGATGCACATGATCGGGCACGCTCTGCGCGGCGATCAGCGTCGCCGGATCGAATTCGTCGGCGAATCCCTCCGCGTATGCGCTAGCCAGCGTCTCGAACTGCGGATTGCCCCGGCTGCCGAGCACCGCGATGATCTCGCCCTGCAGCGCTCCGTGGATCTCGCGATGCAGGCGCACCTTCACCATGTCGCCGTCCTTCGCCCGGGGATGGCGGGGGACCACGATGTTCTCGGAAAGGGTGCGGTCGTGGGGAATCACCCACTGCGCCTTCCCCTTGGCCTGGTAGATCCCAAGCGCGAGCTGGCGGCGGCGCTCGACGACCTCGAGCACTTCTCCCGCCAGACGGCCATCGCGCCCCCGGACGGCCCTGGCGCGGACGACGTCGCCGTCCAGCGCCCCTCTGACGTACTGCGGAGGGATGAAGAGATCGTTTTCGCGCCCTCCGTTGCCGAGCAGCGGTGAGACGAATCCGTATCCTTCCGCCTTGAGGTGGATGACTCCGGTGACTTCCGTTCCGGGCTTGCGGACGACGTTCGCCCGCTCCTCGTTCCGGTGCATGCGCGCGCCCTCGAGCATGACGGCCGGCGTCCTCCGCGGCGGCGTCCGAGATGCATCCCGGACGTCCTTGCGGCCATCGCCGTCGTCAGCGCCGGCGCGGACCTCGCGGTAGACATGGCCATCGTAGCTGGCGCGTCCCTCCTTCAAGAGATTGGACAGGACCCGGCGAAGCGGATTCCGCTGGGCATGCCCGAGATGGAGCTGCCCGAAGAGTTGCTTGAGAGACAGTCCTTTCCCGCGCGCGCGGCGCAGCGCGGAGAGAAGGGCATCGGGATCGATATTCATGAAGGGAGCTTCTTAGCCCCGACCGCCTCAAAGCGGCAGAGGGGCGACGTGCGTGGTGTCAAAAGGATCCGTGGTCGGCAGCCGAGTCTTAGACCTTCTTCGGTCCGCTGTCGGCAGGCCCCACCGGGGATGGCGCCGCGGTCTCGCTCTTCGTGCAGGGGAAGCCGGGCACGAATTTGCCGAGGAAGGTCGAGAGCGAGCTCATCAGCTCCTTCGGCATCTCGGTCGCCAGCGCGTTCCGGCAAAGCTTACGCGTCGCGCGATATGTGCGGACGAAAGTGATGCAGGGCGGACAGGTGCTGAGATGATCTTCCAGTGCCTTTGCCCGTTCCGGCGGGAGGACGCCCTCGATGTATTCCCCGAGGAGGTCGACGCACTCCTTGCAATGGTGGATCGGGCTCGTCAACGGGTGCTTCCTGGTGGGAGTGGTCTGGTCGGTTGAGTATCGTAACCGGCCTGCATGGAAAGATGCACTTCAACAAATGCGGATTCGGCGTCCGGTCTCATTTGGCGCCGTCGAAGAATTCGCCCAGTTTCTCGCGCAGCGCAAGCCGGGCGCGGTGCAGCCGGCTCTTCACCGCCGGGACCGTGAGAGCGAGCGCGTTCGCGATGTCCTCGTTCGACAATCCGTCGACGTCCTTGAGCAGGAACACCGTCCGGTAATCATCGGGGAGCTCCGCAACGGCCTTGTTGATCGCGTCGCCCAATTCGCCCGACATCATCTTTTCGTCCGCCCGCTGCGACCAGTCGCTGCTGCTGGCCGGCTCCAGGTAGCCCTCGGCCGAGAATCTAGGACCGGCCAGCTCGAGCGGCTGCTCGGCGAGCGTATCGGGCGCCCGCCGCTTGCGCCGCAGGCGCATCAGCGCGCTGTTCGCCGCGATGCGGTACAGCCAGCTGGAGAACTGCGCTTCGCCACGGAACAGGGGAAGCTTCTGGTACGCGTTCAGGAAGGCCTCCTGGAGCACCTCCTGGGCGTCGGCTTCCGATCCGGTCATGCGCAGGGCGAGTCGGTAGAGCTGGCGCTGGTGCCGCTCGACGAGCATGGCGAAGGCGGGGCCATCGCCCTGCTGCGCGCGCTCCACCAGCTCCCGGTCGCCGGGCTGTCCGTCAGGGCGGGGCTCCTCGGGAGCAAGTTCGCGTTGCGTCTGGTTCAGGTCGGCCAAGGGGCGGGCACCCTAAAGCAGGGCGCAGGGGTGGTCAAGTCCCACACCCCAAGGACTCGAGCGGCAAAGGTATGGATTTGTAGCTGTGTTTTCTCCGTTCGCAGGCGAAGGACGATGTGGGTGGAACGAGCTAGCAGGCGGGGACTACGCAAGACGTTATGCCGGCGGCAGGATCTTTCCCGGGTTCAGCAGGTTGTCCGGGTCGAAGGCCCGCTTCAGGCGCCGCTGCAGCTCGATCACGTCCCGGCTCTGCTCGCGGGCGAGGAAGGCGCGCTTGGCGAGCCCAACCCCGTGCTCCCCGGTGATCGTGCCGCCCAGATCGATCGCTGCCTGCAGCACGTCCTCGACCGCCTTGTGCCCTTTGGCGCGCTCCTCCGCAGACCCGAACAGCAGATTCACGTGCAGGTTGCCGTCGCCCGCGTGGCCGTAGCAAGCCGTCGGCAAACCGTATCGAGCCCCGATGGCGCGCACCCGCCCGATCAGCTCGATCAGGCTGCCGCGGGGAACTGCCACGTCCTCGCTGATCTTGTGCGGCCGGATGGAGGTCAGCGCTACCGAGATCATGCGCCGCGTCTCCCAGATGCGGCGCCGCTGCGCCTCGTCCTGCGCAGCCACCACCTCGC
>Ga0209056_10007836_pt1 | contig 10979 bp, 4 predicted proteins | sample GraSoiAngelo_114_FD_185876 | JGI IMG/M metagenome (GOLD analysis project Ga0209056, IMG submission 185876) | Grasslands soil microbial communities from the Angelo Coastal Reserve, California, USA - 14_0903_13_40cm (SPAdes) (version 2) | ecosystem: Environmental > Terrestrial > Soil > Grasslands ...
AACCGGAAGAAGGAATGAAGGTGGTGAAACTCGGACACGCCACCGGCAAGACCGAGGGCCAAATCTTACGTGTTGAAGCTGATGAAGTATGGATTGAACCTCTCACGGGTGCGGCGGGTGGGCCTATCAGCGGCGGTGGTGATTCAGGAACAGTATGGGTCTGGAAAGATTCCTGGGCGCCGGTGGTTCTGCACACAGGCACCAACGACACGGGACCCATTCCCTACGCGCGCGGTGTGTCCCTGCTCCGAGCGCTCGACAGCCTCGGACTCACAGTATTGCCCGGCTGACCCTCCCTGCCAACTCCTCCTCAGAATCCACAATCATTCCAACGCGGAATTCGGAACGCGGAGTGCGGAATGAGGAGAAACGCTTCATTCAATTCCTGCTGCTGGCCAGTTTTTCCTCAAAATCGACGATTTCTTTTATTTGGACCAAGAACCATCTCTCGATTTTTGTCGAATTGAAAATCTCTTCGATGGTGAAGCGGCCGCACGGGGCGTTGAAGGTGTGACTCACCCGGAGAGAAGCCGCCGCGCGGCACGGGTCATTCTCCCAATCCGAATTCACCTGCGCCACCCATCAGCCCGCTGATGGCCGTGAGGAGTTGGTGCTGGGCCAATGCCTGGCCAGGGGATGCCGCCGTACTGCCACCGGAACTGTACCGCATGTAGGAGCCGAAGAACTGGTTGGGCTGGCTTTTGGCAGCCTGCTCCTGTTTCTCAACTTCCTCGCGGCTGGCGGGCAGGGGCAAAAGTGTGGTCGGAGCCTTCGTTTGAAACTTTGCCGCGGCTTCAACGGCGGTCCAGAGTCTTCGCAGATCACTTACCGTTCCGAGATTGGCCGAGGCGTGACGTCCCAGTGGGTCGAGCCGCAGGATGTTAAAGGCGATGTCATCGCGCTCGGCTGCAGGGAGACGGTGTTCCCGGCCAAGTTCCTCCAGATGCTCCCAGGCGTTGAGGTAGTCTTTATCGAGTTGCAAAGCGCGGCGAAAGTGAGGCAGCGCATCTTTGCCGCGCTCCTGCTGTTGCCGCAGATAGCCGAGCAGGTAGTGTATCTGAGGCTTGTTCGGATTTTTGGCGGCGAGCGTCGTGAAAACGCGCTCAGCGACGCTCTGCGCCTGCGCCCCAGCAAATGTGCTTTCGCAACCAAAACAGTGGCTCTCGACGCGCCCGAAGCTATCGGGCATCAGCTCGAAAGCCTTTTCGTAATGCTTGGCCGCGAGTTCATGCTGCCCCAGTTCCGTCAACTGGACTGCCAGTCGCGATTGGATACAGTAGGCATCGGCGAAATGTTTGAGCGAATCCTGATACATTTTTACTCCGCGGCTTAACAGACCCGCCGCATGGAAATCATCGGCCCGTTCGCTCAGGCGGATGGCCCGCACCACACCGCGCAGGAACTCGGCCTCCTTCTGGTCGCCGCGAGCGGCCCGGATGTCCGCCAGCACGGCATAGACGCGCATACGGTCACCTTTGCCCTGCTCGCCGTCGCTCGGGTCAATGGCAATGGCCTGCCTGGCGACCTTCTCGGCTTCCTCGTCCTGGCCAGCCTGGTGCAAGAGCAGCGCCTTCCAAATCAGCGGGCGCTCCTCGAACTGATCGCGAGCGAACACTGCATCCAGCCGCGGAATGGCCTCCTGCCCCGCGAGTTGGATCAGCAGCTCATACGCGCGATCATCCCCACCCGCCTGCTCGAGCATGGTATCCACGATGGCGCGCGCTTCAGCCTTGCGCCCGGCATGGATGAGCGCGGCGGCGGCGGCTTGTGCAAGGCGGCTGCCCTTCGGCCCCTTCGAATAGTGGCCGCCGCTGACGTTCTCGAAATCGAAGTCCATCCCGCTCACGCCTGGAGAAAGCAGTTGTACGAGATCCTTCACACCCCAATGAGGGGACTGCTCCAGCAGCACCAGCACGTCGTCGTGCCGTCCGGCGCGATGGTAGAGCGCCACCAGCGACTTGAGCGGTTCCATCGCGGGGCTCTGGCCCATGTCCATGGCGATGTCGGGAGAGCCGCGTTGGTTCGGGGCCTGTTTGATCGCCTTGGCGAGTTGATCAGTGAGCAACTTCTCCGCTTCGGCGAGCCGCCCAACTTGAACCAACACCTCTACGAGATTACGCGTCTGGTAAGCATCGGCATATTCGTCGCCAGGATTCGCGTTTGCGTCCGGCTTGGGCATGGCAGCGGCCAGGCCTTCAGCGACCCACTCCGGCTTTTCGAGCAAGCGGCCGAGTCGTGCGAGCGTGAGCGCGTGGTTGTCCCATTCGATGCTTTGCATTGCGCCGGTGCGGAACCTGCGCGCGTTTCTTCCAGCGGCCTTCGGCGCGGTCGCCAGCAGCGCGCGCAGCTCCTTTACACCTTCCTCAACCTGGTCGGCGGCCAGCAGTGCGCGGTAAAGGTTTTCGCGGATGCTGCCGCTCTTCTCGCCGGCGAGATCGGGCTTCGTGGCGACGGTGCGCGCGAGCGTGAGCATGCGGTCCGTGTTGCCTGTCCTGGCAGCGACGCTGAAGTAGGTCTCCCAATATGGCAGCTCGGGTGCTTGCGCCAGCAAATCGTGCAGAAATGTGTCCAACGCCGACGTGGAGCCCGCGCGCTCGAGCGCTGCGACCGCGGCACTCTCGACCTGGAACTCGCCTCCCTCTTCCGCCGCGCGCCGGGCGAACTGGGCAGCGTCGGCGGTGCGCCCGCGAACGATCAGTGCCATGAGGTAATAGGTCTTCGCAAGCTGCTTTTCGTAACCATCGCCGAAGCGGCTGTTCTCCAGGTCCGCGAGCGTATCCGCGGCGTTCGCTGATTTTTCGGGCTTGGTTTGCGCGAACTTTTTCTCCAAAGCCTCGTAAAGCTCCAGTGCGTCGAGCGACTCCGCCAACCCCCAGCGCGGCACTTTCATCTCGTTGACAACTGCGAGTGCAAGTTGGCGCGCCAGCGCCTGTGTCGCCTTGCCTTCGATGGAGAGATTGCTCGCTTTCGACAGAAGCGCGCGGCGGACGTAGGGTGTGGCGTCTTCCTGGCCTACGATGCCCACCAGGTCGGGCAGGCTGATGGAGCTGTAGCCCAAATCGCGATCTCGCTCCGCAGCGCTGAGCTGGCGTTCGACGCCGGTGAGGATTGCTTTCCGGTCATCTGACAGTGCGAGAAGCGCTTCGTCGACTGCGCGAAAGACATGCACCAACCCCATTGCCTCGTCCCGCTTGGCTTTGAGCAGCAACGCCTCGAAGGCCGAAGCCTGCCTGGCCAGCTCCGTGAGGTCGCCAGTGAGCGCCTGCGCGAGCATCCGCAGACCGAACTCGCGAGTGTCCTCCAACGTGGTGGGCGCACGCCGGGCGGCAATGGCCTTGACGAGTTCATCCCAGGCGGCGGGCGGCGGCAGGGCCATCAGCAGATCCTGCGCTTGCGGAGGCGGCTCTTCTCCACGGCCAGCGCCAAAACGCGCTTGCATGGGAAGCCTGACAAACCGGTCTGCCAGTTCGAGCCATTCCCGCGCGGCAGCAGCGGGGGCCAAAGAAGCGGCGCGCGTCGTGAAGTCCGTAAGGTCGGCACGCAACTTGGCCGAATCGGAGGGAGGTTTTGTCGCGGGGTCACTCTTGCCAGACTGCTCGGCCGCGCGTTTCAAAACGTCTGCCGCTCCACGCAGCAGTTCAGCAGCAGGCCCGGCAGCGGTGAGACAACTCATGGCGACGGGCACGGCGAGCAAGTAGCTTGAGCGCATAAGCCTGATTCGATTTGATTGGCTCCAAAGACCTAACTGAAGGCTGTCACCACCCCACCAGAAGTCAAGCGGCACGATTACGGAGGTCGCGTACTAATAGATTGTTGGTGATGGCGTACTAGTGTGTTTTGACGCACAGGGAAAGTCTCGTTCTTTTTGAGAACAGGACTTTCCAGTCGTGGGTTAGAAATCGCGTTGCTGACCGTTTAACGAACAATTTGGACTTCTATCGGCTGCCCGCTTACATCTACATCAATAGGAGAGTTTCGACGTTCACATTCACTTCACCGAGTATTCTCGTTTGAGGTATCTGGCGTATCATCTCCGCACGTTCAACGATTATTCTAAGGAAGATAATCCCGGTAATGTTCAAAGTTTGAACATAACTAGAAGATAAGCTCTATACTCTCAAATTTCAGCCGTGGCAGAGTCAGCTTCGATTCGGGTTCGCACCGATTGCAACAACTGTCCAACTGGCTGGACGATATTCAGATCAATTGGCACCAAAACACCGTTTTGCGATTTGATAATATTCCCTTCGTGCGCATCAGCAATCAAAAGATTCTCTCTCGCTCGATACCACGCGATCCGCTCCCCAAAAGTCAGGCAGACAAAACCCAAGTCTATAAACCATTGCTTAATCTCAAAAGAAGGAGCGGGATCCCCAGCGATATGCGGTTGCGAGATCAGAATGCGTAATTTCCCCTTACTATTAACGAGTGCAACAAGCTGAATATCGTCAGCAAAATACTGGTTCTGCAACAATAGCCGATGCAGATATTCTCCCGCTGTAGCCGTGCCGTCACGTCCCCAAGCTAAACCGAAACGATTAGAGTAGGTAGCTTTTTGCCAACGATTAGAAGGTTCGTCAAACCACGCCTCGTGCTCGTCGCCATGCGCGTCAGGAGGCCGTTGAAGGAATGCGAAAGCTGACTCTGGATGTATCAGCCCGTGCGCTTCTCCCCATTCAAGCAGGGCTTTGAACGCAAGGGCGAACGCTTCGCCGCTTCCATCACCCGAAGAGCCTGCGCCTGGGCTTGCTGCAATGTAACTCGCGGCTGATGCGAGCGCACAGAGCGCAATCCCGCTGTCAATGCGTTGAGGCTGGTCGAGCGAACAGTTTTCATTTTCTGCGTTCATAACTTAGATGCCTTTCGCAAATCAGTCACCAGCATTATGTTTCACAGCAACTCGCCATGTCAATGAATCTTGTGATTAGTGTTCATGCCTGATTAGTAGTCACATACGAACACGACAATATGCATTTTCATAAACATTATTGACGAAATGATTTATTTTGATATGGTTCACGCCATGAGCGAACAGCCGAAACCTAAAGCCGTGGATGAGCTGCGGCACGCAGTAGTCCGGTACAAACGCGTCTTATTGAAAGTGCTTCCCACTGATAGGCTCACAGTGGAAAAGCAAATCGAACTTTTACGGGCTTTTGCCGTGGTTTACGAAGCTAACGGTGGAAAACCCGTTAAGAACGAAGATGCCGGCAACGCGGTGACTCCTGCAAAAGCAGGGGCCACTGTGATACTGACCAATGCGTTTTTCGTGGACATAGGACTTCTGAAACGCGGCGACAATGGTGGATTTGAACCAAGCGCCGATTTGATCGCCTACAACAATGCGTGTCAATGGGGAGAGGAGACGGCAAAGGAAAAACTACGTCCGGTATTTGAGGGCGCATGGTTTTGCCGATGTTTGGTCCCAAGGCTTCGCCTTGCTACACGGACTGAGGCAAATTGCCTCGCGATACTTGCGGAAGAATCTGGCGCTCAAAAGGAACATGGATATAGGCTTCAGAACCTAATCGGGTTTTTGGAATTTGTAGGCATTTTGCGGTCCTCGGATGGAAAAATAACGCTTTTGCCGAGTAAACAAACTGCTCCTGTTCAGACACCAGAAATTAAGAATTCTCCGCAATTTCCGCCGGACGTATCACCCTCTGCCAAAATGCCAGCGCCTAGATTTTTTGGTGGTGGAGAACACGAACCCGAAGTGCATACGTTTGTATTGCCTTTGGATAAAGAAAACAAACGAAAGATTACTGTAACAGCCCCGCTCGATGTGACAGCCAAAGAAGTGCAACGAATTGCTAAATGGCTAGAGGTTCAATTGCTCGTCGAAGGATTACTAAATGAACCATGAAATTTCGGACGAGAGAGGGTTCCGCGAACATCATTAGCTTGCGCGTCTTCCTAATCCAGCGCACGGAGCAGGATTAAAGCTCTTCCTCGAAATCTACAATTTTCCCCATAGGAACGAGGAGCATGGATTGCAGGTGCGGAATGGGGGAACCGTTGTCCATGTCAGTTACCGGCGGTGGTGAGTTCTTCCTTCAAAATCCAAATCATTCCAACGCGGAACTCGGAACGCGGAGTGCGCAATGAAGGCGTTGCGTTCAATTCAGTTCTTCGTGGCCGCGAGTTCTTCCTCGAAATCGACGATCTCTTTTATTTGAACCAAAAACCACCGGTCGATCCTGGTCAGGTTGAATATCTCTTCGACGGTGAATCCGGCGCGGAGGGCGTGGCGGATGAAGAAGATTCTCTCGGCGTTGGGCACGCTCAGCTTGCGGCTGATCACGTCGCGCGGAAGAATGTCGCGGTCGCCATAGACTTCGGTGCCGATGCGCCACGGTTTGCCGTCACCGCCCAGGCCGCTGCGGCCAATCTCCAGCGAGCGCAGGCATTTTTGCAGGCTCTCCTTGAACGTGCGGCCGATGGCCATGGCTTCGCCCACGCTCTTCATCTGCGTGGTGAGCGTCGGGTCCGCTTGCGCGAATTTCTCGAAGGCAAACCGCGGAATCTTGGTGACGACGTAGTCAATGGTCGGCTCGAAGCTCGCCGGGGTTTCGCGCGTGATGTCGTTCCTGATTTCATCGAGCAGATAACCCACGGCGAGTTTGGCGGCGATTTTCGCGATGGGAAAGCCCGTGGCCTTGGACGCGAGCGCGGAGCTGCGGCTGACGCGCGGGTTCATCTCGATGATGACCATGCGACCGTTGTCCGGGTTGACGGCGAACTGGATGTTCGAGCCGCCGGTCTCGACACCCACGGCGCGGATCACGGCGAAGCTGGCGTCGCGCATGATCTGAAATTCCTTGTCGGTCAACGTCTGGATGGGCGCGACCGTGATGGAGTCGCCGGTGTGGACGCCCATCGGGTCGAAGTTTTCGATGGAACAGATGATCACGCAGTTGTCAGCTTTGTCGCGCATGACTTCCATCTCGTATTCCTTCCAGCCGAGCAGCGATTCTTCGATGAGGATTTCGGCGACAGGCGAGAGGTCCATGCCGCGCCTGGCTAGTTCGTCGAACTCGTCGCGGTTGTAGGCGATGCCGCCGCCAGTGCCGCCGAGGGTGAACGCGGGCCGGATGATGAGCGGGAAGCGACCGATCTTGTCCACGACAGCACGGGCCTCTTCCATGTTGTGGGCGGTGCCGGAGATCGGAACGTCGAGGCCAATGGACAACATGAGTTGCTTGAAAGCCTTGCGGTCTTCGCCTTTGTGGATGGCCTCGGCTTTGGCGCCGATCATTTCAACGCCGCGGCGCTCGAGCGCGCCGTTACGGTGAAGCGCCATCGCGGTGTTCAGTGCGGTCTGGCCGCCAAGGGTCGGAAGCAGGACCAGCCTATTTGCGATTTGCGATTTGCGATTTGCGATTTCAGCAGCCGGAGCGTCAACCGGCACGCCCAGGCGCTTCATCTCCTCCAACTCGCGCACGATGATTTTTTCCACGGCTTCGGGCGTGATCGGCTCGATATAAGTGCGGTCGGCGAACTCCGGGTCGGTCATGATGGTGGCCGGGTTGGAGTTCACCAACACGACTCGGTAGCCCTCCTCCTTGAGGGCTTTGCAGGCCTGAGTGCCGGAATAATCGAACTCGCACGCCTGGCCGATAATGATCGGACCGGCGCCGATGATGAGGACGGAATGAATGTCAGTGCGTTTCGGCATCGTTCAAACGGCTACGGATGAAACACGGATGGAGCGCGGTTGGCGAATGTTTTTTCGATCAAAATCTCCTTCTGAGTTTTCTCCGAAAGTTAACCTTTTCAAAACCGCCGTAACGTGCTCTAATTTTCCAATTCAAGCCGATCAGAAATCTCATTGAGTTCCGTGCGACCGCCTCCACAAAATGAAAACGCCAGCCTCGTTCGGCCGGACCCTCATGGCATCGATTCTACTCGTCCTCGCGGCGCGCACGGCATCCGCGCACTATTGCGGGCCGCCCGTCATCCGCTGCAGACCGGGAGACATCGTCACTTACTACATCATTTCCGACATGGCGGAGTTCGGCGACAGCTTTTACGCGGTCGATTTTCAGGACAATCCCGGCGTGGCACCCGTCGTTTATTACACGCCAGTCGCCCGTGTGGCGGGCATGTATGTTTTCGTTGCGCAACAATACGGTATCAACGGAGTCGATCTTCACTGGTCCTTTCCGCCTAATTTTGCTGACGGCGTGTGCTTCGTGGACATCGTGGTTCAGCCTGATCTGATTACCACCGCGGGCGAGTATCCCTACTCCTCCTACGCAGGCGACCCGGTGAACATGTTCACAGGCGAACTCGTGTTGCGTGAGCCGGCGGATCTGAATCTGGGCGGACCCATGCCTTTGTTCTTCCGGCGCTACTACGCGTCCCGCCTGCAGACCGGCGGCGCCGTGAACTCGCGGCTGGGCAACAACTGGTCGCACAACTTCGACTGGCGCGCTGTGCTGGTGGTGACCAACAAAGCGGTCATCGTGTCGCCAGAGGGCTTGCAGGTGAAGTTCGACCAGTCCGGCACCAACTGGGTGCTGCAATCCCCGACAAATTATCCGTTTCAACTCGTGAACAGCGGCACCGACGTGGTGTTCGGCGACCCGCGCGACCAGCGCCTGTTCCGGTTCGACACCAACGGCCTGCTCATCGCTATCAGCGACGGCAAAGGCAACACCCACGCACTCATGTACACCAACAACTTCCTGCTCGCGCAAGTGTCCGATGGCCTGGGACGCGCGCTGACGTTTGCCTACGCGGGGCCGCGTTTCCTGCGCACGGTCTCGGACGGAACACGCACGAACACTTTTTTCCAGATTGAAGTCGGCGATGACTTCAACCTGCTGAGTTCGACCGATCCGCTCGGCCACTCCACCACCTACGCGTACGACAACTCGAAAGAGGTCGGGTCGTTGTTGATCTCAAAAACCTACCCGGCGGGCAACGTCGATTACGCCCAGGTCTATGACAACGAAGGCCGCGTGATTCAACAAACACGCTTCGGTTCGAATCTGACGTCGTTTTCCTATGACACCAACTCCCTGGTCACAACCGCCAGCAACGCCCAGGGACAGGTGAACCTGTTCGCGCACTCGCATTCCGGGCAGTTTTTGTCACTGACAGATTCTTCCGGCAACGTGGTTGCGCTGGGCACCAACACGCAGGGCCGCGCCAATTCGATCACCGACCGCTTCGGCGGCACGGTGCGCATTGCCTACGACCCACTCAGCGGAAAGCCGGTGGCGCAGACGAACACAGACGGCACGGTGACGCAATTCACTTACACGAACCGCACGGTCATGGGAATCAGGTTTTATGAACTCAGTTCGGTTGCGCTTCCCGACGGCGCGATGGAGCAATTCGATTACGATGCTGGGGGTAACCTGCTCGCGATCACGGATCGCGCGGGCAATCGGACGCGCATGGGCTACAACGCGCGCGGCCAGTTGACGGCCATCACCAACCCCGCCGGCGGCGTCGTTACCTACACCTACAATGCCGATGGCACACAAGCGGCGCGCGCCGATGCGGAAACCGGCACGACCGGTTTCTTCTACGACAGCCTGGGGCGGCTGACCAACGCACTGGCGTCGGATGGCGCGTCGCTCCGGACGAGTTTCGACCTCGCGGACCGGATCATTTCGATCATCGACGAACAAACGAACACGACTGTCTATGCTTACGATAACAACGACCGTTTGACCGCCATCACGAACACATTGGGACGGGTGACCGCACAGTTCAGTTATGACGATGGAAACCGTTTGACGAACGTGACGGACGCCTTGGGTCGGCGCACCACCTCCATTTACGATTTGCAGGATCGGCTGACGACCGTAACGAACAGAAATGGCAACCGGTACTTGATGGGTTTCAACAGCCAGCAGCGGCAGCGAACCGTAACTGATCCGGCGGGCAGGAACTGGAGCATCGGTCAGAACATCGAATCCGTCCCGGTCAGCTTCACCGATCCGTTGGGCAACATCGTGCGTCACGCCGTGGATGCCGCCGGTTTTGTGACGGCAACCACCAACGCTCAAGGCCAGGCGATCGTTTTTGGCCGCGACGCGATGCATCGGCTCACGACCACGGTGAACTCCCTGGGCCAGCTTGATCAATACCGCCATGACTCACGCGGACTCCTCACGAACACAACCTTCTCCGCCGTGGGGTCTGCGTCCTACGCCATGAACGAACTCGGCCTGCTGACCAACCTGACCGATCAGATCGGCAGCCAATGGAAGTTCAGCTACACACCGCTCGGTCGTCTCTCGAGTATCGTGGACCCGCTGGGTCGCTCCAACGCGGTCAGCTACGACGGTCGCGGGCGGGCGTGGCGATTTGCCTACGCCGATGGCAGCGCTCAGACCAACAATTACGACTTGTCGGGCAACCTCAACCGGCTGAACTTCAGCGACGGGACGAATATCACGTTCGACTATGACGCGCTGCATCGTCTGACGAATGCTCCGGGACTGCTGCTGGCTTATGATGCGCTAAACCGGGTGACCAACACGACCAGCTCCGGAATCAATTTCGGCGCATCCTACGATCCCGACGGACGGCTGACCAACGTCACCTACAACGACGGCGAGTTCTCCGTCGCCTACGCCTACGATTCGCGCGACCGACTCGTGCAGGTGCGGGACAGCCTCACCAGCGCCCGGCTGGACTTCTTTTACGACGACGCGGGCCGGCTCACCAACGCCGTTCGCGCCAACAGCGCGAACGGGATTTACGACTACGACCCCGTCGGGCGCGTCACACGCATCCGCGAAGGTTCGTTCATGGATTTGCAGTACGCGCTCAACGCGGCCGGTGAAATCGCTTCCTTGAGCGCCACCACCCCGTTGTCACTCGCGCCCGCTGCGGGAAACACAAACGCCCTTACCTTCGACGCCGGGCACCAGATCAGTTCCTCCGGCTATGGTTACGACGCGCGCGGCCGACTCATCGCGTCGCCAGCGCGCACGTTTGCCTGGAATGCGGCGTCC
>Ga0209056_10007838_pt1 | contig 10977 bp, 7 predicted proteins | sample GraSoiAngelo_114_FD_185876 | JGI IMG/M metagenome (GOLD analysis project Ga0209056, IMG submission 185876) | Grasslands soil microbial communities from the Angelo Coastal Reserve, California, USA - 14_0903_13_40cm (SPAdes) (version 2) | ecosystem: Environmental > Terrestrial > Soil > Grasslands ...
TGGACTTTTCTTTCATTGATGCTTCCTTCGTTTCACTTTCGGGGAGGCCGATTCAAATCAAACCGGGTACGCGGGATGATTGCGAGTGCTTTGCCCAATTTCGGAGTGAGGAAAGTCGGTAGCGCTATCGCGAATAAGCTCCAAATTTCAATATCCTCCGAAGGATAGGGTCTCTGACCCTGGAATGTCAACAGCATTGTGGAATCAGGCGTAATCCGACAGTTGCAAGGCATTGTTTCGATTTTCGTACCCGGTGTCCCGTCGAGCGGGACGCCGCCTTTTTCTCGACCCCCGGCAACTGACGGGTTACAATCAGACGGTATTCCCACAGTCACAGGGCGTAGCGCGCAAGAAGGGATTCACACATTCAGTTCGCCAGGGAGATGGGATGAAAGATCTGAGGTTTTTCTTTTTCAGGCGCCGTTGGTTTTGTTGCGGCAGCCGATCTAAAATATAACCGTTCGACGCTGATGAAGCGACTATGAATCTGGCGAATGTCAAGCTGCTCAGGCGGCTGATTCTCCCGCTCTTTGCCCGGCTCAATCCCGGCGACATCACGATCACCCATCATTTTACCGGCGACAAGGTATTCCTTCACTCATTCAAGCATAAAGGATATTGGTTTTATGGCAAGAACCGGGAGAAGGATACGATGGAGTTGTTTCGGCGGCTCATTCGGCCGGCCGACACAATTATCGAAATCGGCGGTCATATCGGTTATGTGTCGCTCTATTTCGCCAATCTGGCCAATAAGGGATCTGTCTATGTATTCGAACCTGGTCCGAACAACCTGCCTTATCTGAAGAAGAATGTGCGCGGCAAGGCGAATGTCACCGTGATCGAGAAAGGCGTTGGCAGCGCCAACGCAACCCTGCCGTTTTACGTCGATGCGATCTCTGGCCAGAATAATTCGTTTAAGGAGAATTTTGAGGGCTTCCTAATCAGCCGCGCGGCCGCTTATTACCGTGACGCAGGCTTGGGCAGAGTCGACGTCGATGTCGTCAGGCTCGATGATTTCATAGCAGAGCGCGCGCTGTCGCCCAGCTTCGTCAAGATCGATGTCGAGGGCTACGAACTGCCCGTGATCCAGGGTATGCTTACGGCACTGACGAATATCCGGCCAATGCTGATGGTGGAAATCCAGGACGACCGCTCCGAGATTTACGATATCATCACCAATCAGGGTTACGTAATGTTCACTGACCAGTTGCATGTTATCAGCAATCCAGATAATTTGTGGTTCAACACATTCTGCTTGCACCGGATCGCACATTCGCCCTGGCTTATCGAGCTAGGGCTTAGCCAATAAACGTTGGCGCGCCAGGTAAAGCACACGCCTTTCTACGAGGATTGTTTTCGTGTCCATTTGACCGAAGGAGAACCCGCGCTCATGCTCATGGTCAATGGTTCGTAGACGGATTCTTGAGCAAGGGCAAGAATCTCCTGACTGGGCGAATACTCCGGCACTATCTCCCTCAGTTTTCTTATCAGCCCGTTTACGTCTTTGGCGTTCGTGCGGGCCTCAAGCTCTTTTATCCAGATCTCGACCTGACGGGAGCTGACGCGGCCGCCCTCAAGAACCCGAATCTTCTCGTGGGCGGTTGGCTTGATGCCTTCCTCGTCGAGTTTCAACTCCTCAAACAGTTTTTCCCCGGGCCGCAGTCCGGTGTACACGATGGGGATATCCCGTTCGGGCTCCAGCCCCGACAAGCGAATCAGGTCATGAGCCACATCGACTATCTTTATCGGTTCACCCATGTCGAGCACAAAGATCTCGCCGCCTTTACCCATGGTCGCTGCTTGGAGCACCAGCTGCACTGCCTCGGGAATGGTCATGAAATACCGGCGGGCCTCCGGATGCGTGACGGTGACAGGTCTTCGCCGGGCTATCTGTTCTTCGAACAGAGGCAGGACGCTCCCCTTGCTTCCGAGCACATTTCCAAACCGGACGGAGACAAAATGTGTCCTCTGGTGCTGAAGCCCGAGGATCAGGAGCTCCGAGACCCGCTTGGTCACTCCCATGATGTTGCTCGGATTTACGGCTTTATCGGACGAGATCAACACGAAGTCCTGGACTTCGAACTCCCTCGCCAGGTGGGCAGCGTGATACGTTCCAAAGATGTTGTTGGTAACCGCTTGAAAGCAGTTCTTCTCCATCATGGGGACATGCTTATAGGCTGCCGCATGAAACACGAAATGCGGGCGGTGTTGGGCCATCACGTCACTCAGACGGTCGCGATCCAGAATGTCTCCGACCAGCGCGGCATAATCCAGCCTTGGGAAGTTCTCTGCGAGATCGATGTCGATCTTGTGCAGGTCGCTCTCCGACTGGTCGAAAAGCACCAATTCCCCGGGTTCGACGTTTGCTACCTGGCGCGCCAGTTCGGAGCCGATCGACCCTCCCGCTCCCGTGATCAAAACAACCTTGCCTTGGAGTTTCTCCCGGATCCTCCCGAGATCCATCTGCACGGGCGCCCGTCTGAGAAGATCTTCCACCCTCACGTTGCGGATGTGGCCGACGGAAACGGAACCATTGATGATATCTCCGTACGCCGGCAGTGTCTTGAAATCGACTTTGCAGGCCCGGCACTTGTCGATGATTCTTTGTATCTGCTTGCCTGCGGCCGACGGCATAGCGATGAGAATGTGAGCGACGTCATTTTCCTTTATGATTCGGGGCAGATGCTCGCTGGTTCCCAAAACTTTGACCCCCTGAAGCTTCATCCCCTGTTTGGTTGGATCGTCATCGATGAACCCAACCGGGTCGTATTTCACCTTCCCATTGCCCCTGAGCTCACGAATTATTGCGCTGCCGGCGCTGCCCGCTCCGATGATAAGAGTGTTCGCATCGGCTAGGTGTACTCGAGCTGATTCCGTATACGCTCGAACCGCAAACCGGATTCCCCCGATTGCACAGATCGTCAGTGTCAGATCGATCACGCAGACGGAGCGGGGAAAAAAGAGCATGCCATGCGCCAGGTATACTCCCAGATAAACGAGAGGAGCGCTGATCGCCGCCGCCTTAATGATATCCAGTAAGTCGCTCATCCCAACGTAGCGCCACCAGCCGCGGAAAAGCCGGAAATACGAAAAAACAAGAAGCTTGACAGACACCACCACCGGAAGGGTCTTGAGGAAGGAGTGGGTAAAAGGTTCGTGCAGGTTGAAGTCGAAGCGCAGAAGGAAGCTGAAATAGTAAGTCAGCGCGAACAGGAAAAGCTGAGAGAGGACTATGATTGGATGTCGATACTTCAAGAGAGGCGTTTGCACGGTAGGGGATCTCCCATCAGATACGTGATTCTGCGTTAGCTCTACAGGGCGCGTTTGCACAACCACAGGAAATATTCTCGTTAACGTCAGTCCATCAAGGTGTCCGAGCCGGGAGGGGAACTCAGCCGGGGGCGGCCATCCGGTAAATAACTGTGCGATACGCTTGCCCGTTCTCCCGCCCTGGATTGGCTCCTTTCCTATGTGGACGAGAGTCTGGTAAACGCGGTCGCGGGTGGCGAGACGCCTCAATGACGCCCTCATGGAGGTCGGTTGCACCCCAACAACGCGAATTCTGGGCTGTACAAAATGAAACCACCGATCAACACAGATCCGTTTCGTGATGCTTCGCGTCTTCGTGTCTTCGTGGCGGATTGGAAGCAGGCTTTACCACGAAGGCGCGAAGAGGCGAAGAACAGACGGCTTTTTGGTTGCGGCTGGACAGGTCGTTGTTTATCTGTGTTCATCTGTGGTTTCGTTCATACTTTTGCCGGCGGCTGCCTCGTCTAGAACTTCCCGCAGTGCGTCGCAGACCGCATTCACCTGTTCTTCAGACATGTTGCCGAAAAAAGGCACCGCGAGCGTGGAGGCAGCCACGCGCTCGGTGACGGGGAAATCGCCCGGCATACAACCGAAGCGTTGCCGGTAGAATGGCTGGAGGTGAATCGGTTGGAAATAAGGGCGGCAAGGGATCCCTCGCTCATCCAAGCGCCTGACGATCTGGTCGCGTTGTATATGGGGCGCAAGACGCACAACGTACACAAACCAGCTGGCGCGGGTGGTGGTTGGCGCCACGAACGGCACGGTCACGCCTTCTATTTTTTGCAGCCGCGCCGCGTACCAGCCCGCGACTCGTTCTCGCTTGGCCAGCAGCGCTTCGATACGGTTGATCTGCGCCAGGCCCAGCGCCGCGCTCATTTCGTCCAGGCGGTAGTTGTAGCCAAGGCGGCTGTGATTCAACCAGGCGTCAAACACATCTCGCCCTTGGTTGCGCAGGCTGCGGAACAAGTGGTTCCAGTCGTCATCACCGGTGACAATCACCCCTCCTTCTCCGGTTGTCATCTGCTTGTTGGGGTAAAAGGCGAATACGCCCGCGTGTCCCAGCGCCCCGGCCTTGCGCCCTTTGTACTCCGCGCCGATTGCCTCGCACGCATCTTCGATCACGATCAGCTTGTGCCGGCGAGCGATATCGAGAATCGCGTCCATATCGGCCGGCTGTCCGAAAGCGTGAACGGGCAGGATCGCCTTCGTGCGAGGCGTGATAGCCGATTCGATACGGTTCGCGTCGATGTTCAGCGACTCCGGGTCGACGTCCACGAACACCGGCCGCGCCCTCTCGTACAGGGCGACGTTCGCCGAAGCGACGAAGCTGAACGGCGTGGTGATCACTTCGTCACCGTCGGTGACGCCGGCCGCAATGACGGCGAGATGCAACCCGGCGGTGCCGCTGGAGACGGCGACGGCATGACGCGCGCCCGCATAGTCAGCGACGCGCCGCTCGAATTCATCAACGCACGGGCCGATGCTCAGGTGCGGTGTGCGCAAGACGGCATTGACGGCGTCGACTTCCGCCTGGGTAATGTCCGGTGAAGACATCGGTATGCGGAACGGCGCGACCTGACGATGGAGTGCGGCATCGCCGGTAACGCGCCTTGCTTCTGCCCGCCCGGTGCTCGCCCCAATGTGCGCAGTTGATTCTTTCATAGACCTTCAGACCCGTAAGGAATATGAGCCGACAACGTGCGCCAGCACGCCCACAGCCGTGACATGAGCTTCCAGGTCGTGAATGAGGACCGCCCGCGCACCCACTGCCGCCCACGGACCAGCCGCGTATCACGCTACTGCCAATGCCCAGCATCAAGCCCTGTGCAAGGCAAACTACCCCGACGCATCACGATGCCGCCCGGGTGATCGTGCCCTTGAACTCTTCGGCGGTCGCTTGTCCTGGTTGGTTGATTCCTTCCCGCCTCACAGTCTTCCACACCGTGATGGCTATGATCTTGAGATCCAACCGCAACGACTGCTTGTCTACGTACCACACGTCGAGCGCGAACTTCTGCTCCCAGGTCAGGGCGTTACGACCGTTCACCTGAGCCCAGCCGGTAATACCGGGCTTCGCGTCGTGGCGACGCATCTGCTCCGGCGTATAACGTTCCAGGTATTGCATCAGTAAGGGTCTGGGGCCCACCAGACTCATTTCACCTTTAAGCACGTTCAGCAGCTCCGGCAACTCGTCCAGGCTCGTGCCACGCAGAAAACGGCCAAACGATGTGAGACGATCGGCATCAGGGAGCGAACTGCCCTGTGCATCGCGGGCGCCGGTCATTGTGCGGAATTTGTAAAGGCTAAATGACTCTCCATTCAGGCCGGGACGCAACTGGCGGAATAGAACCGGAGAACCGAGATTCAGACGGACCAGCAGGGCGATCAGGGCCAGGGCGGGTGAAAGCAACACCATTACCGGAAGAGTCAAAGCGAGGTCCAGCAGACGCTTGCCGTAGCGAAAATACGGGCTCCGTCGTCGTTCCGCCGGACGTTCGAGCGGCCGATGACGGCCGTGCCAAGCATGAGGAACTTTACTGATCATCGCCTAACGTTACAGGGGACCCGCGCTCAAGACTGAGTTGCGCAGCCAACGTGGTTTCAGTCGTTCGCACGATTATCCTCGAATGGAACCGGGACCGGTCCTCGACCGGTCAGGCAACCAACGAAACCCTGCCATTCGGCTCGTGGCCTTTATCCTGACGCAGCCGGGCAGTTCGATCGATACGCTTGCTTCCGTAACGGACGGACAACTTTCCGGTAGTCGTCCAGCCGAGCGGACAAGCCGCCTCCAAAGACCTCGAGGCGTTCTTGCCAAAGTTCTTGTCGCCATTTGACACGTAAGTCACAGTACCCAACGCTCCTTGGCGAATTCCAGCGCTTGATTAAGTTGTTTCATGTCCTCGACCATCCATGAAAATCTGCATCCACAGTTCGAGCGTGAGCAGCTGCCAGATTTGTAGAGACCAGTCCCTGCGCCCTGCACGGTGCTCGCTAACCAGCCGGCGAACAGCGGCGGGCTGGAACAGGCCCCTTCGGCGGATCCGGTCTTCTCCCAGCAGGTCATCGACCATGCCTCGCAGCTCAGTTGCCAGCCAGTAGTCGGTTGGTGCGCCAAAGCTGGCCTTCTTTTGGCGCAGCACTTCGGGCGGCAGTAGCGGGCGCATGGCTTGGCGTAGGATGTGCTTGGTTGTGCCGTTGTGCAGTTTCAAATCCGGGGAAACATTGTTCGCCACCCACTCTGCGAGTTCCCAATCGAGAAACGGTACGCGTACTTCGACCGAAGAAGCCATGCTCATTTTGTCGTTGTAGGTGAGGTTCAGGCTGACGTTGAATGCCTTGCTGTCCAGATAGAGCATCTGATTGACAAAGTCGGCGTCTCGAACACGCTCGAAGTAAGCTCGATGCCTGACATAAGGATCCAGGCCATTGATCTGGTCGCGCAGCGCCGGCAGGTACAATTCTGCTTTTTGCGCTTCTGAAAAATGCGTGCTGTCGGTCAAAAACCGCTCTACAGGCGGAAGCGATCCGCTGCGAGCCATCTTTTTCGCCAGGCGGACGATCTCCTTAAGAGGCGTGCCCCGAAGGCCGGGGAGCGAGAGCACCAGGGGTTCCAGGATGCCGCGACGGAGCAGGCTCGGCAGGAGTTGATAGCGACGCGCGAGCTGATGCGCCCTGTGCTTGCGATAACCGGCAAACAGTTCGTCGCCACCGATGCCGGACATCAGCACTGTTACGCTTTGACGCGCCTCCCGGCTGACCAGATAGGCCGTGAGGGTCGACGAGTCGGCCACCGGCTCATCCATGTGCCAGACCAGCTTGGGCAACAATTCCGCCGCCTTCGGCTCGACGACGATGTCGGTGTGCCGGCAACCAAAATGCCGTGCAGTCCGCGCGGCTACAGCGGTATCATCCAGCGTTGTTTCGCCCACCCGGTACTGAGGAGGGAACGAAATCGTAAACGTGCGCACAGGATCCGGAGCGGCCTGGGCCATCGCGGCCAAAATGGAGCTGGAATCGAGCCCGGCGCTGAGGAAAGTCCCCAGCGGCACGTCGCTCAGAAGCTGCATTTCTACGGCCCGCGTAAAACGCTGGCGCAGCTCTTCGGCCAGTTCTCTTTCACTGCCTGGAAACCTGTGGTTCGCGGGTGGGAAGCTCAGATCCCAATACTCGACCATCCGCAACTGTCCCTCTTTGAAGAGCATGTAATGGCCTGCGGGCAACTTGTAGATTCCTTCGAAGAGGGTGAGCGGATCCGGGACCCACTGGAACGTCAGATACTGATGGAGCGCTTCCGGATTGAGACGCCTGGGACAACCCGGCAGTTCGAGCAAAGCCTTCACTTCGGATGCGAAGGCAAGCCGATCCGATTGGTGAAAGTAATAAAGGGGCTTAATACCGAAATGGTCGCGAGCGAGAAAGAGCTGTGCGCGCCGTTCGTCCCAGATCGCGATGGCGAACATCCCATTGAGGCGCCGGACGAATTCGGGCCCTTCCGACTGGTAGAGATACACGATCGCCTCGGTATCGCTCTTTGAACGAAAACGGTACCCTTTGGCCTCCAACTCCTTGCGGAGTTGCGGATAGTTGTAGATTTCACCGTTGTACGTGATCCAAAGGGTGCGCTCCGGGTCGGACATCGGCATGTGGCCGGCGGCCGACAAGTCCAGGATCGCTAGGCGCCGATTGCCCAAACCGGCGCGCAGGCCGTCCGCCGTGGGCTGGGACAGATACAAGCCGGAATCATCCGGCCCGCGATGTAAGAGAACCGCCGTCATCCGCGCCAGCGTTTCCTCGTCGTCCTGACTCACAAAGCCGCAGATACCGCACATGCTCAACGGCGATCTTCCAGCAGCAGATTTATCACTTTTCCCAGTACCAGACGTCGCTTATGACAAGCTTTCAGCAGTGGCCGTAATGCCATGTCCGCCAGATACAGAATAAACATCGGCATTCCAGAGAAATTTCTTTACAGCTTGTCGCAAGCGTGATCTCAAATTCAGACCTGGGGGGATGTCAAGATCTTGCTTGAGAGGACATGCAGACTGACCATGCGGGCGAAAAAGCATCCTGACTTTCGAACCAAGTTACGTGCGCTTCTACTTGAAAGCCATTGGGACCCGCAGGGGCTTCTCGCGATCAAGGCATGAGGCAGAGTGTTGGCTCAAACGGCCCGCCCCAGCAGGTACGCCGCCATTACAAACCAATGCCTGAGTAGGCAGCGGCGCGTATCCTATCATAATCCGGTTCAAAAGTGACAGATTTTCACCTTGGTCGGATGGCGGGCCAGTCTTTAGCCACCGAGACACGGAGGCACAGAGATCGAAACTTGAAGACGGACGATATGAAGACTTTCGCTTTCCTCGATCCTCGATTTCCTCCGTGTCTGTGGCCGAATCGCGTTTGTCAGCTGCGGTCGATCGTCGATCGCAGGACCTCTTCGAGCCGCGCCGCCAGCGCTTCGCGCGAGAACTGCGCCTCGGCCAGGTTGCGGGCGTTTCGGCCCATTTCAGCGCAGAGTCCGGGACGGGCGGCCAGTTCCTCGACCGTCTCGGCCAGCGCCGCTGGACGCTGCGGGTCGAGGCTGCGGCCGGCGCGGTTCTCCTGGATCGTTTCGCCGAGCCACCCCGGCACGTTGATCAGCACGGGTTTGCCGGCCGCCAGAGCGTCAAACATCTTGTTGGGCGACCAGGTCTGCTCCTTGTCGGTCGCCGCGTAGATCGTCATGCAGGCATTGCAGCCGGCGACGATCCGTGCGACAGCCGCCTTGTCCGGCACCAGGTTGCTGAATACCACGTTCCGCAGTTCGTAGCGGCGGGCCAGTTCTTCGAGTTGCGGCCGCATGCCGCCGTCGCCGTGGAGGACGAAGACGATGTGGTCACGGGCGCGCTGCTGGAGCTCGCGGGCAGCCTCGATCACGTAGTCAAGCCCGTTCGCGCGGCCCATGGCGCCGAAGTAGATCGCCGAGAATCGGTCGCCCAGGCCGAGGCGCGCTCGCTCCGCGGAGCCGTCGATGTCGGGCCGGAAGAGGTCGAGGTCGGACCCGTTTGGGATGACGGTGACGCGCTCGTCCGGGATGCCCTGCCGCATGATTCCCTCTTTCATGCCTGGCGAGAGAGCGACGAGGTGATCCGCGGCGTGGTAGAGCCGGCGCTCCGTGCGCCGCAGCCACCAGATCACCACGGGGTTCTTCAGTGCGCCGACGTTGATCAGCGCATCGGGCCAGAGGTCGCGCACTTCGAATACGAACGGCACGCTGAAATGACGGGCGAGCCTGATGCCGGGCAGACCGATCGTCAGCGGCGTGCTGGTGGCAAAGACGACGTCCGGTCGCTGCAGCTGCCGGCCGACGCGCGCCGCGAGCCGGGCGAAATCCAGGAAGTGCAGCATGCGCTTCGCGCCGTTCATGCCGGTGCCCTTGTGCGGGTTGTTGTAGGCGGCGTTGATGGCGATGACCTCGATGCCGTCCGTTTCAAAGCGGGCGAAGCCCTGGCCCGACCGGCAGTTGAAACCGTCCACGTTGTCACGGCCGGATGTCAGCATCGTGACTCGATGGCCGCGGCGCAGGAGAAACTTGCTGAACTCGTAGGAGCGCGTGCCGGTCGTGCTGGCGCGCGTGCCGAAGTACTGATGCATGTAAAGGACGTGCACAGGTGTCTGGAAAGACTCACGTGCTGTGGGGCACGGATTTTCACGGATTCGACGGATTAACACGGAGCGGCATAGCCGCAACCAAACTCAAGTCCTTTGCGTTTTCTTCGCGTGCTTCTCGCCTTCGCGGTGAAAGTCCAGCCCAGGGTTCACCGCGAAGCGCGCGAAGATTTCGCGAAGAAAATCCTTTCCTGCCAGCGAAGGATTTTCGGGTTAGTAGTCGGAGTGGCATAGCCGCAACCAAAAAAATCTCACCGCAAAGACACGAAGCCACGAAGATTCACGCGGGCAAGAACGTGGTGCATCTTTGTCTTCTTCGTGTCTTTGTGGTGAAGACAGGATGCGTGCGCTCCCAGGAAACCCGATGTTCATGAAAACGACGACTACATTACCAAGCGACGCCCTCGTAGCCGGGCAGCGTGCGATCGAGGCCGGCGATGGAGGCGATGTCCATTACGCGGATGCCGGCGCCCAGCCACGAGCGCACCACGCCGGCGCTCACGGTCGCGTGGTTAATGATGATCAGCTCGCACGAGCGCAGGTCTTCCACCGTCACCACAAGCAGTTCTTCCAGGTGCCCAAGCGCGGCGTGCACCAACTCCCTGTTCCGCCCGATCAGCTCGGCCGGCCGCACGCCGGGATCGTAAATGCGCAGCTTGATCCCCTCGCCGATGAGATGCTTGGCGACCGTCACGTAGGGGCTCTCGCGCATGTCGTCGGTGTCGGGCTTGAACGCCAGGCCGACCATCCCGACCGCGCGCGGGCGATGAGCGAGCACGCGCGCGACGAACGCGTCGATCTGCTGGGCATTGCTGGATAGTGTCGCTTCGAGCATCGGGACGCGCACCGACCGCAACGCCGCCTCGCGCAGGATCGCTCGCAGGTCCTTCGGCAGGCACGAGCCGCCAAACGAAAACCCCGGACGCAGGTACTTGGCGCTGATATTCAGCTTGGTGTCGGCACAGAACACATTCGCCACGCGACGGGCATCGACGCCCAGGCTCTTGGCCAACAGGC
>Ga0209056_10007839_pt1 | contig 10976 bp, 10 predicted proteins | sample GraSoiAngelo_114_FD_185876 | JGI IMG/M metagenome (GOLD analysis project Ga0209056, IMG submission 185876) | Grasslands soil microbial communities from the Angelo Coastal Reserve, California, USA - 14_0903_13_40cm (SPAdes) (version 2) | ecosystem: Environmental > Terrestrial > Soil > Grasslands...
GATGGCAACAACATGATCGACTGTGCCTGCGTGTGCCTGATCGCGCGCAAGAACGGCCGGGTGATCATCTGTGAGACCGGCATAGGGAACAAGCTGAGTGAGAAGCGCGCGCAACAGGTCGTGCTGCGTGAGCCGGAGAGCATGCTGCACGCTCTGCAGCGATTGGGCATCCGCGCTGACGAAGTCGATGCCGTAGTCACCACGCATCTGCACTGGGACCACGCGGGCGGCCTCACGCGCCGCAACCAGGAAGGCGAGGTGGAGCTGACCTTCAAGCGCGCGCGGCACTTCATTCAGCGCAGCGAGTGGGATTTCGCGCTGGAGCCGGACGTGCGCAGCAAGTCGAGCTACATCACCGACGATTTCACGCCACTTGCAGACGACAACGACCGCGTGGAGTTTCTCGACGGCGACGCTGAGGTCTTGCCCGGCGTGCATCTGCGCCACGTCGGTGGTCACACGCCCGGCAGCCAGGTCCTCGTCCTTCAGTCGGGAGACCTGGCATGCGCCGTAACGGGCGACCTGGTGTGCCAGACGCCGCATCTACGCGTGCCCTGGAACATGGCGGCCGACCTCGAGCCGCTGCGCGTGCTCGAGGAGAAAGCGCGTCTGTTCGACGAGGCCGAGACCCACCGCTGGCTGCTCGTGCTGAGCCATGAGACCGAGCAGCCGGCGGGTTACCTCGAAGCGGGCGGTCGCTGGCGGCCCGAACCTCGCCTGCTTTGAGCTTCACGACCGCGGACGGCCGGAAGCTGACCTACCGCAAGCTCGGACACGGGCCGGTGATGGTCTGCCATCCCGGCGGCCCGGGCTTCTCGGCCACGTACTTCGGCGACCTGGCGGCGCTCTTGGGAGCAGCACACCCTGATCATGCTGAACCCGCGCGGCACCGGCGGATCGGACCGGCCCAACGACTCGCGTGCTTACCAGATCGACGACTACGTCTCCGACGTCGAACAGCTTCGCCAGCACCTCGGCCTGGAGCGGATGCTGCTGCTCGGCCACTCGCACGGTGGAGTCGTCGCGATGGCCTATGCGGCGACCTTTCCCGACCGTGTGCGGCGCCTCGTACTTGCCTCGACTCTATGCCGTTTCGGCCCGGACCAGGAAGCGGCCATGCGCGCCGGGATCGACAAACGCACCGGACAGCACTGGGCGGCGGACGCCATCGCCGCGCTCGAGGAGGAGCAGGCGGGGCACTTCGTGTCCGACCAGGAGCTGAGCGCCCTCGTGTTTCGGGAGCTCCCCCTGTACTTCGCCCACTTCGGGGCCGCGGAGGCCGGTTACCTGGACACGCTGAAATCGGAGACGGTCAACGCCGATGCGTTGAAGCTTTTCAACCAGGAGATCTTCACCACGTTCGACCTCCGCAGCCGGCTGCCCGCGATCACGTCACCGACCCTCGTGATCACCGGTGATGAAGATTTCATCTGCGGCCCGATTTGCGCCAAGGAAATCTGCGCCGGCATGTCCGGCGCCCGGCTGGTCGTTGTGGGGGACGCGGGGCACCAGGTCTTCGTCGAGCAGCCGCAGACATTTCATGACGGGGTTGCCGACTTCCTCGCGTCTTAGGACTCCACGAAGTCCGTCGCTTCGGCGCGACCCCTCTCGGGCCCCTAGCCCTTAACAGCCGGGGCTGAAATCAAGCGACCATCCCGATAACGTCGGGCGCGTGGTCGGAAGCGTCGATTCCTGCGTGCTCGTCGGCCTCGAGGCGCGCCCCATTCACGTCGAGGCGGACATCAGCCGTGGAGGGGACGTGAAGTTCTTCCTGGTGGGTCTTGCGGCCACCACGGTGAAGGAGGCGCGCGAGCGCGTCCGCTCTGCGATCAAAAACAGCGGGCTCGAGTATCCGAGGACCCGATTCACCGTCAACCTCGCCCCGGCCGAGCTGCGCAAGGAAGGGTCGGGCCTCGACCTGCCCATCGCGGTGGCGATTGCCCTCGCGCAGGCGCGTCGCCCTCCACCTCCACAAAGCGCATTCCTGGGCGAACTGGCGCTCGACGGCGCCGTGCGGCACGTGGATGGCGTGCTGGTGGCGGCGCGGGGTCTCCGCGACTTCGGCTACAAGCGCGTCTTCGTCCCGGCAGAGGACGCTTCGGAGGCCGCCCTCGTCGATGGGTTGGAGGTCATCCCGTGCGAGTCGCTCAGCGCGGTCGTGATGCACTTGCTTGGCACCGAGCAGATTGCGGCCGCCGCTCAAAACCTCAGCGCATTGCCCGAGCACATCGCCGCTGAGCACGACCTGGCCGAGGTCCACGGGCAGGAGGAGGCCAAACGGGCGCTCGAGGTCGCGGCTGGGGGCGGACATCACCTCCTGCTGTCCGGGCCGCCGGGGGCGGGCAAGACTATGCTCGCGCGTTGCCTGCCCAGCATCCTGCCTCCGCTCGAGCTCCAGGAGGCGCTCGAGGTGGCGCAGCTACGAAGTTTGCTCGGCGAGCTGCCGCACGACCGGCCGCTCGACTGGACCCGACCCTTTCGCGCCCCACACCATAGCGTCTCCACGGCGGGCTTGATCGGCGGCGGCAGCCGGCTCGCGCTTCCCGGAGAGATAAGCCGCGCTCACCACGGCGTCCTGTTTCTCGACGAGCTGGCGGAGTTTCAGACGGCGGTGCTCCAGGCGCTGCGTCAGCCGCTCGAGTCCGGGCGCGTGAGCATCACGCGGTCGCCTACCCGGCTCGATTCAGCCTGGTCGCCGCGACCAACCCGTGCCCATGCGGGTGGGGTGGAGATGACTTGCGCACATGCCGCTGCACGCCGGGCGCGATCGACACGTATCAACGGCGTTTGTCAGGCCCGCTGCTCGACCGCATCGACCTCCAGGTCTCCGTGTGTCGCGTGCCGATCGAGGCATTGGCGTCGGAGCCGCGAGGCGAGCCGTCGTCCTTGGTGCGAGAGCGCGTCATCCACGCGAGGCGCCGTCAGATCGAGCGCCAGGGGGCGCTCAATTCGCAGCTCAAGCCCGGGCGGCTCCGCCAGCTGGCGCCACTGGCACCCGGTTCGCGGCGGACTCTCGAGCGCTGGTCGGCCCAGCGAGGCTTGACCGCCCGAGGCTTCCATCGTGCGTGGCGGGTCGCCCGGACGGCGGCCGACCTCGACGGCTCGGACGAGGTCCTGGAGCACCACATCCTCGAGGCTCTCGGCTTCCGCCTGCAAGATGTCGCAGCCTGATCTGCGGACTCGGGGACGGTGGCCGCCGCCCGAGGGACCGCGGGTGGCCATCGTCGGCTCACGCCGGCCGTCGCCTTACGGGGAGGCGGTCGCGGAGCAGCTTGGCCTCGAGCTTGCCCGGGCCGGTGTCGTCGTCGTGAGCGGCCTGGCGCTGGGCATCGACGCAGCCGCCCATCGCGGGGCGCTGAACGGCGGGGGAGTCACGGTCGCGGTCATGGGCACCGGCGTGGACGTCATCTACCCGGTGGCCCACACCGTGCTCGCGGAGTCGATCCTGGCGGCCGGCGGTGCGCTGGTCAGCCAGTTTCCCGATGGCACGGCCCCTCGCCGGCACAACTTCCCGGCGCGCAACTTCACGATGGCCGCCATCTCGGACGTCGTGGTGGTGGTGGAGGCCGCGGAAGGGTCGGGCGCCCTGATCACGGCCGAGGCCGCGCTCGACCTACATAAAGAGGTAATGGCCGTCCCAGGCAGCGTGTTCTCGCCTCTTTCGGTGGGCACTCACTCGCTCCTTCGTGACGGGGCCGGCCTGGTCCAGAACGCGCGCGACGTGCTGGCCCTGCTGAACCGGGGCGGCGAGGTGCTCGACGACCCCCTGGCCACGCCCCAGACACTGGGTTTTAGGCTCCGTCCCGAACGGGACGGCATCCTATCCCATCTCTCGGACGTTCTTGCTCTGAACGCCGCCGAGCTGGCCCGAAAGCTCCAGTTGCCGGTCGCCGAGGTCCTTGGCAGACTCACCGCCCTGGAGCTCGACGGGGCCGTCCGGCGGCACCAGGGTGGGTATGTAAGGGCGTTGCGCCGCGGCAAAGAACGGGCGTAGGATGCCAGCCCCGGAAGGCGGGCCGGGAACAACGGTCCGCTTTTGGGAATAAAGAGAGAGCTGTGGCAGAAGGTCTGATCATCGTCGAGTCGCCGGCCAAGGCCCGGACCTTGAAGCGGTTTCTGGGGGACCGTTTCGACGTCCGCGCCTCGATGGGCCACGTGCGGGACCTGCCCGAAAAGGAGATGGGGGTCGAGGTGGACGACGGCTTCAAGCCCCACTACGAGGTGGTGGAAAGCCGCCGCAAGACCATCAACGAGCTCAAGTCCGCGGCCAAGAAGGACCAGGAGGTGATCCTGGCCTCCGACCCCGATCGGGAGGGGGAGGCCATCGCCTGGCACCTGGCCGAGGTGCTGAAGATTCGCGATCCAAAGCGGATCGAGTTCCACGAGATCACTTCCGAGGCGGTGCGCAGGGCGCTCGAATCGCCTCGCGGCATCGACATGCGCCTGGTCAACGCACAGCAGGCCAGGCGGGTGGTCGACCGTCTGGTCGGATTCCGGCTGAGCCCGTTCCTCTGGAGCAAGGTACAGAAGGGGATCGGCGCGGGTCGCGTTTCATCGGTCGCGTTGCGGCTCGTAGTGGACCGTGAGGAGGAGATTCGCAAGTTCGTCCCGGTCGAGTCGTGGACGGTGGACGTCGAGCTGTCCAAAAAGACGGGAGCGGAGAACCATTTCCATGCCAGGCTCAACCGGCCTCTCGGATCGGCGCCCAAGCCGGGCGACGAGAAGTTCGAGATCCACAACGAGGCTGAGGCCAACGAGATCGTCCGCAAGCTCGAAGGCGCGAGCTATCGCGTTATCGGGGTGGAGCAGCGGCGCCGCACCAAGAGCTCGAATCCGCCGTACATCACCTCGACTCTGCAGCAGGACGCCTCGAGCCGGCTGCGAATGCGCCCGCACATCGCGATGCGCGTGGCCCAGCAGCTCTACGAGGGCGTGGAGCTCGGCGCCGAAGGGCCGACCGGCCTGATCACTTACATGCGCACCGACTCGACGCGGATCTCCGCCGACGCCGACGCGAAGGTCAACGGCTGGATCAAGGGCCACCACGGCGAAAAGTACCTCGGGTCGGCCCGTGCCACCAAGGCGGTGCCGGGGGCGCAGGATGCACACGAGGCCATCCGGCCGACCGACGTCCACCGGACGCCGGAGGCGGTCCGTCAGCACCTGACGCCGGACCAGTACCGGCTGTATGACCTCATCTGGCGCCGCTTCGTGGCAAGCCGGATGGCCCCTGCGGTCTACGACCAAACGCAGGTCGAGATCGAAGGCGGAGATTACGTCTTCCGCGCGAACGGCTCGGTGCTTGCGTTCGACGGCTTCTACAAGATCTGGCCGCAGGGGGGTAGCCCGTCAGCGCGGGCTTTGCCCGCGCAGGGCGAAAGGGGGGACAACCCCCCTAGTCAAGACGAGAACGGCGAAAACGATCTTCCCGTCCTCGCCCAGGGCGAAGACCTCGACTACCACGGTCTGAAGCCGGAGCAGCACTTCAGCCAGCCGCCGCCGCGATACTCGGAGGCGACCCTGATCAAGGAGCTGGAGCAGCGCGGCATCGGGCGGCCCTCGACGTACGCGCCCACGGTGCAGACCATCACCAAGGCCCACGGCTACGTGGAAATCAAGGACCGCCGGCTGTTCCCGACGCGGGTAGGCGAGGCGGTGAACACTCTGATGGTCGACCACTTCAAGACGATCTCCGACGACGAGTACACGTCGAAGCTCGAAAAGCGCCTGGACGAGGTCGAGAGCGGCAGCCAGGAGTGGGTGCCGGTGGTCAAGGACTTCTACGGGCCGCTGCAGCGCATGCTCAGCGCCGCCGAGGAGGCCACGCCGGCGGACACGGACGAGGTCTGCCCCCTATGCCACGAGGGACACCTCGTGCGTAAGGCGAGCCGGTTCGGTCCGTTCATGGGCTGCTCCCGCTACCCGAAGTGCAAGTTCCGCCGCGCCCTGACCCCTGATGGGGAGGCCCCGCAGCCGAAGCTGCTCGACGAGCCGTGCCCGAGCTGCGGCAGGCCGCTGCAGCTGCGCACGGGCCGTTACGGCGAGTTCGTCGGCTGCTCGGGGTATCCGGAGTGCAAGTACATCAAGCGCGACGCCGCCCAGGCCGAGGCCAAGCCGACAGGCGGGAAGTGCCCGCAGTGCGGAGAGGGGGACCTGGTCGAGCGCACGGGCCGGTATGGCCCCTTCGTCGCGTGTTCGCGCTACCCGGACTGCAACTACCGCGCCAACATGGGCAAGGACGGCAAGCCTCGCCAGGGCCCGAAGATCCTCGACGAGCCTTGTCCCATCTGCGGCAAGCCGCTGGTCGAGCGCCGCGGTCGGTTCGGCGCGTTCAAGTCGTGCTCGGACTACCCGAAGTGCCCGGGCCCGAAGGGCGTCAAGAAAGCCGTCGCTTAACCGATTTCGAGTCTGGGTATACTCCCTGAGCCAGTCCTAATCGACTGAGTCAGCACGCCCGGGCCACGCCCCTGTCCTTCATTCCGAAGGCCGGAACCCGAGCGGAAGAAGAACAGGAGGCAAGCAACAACGTGGCTCAAGTGACCTTGAAGCAGCTGCTGGAGGCGGGTGTCCACTTCGGGCATCAGACCAGCCGCTGGAACCCGAAGATGAAGACGTACATCTTCACCGCGCGCAACGGCATCCACATCATCGACCTGCAGAAAACCGTGCGCCTGTTGGACGACGCGTGGGAGTTCACCCGCAGCGTGGCGGCAAGCGGACGGCCCGTGCTGTTCGTCGGCACCAAGAAGCAGGCCCAGGAGACCATCCAGACCGAAGCCGCGCGCTGCGGCATGTACTTCGTCAACCGCCGTTGGATGGGCGGCATGCTGACCAACTTCAGCACCGTCAAAAAGCGCATCGAGCGGCTGCAGGACCTGCGCAAGATGCAGCAGGAAGGCCAGCTGGAGCAGATGCCAAAGAAGGAGGCCAAGCGCCTCCAGGACGAGCTCGACCGGTTGATGTTCCATTTCGACGGTATCGCCGACATGAAGCGGCTGCCGGGCGCGCTCTACGTCGTCGACCCGCGCAAGGAGCACATCGCAGTCACTGAGGCGAATCGATTGAAGATCCCGGTGGTCGCGATCACCGACTCGAACTGCGACCCGGACCTGATCACATTCGTCATCCCCGGCAACGACGACGCGATCCGCGCGGTGAAGCTGCTGACCGGCAAGATCGCAGACGCGTGTCAGGAAGGCCGCCAGGAAGCGGCGGCTCGCGGCGAGATCCTGCCAGAGGTCGAGGAGCGCGAGTTCCTCGAGACGCCTCGCTACGAAGAGATCGAGGAGTACCTCGAGGACGAGGAAGACTACCTGCCGACGGTCTCAGAAGAGGAGTTCATCGGGCGCACGGTGGACGAAGAGGAGGCCCGTTGATGGCCGTGGACATGGACCTGATCAAGAAGCTGCGCGAGATCTCCGGGGCCGGGATGATGGACTGCAGGAACGCCCTGGAGGAGGCAGGCGGCGATCTCGAGAAGGCGTTCACGATCCTGCGCGAGAAAGGTATCGCGAAGGCGAGCAAGCGGGCGGACCGCCCCACAGGACAGGGTGTGGTCGAGGCCTACCTTCACACCACCTCGCCGGACTACCCGCCCCAAATCGGAGTGCTCATCGAGGTGAACTGCGAGACGGACTTCGTCGCCAAGGGTCCGGACTTCCGCAAGCTTGCCAAGGAGCTGGCGCTCCAGGTTGCGGGGTTCGGAGCCCGTTGGGTTTCGCGCGAGGAAGTCCCCGACGAGGTGCTGGTCACCGAGCGCGAGGTGCACGAGGCGAAGGCGCGGCAGGACGGCAAGCCGGAGCAGGTGATCCCGAGAATCGTCGAAGGCCAGATCGAGGACTTCCTCAAGCACAACTGCCTCATGGAGCAGGAATACTTCCGCGAACCGGGCCACACGGTGGCGCAGTTCATCGCCGAGCACATCTCCAAGCTTCAGGAGAACATCACAGTCCGGCGCTTTGCGCGATTTAACATCAGAGAGAACTGAGCCAGCTCGCCGGGCGCGCGCAGGGCGCCCAAACATGAACGTAAACGGATCCCCCAAGTACAACCGCGTTCTGCTCAAGCTAAGCGGAGAGGCGCTTGGCGGCAGCCGTGATTACGGACTTGATCTCGAGGTGGTGGAGACGATCGCCGCGCAGGTGAAGCGCGTCCATCAGATGGGTGTGCAGGTCGCGCTGGTCGTCGGCGGCGGCAACATCTTCCGCGGGCTGGCCGCCACGGAGCGAGGATTCGACCGCGCGACAGGGGACTACATGGGCATGCTCGCGACGGTGATCAACGCGCTCGCACTGCAGGACGCGCTGGAGCGCGCCGGAATTCCGGCGCGGACCATGACCGCGATCCAGATGCCGCAGGTCGCCGAGCCGTACATCCGGCGACGCGCGGTGCGCCACCTGGAAAAAGGTCGCGTGGTCATCCTCGCGGCCGGGACCGGAAATCCGTACTTCACGACCGACACGACGGCGGCGCTGCGGGCGGTCGAGATCGAGGCGGACGTGATCCTGAAGGCAACCAAGGTCGATGGCGTCTATACCGCGGATCCGAAGCGAGATCCGAGCGCGACGAAGTTCGAGCGGCTCGACTACCTGGAGGTGCTCAACCGCGGCATCGAGGTGATGGACAACACCGCCCTTACGCTCTGCATGGACAACGATGTGCCGATCGTCGTTTTCAACCTCCTCACGCCTGGCAACATCGAGCGCGTGGTGCTCGGAGAAGAAGTCGGGACGCTGGTGGGCGCGGCGTCGTGATTGATCCGATCCTCCGGGAGGCAGAGACGAAGATGAACAAGTCCGTCGAGCATTTCGGCGGGGAGCTCACTCACATCCGCACGGGGCGCGCGAATCCCGCGCTGATCGACAAGATCATGGTTCCTTACTACGGGACGCCGACTCCGCTCAACCAGCTCGCACAGATCAGCGCTCCGGAGCCGCGCCTGCTCGTCGTCCAGGTCTACGACAAGAGCCAGATCGGCGCGGTGGAGAAAGCGCTGCGTACGAGCGACCAGGGACTGAACCCAGCGAACGACGGCCAAGTGATCCGCGTCCCCATCCCGCCTCTGACCGAGGAAAGGCGGCGCGAGTACGTCAAGCTCGTCCGCCAGAAGGCGGAGGACGCCCGCGTGGCGATCCGCAACGTGCGCCGCGACGAGCTGCACCGCATCGAGCAGATGCAGAAGCAGGGTGAGGTGGCGGAGGACGACTCGAAGCGGGCTACGGGCCGGCTGCAGAAGATCACCGAAGCCCAGATCGAGAAGGTCGACGCGCTGGCCGGCCGGAAGGAACGCGAGGTGATGGAGGTATAGCATGAGCGGAAACCCGGATGGTTTCCGCTCATCGGCCGGGCGCTTCGCGCCGGGCCTGCTCACCTTCCGGTATACGGTTCGGATTCATTAAGTAGCCTTCCACCAGAGATGCCTGGCGGCCAAACGCGACGTGGGTCGCGGCCGAGATGAACTCGGCCGCCCTGGCCACCCTGCCCCCAGCCGGTTTTCGGTCGGGTCGGTACGCTTTCCCTCAACTTTGGACTCGCAGGTCCCCCGCCACATCGGGATCATCATGGACGGCAATGGGCGTTGGGCCCGCCGCCAGAGCCGGCCCGCCAGCTTCGGCCATCGGGCGGGCGTCCGGGCGATCAAGCGTGTCCTCCAAGCCTGCGAAGACCTGGGGGTGCATGCCCTCTCGATCTACGCCTTCTCGACCGAAAACTGGGCGAGGCCGCGGGCCGAAGTTCGCGCGCTGATGCGGCTGTTCCACGAGACGATGCAGCGGGAGGTCGACGAGATGCATCGACGTGGCGTGCGGATCTTGGTCAGCGGGCGGCGGGACGAGCTCTCGCCAAAGATGCGCCATCGCATCGAGGAGGCAATGGCCCGCACAGCCAACAACAAGAACGGGATCCTGAACGTCTGTCTCAACTATGGCGGCCGCGCCGAGATCGTTGACGCGGCGCGCAGGTTGATCCGCGACGGCGTCCCACCGGAACGTGTCGATGAAGCGGCCATCTCGCAGCGGATGTATCAGCCGGATCTTCCCGATCCCGACCTGATCATTCGCACCGCGGGTGAGCATCGCGTGAGCAATTTCCTGCTGTGGCAGGGCGCATACGCGGAGATGCTGGTGAGCGAGACCCTGTGGCCCGATTTCGGCGAGGACGATCTCAGAACAGCGCTGACCGAGTACGCAACCAGGGTGCGGCGTTTTGGAGCGCGACCCGCGCACGAAGTGATGGTCAGTTGACCACGCGCAACGCGCCCTTGACAGGCAGCTGGAAGCCAAGTCCGCTGATGGTGCGCATCCTCAGCGCATTCGTTGTCCTCGGGCTCGTCATCGGCCTCGTCCTGGTGGGGATCTACGGCGTCTATCTGGTCGTGCTGATCCTTGGCGGCCTGGCGCTGTACGAGTTCAACGATCTCTCGGACCGCATGGGCTCGCGCGCGCCGGCGTGGCTGCTATTCCCGCTGGGCGCTTTTTTTGCGTTCAGCGGCACGGTGCTGAAGCAGGTCGACGTGACGCTGGTGCTCGCGCTCGCCCTGGTCGGCGGACTGGGCGCTTTTCTTTTCCTACCCGGCCAGCGGCAGGGTCTCAGCCGCTGGGCGATGGGAATGTCGGGCGCGCTCTATGTCGGCATGCCGTTCAACTTCTACCTGCTCCTCTACACGTCCAAGCCCAACGGCCTGGTCTGGACTCTGTTCACGATCTTCGCAGTGGTCGTGAGCGACGCGGCCGCGCTGCTGGTCGGCAGTCGGATCGGCCGGCATCCGTTCTTCGAGGCGATCAGCCCCAAGAAGACGCTCGAGGGCGCGATCGCCGGCGTGATCGGAGCGATGCTGGTGATGCTGGTTGGAATCTCGGGCGTGATCGGCGTCAATCCGCTGCACTCGGTAGTGCTGGGTTTTCTTGTCGGCACCAGCGCGATAGTGGGGGACCTCGTTGAGTCGCAGATGAAGCGCCTGGCCGAGGTGAAGGACTCAT
>Ga0209056_10007841_pt1 | contig 10973 bp, 6 predicted proteins | sample GraSoiAngelo_114_FD_185876 | JGI IMG/M metagenome (GOLD analysis project Ga0209056, IMG submission 185876) | Grasslands soil microbial communities from the Angelo Coastal Reserve, California, USA - 14_0903_13_40cm (SPAdes) (version 2) | ecosystem: Environmental > Terrestrial > Soil > Grasslands ...
GAGTCGCCCCAGTCGCTGACGTAGAGGCTGCTTCCGCCGGCGACCGCGGTGTACGGTCGATGGCCCACCGCGACCGCGCCGCGGCGCTCGAGCGTGGCCGCGTCGATGAAGTAGACCGAATCGCTGAGGTTGCCGACCACCGCCACCAGGCCCTGCCGCAGCAGGAGCGCGAGGCCGGCCGGGTAGAGCTTCGCGCCGGAATCGGCGAGCGCCACGCTGTCCCTGATCCACGATGCGCCGCCCTGCCACGCGAAGCGATACACCCGGTTCGTCGGACCGCCGCTCGCCCACACCGTGTCGCGCCAGTCCCGACCGGTGCGCGCCAGACCGAGCCACGCCGCGGGCAACGGCACGCGCCACACCACGCGGGCGCGCACGGGGTCGATGCGCATCAGACTGTTCTCGCCGTACCCGTCGTTGGTGACGATGACGGACCCATCGGAGAGGGTCGCGAGGTTCAAGGGCAGCGTGCCGACGGCGACGGCGCGCCCGGCCGGACGGATACGCCAGCCGGAGGGGAGCAGCGTAGACCCGTCCGGCAACGATCCCGGGACGAGACGCGTGGCGAGGAGCGCCGCGCCGGCGATGGCGGGCAGCGCGAGGAGAGAGCGCTTGAGCATGAGTCGCAATATGGCCGCTCGCGGGATTGCCGGCGAGCGCTCTCAGGGGCTCGCCGCGTCCGGGAGCGCTGATCGGAGCGCTGCAAGGCGTTCTTCGTGAGCTCGACATTGACCCATGCGATGACGTCACCGAACGGTCGGTCCTCGAAAGGCCATCGTGTTCGCTGTGCCGATCGCAGGTCGTGGTCGGTGATCTGCTCAAGTACCACACGCCACTCTCCCTGCCGTTCCGAACTGCCGGATCAGGTAGCTACGGGCTTCGTCGGCCATAAGCAGAGTCGTGTGAGGGAGGCGCGCTTGGCTCTCGCACTTCCATCGTAGCCCCCTTAGGCTTAGGCGCGCCATGACCGGCCTGATCTTTCATCTGATCCCGCATACCCACTGGGACCGCGAGTGGTACCTGTCGCGCGCCCCGCTCCAGGCCCGCCTCGTCGGCGTTGTCGATGATCTGATCGCGCGGCTCCAGGCGGACCCGGCCTACCGGAGCTTTTTGCTCGACGGGCAGACGATCCTCGCCGAGGATTACCTGCGGGCCCGCCCGGACCGCGAGGCGGATGTCCGGGCCCTGGTGAAAACGGGCCGCCTCCAGCTGGGCCCATGGTACGTCCTTCCCGATGAGCAGATCCCGTCGGGCGAGGGTCTGGTGCGAAACCTCTTGCTCGGAGCGGCGGACGCGGAGCGGCTGGGCGGGCGCCTCGACGTGTTGTACTCGCCCGATGCCTTCGGGCATCCCCCCGCGTGGCCGACGCTGGCGCGCGAGTTCGGGATCCGGTACGGCGTGGTGTGGCGCGGCTTGGGGGGCGAGGCGGGGCAGGAGCGGGACCTGTACCGCTGGCGCGGGCTCGACGAGAAGGAGGTCGTGCTGTGGCACCTGCCCCGCGCGGGGTACGAGATCGGGGCCGCGCTCCCCGCCGACGCCGAGCGCCTGTTTGCCGCCTGGGCTCCGGTGCGCGGTGCGCTGGTCCAGCGCGCGACCGGCAAACACATCCCCGTGTTCATCGGCGCCGATCACCACGCCGCGCATCCGGACGTGCCGCGGCTCCGCGACCTCCTCGCGGAGCTCGACCCGCAGAGCGCGTTCCGGGTGTCACGACTCGATGAATTCTTTCAGGCCGCGGCGGACGGCGCGAAGCCGGCGCCCCTGGCGGGAGAGCTGCGCTGGTCCTATCGCTACGCGTGGACGCTCCAGGGCGTGCACGGGACGCGCGCGCCGCTCAAGCGACGGTATTCGGCGGCCGAGCTGGCGCTCGTGCGCGTGGCCGAGCCGCTCGCGGCGCTGGCGCGGCGCGCGGGAGGGCGCGACCGACGGCCGGTGCTCGAGCTCGCGTGGCGCGCGTTGGTGCGCTGCCAGTTCCATGATGCCATTGCGGGCTGCGCGGGCGATGATGTCGCGCACGCCGTCGAGTCGCGGCTCACGAGCGTCGAGGCGCTGGCGCACGAGGTGGTGCGGGGCAGCCTGCACGACCTCGTGCACCACGATCCCGACGCGGCGCGCGGCCGCGCGGCGTCGCCGACGCTCGTGGTTTGGAATCCCGCGGCCCGTCCCCGCCGTGGGGTCATGATCGCCGACGTCACGCTCTTCCGGCGCGACGTGCTCGTCGGTCCGCGCGGGGATCGCGTCCCGCGAGAGGGGCAGGGCTACCGGCCGTTCGCGCTCGCCCCCTGGGATGGCCGCACGGTTCCGGTGCAGGTGCTCGACCGGCGGATCGGGACGGAGCGGCTCGACGCGGCGCACCATTATCCGGACCAGGACGAGGTCGACGAGGTGCGCATCGCGTTCCGGGTGCCGAGCGTGCCGGGGCTGGGGTTGGCCAGCGCCGGCCTCGCGGCGGGTGCGACCGCGGCGGGCGGTGCTCGACCTCCGGCCGAAGGCGCGCTCGTCAAGGGACGCTCGCTCAGCAACCATTGGATCGAGGTCGCGCTCGAGCCCACCGGAGCGCTCACGCTGCACGACCGGCGCAGCGGACAGCGGTTTGCGGATCTGCTCCGCATCGAAGACGGCGGCGACGCAGGGGATACGTACACCTACTGCCCGCCGACGGGGGACCGGCTCGCGCGCGCGACGGGTCCGATCAAGGTCCGGCGACTGGCAGCGGGGCCCCTCGTGGCGGCCCTCGAGGCCCGGTTCGACATCGGGCGGCGCGTGGGAATACGGCTCGTCGCCATCCTGTACGCCGACAGTCCCATGGTCCGCTGCATCCTCGACATTGATAATCAGGCGGCCTGGCACCGCGTACGCGCGCGATTGCCCGTTGGACTCCACGGCGCGGCCGCCGTCGCGGGGACGGCGTTCGGCAGCGTGGCGCGGCCGCCGGTCACTGTGGATCCGGCGGACTATCCGCTCGAGACGCCGGTCCGCACCGCTCCGGCGCACGCGTTCGTGGCGGCGGCATCCGGGGCGCGTGGGCTCGCGCTCTTCGCGCCGGGGTTCTTCGAGTACGAGTGGACGGGTCGGGGAGATCTGCTGGTCACCCTGCTTCGCGCGGTGGGCGAGCTGTCGCGCGGCGACCTCCCCACCCGGCCGGGCCACGCGGGCTGGCCCATGTCCACACCGCTCGCGCAGTGCCCGGGGCGGAGTCGGCTGGAGCTGGCCATCGCGCCGATCTCAGAAGCCGAGCTGGAGCGCGGCGACGCGCTCCCGGCGTTCTGGGAAGACGCGTTCCTGCCGCTGCGTGGATTCTGGCTGCGCGACGCCGCGGACCTCACGCCGACGCCGGTCGACATCGCGCTCGAAGGATCGGGGCTCGTGCTGTCGGCCGTGAAGCCGGCACAGCAGGGGTCCCCGCTGGTGCTGCGGTGCTACAACGCCACCGGTCGGAAGGCGGCGGGGGCGTGGCGATTCGGTGAGGGCGTGAAGAGTGCCCATCGGGTCCGCGCCGACGAGCGCGAATCGGTTGCGTTGGTGCTCGAGGGGCGGGGGAAGACGGTGCGGTTCGTCGCCGAGCCGCACGAGATCGTGACCATTCTAGTCACTTGAAGTGCGGAGTGCGGAATTGCCATGGAGAGTCGCTACTTGGGGGGGAGGCGTACGTGAAGGAGCACCACATCGCCGTCAAGCGCACCGCGCGCTATTTCGCGCTGGGGGACCCAGGCCGCGCGGGGGAGGTGTGGTTTGCCTGCCACGGATACGGCCAGCTCGCCGCGCGATTCCTGGAGAAGCTGCGCGTGCTCGACGACGGGCGGCGTTATCTCGTGGCCCCGGAGGGGCTGTCCCGGTTCTATCTGAGCGAGAGTCCCACGGAGCGGCGCGTCGGCGCGAGCTGGATGACGCGGGAGGACCGCCTTGCCGAGATCGATGACTACGTGCGGTACCTCGATGCCGTGTACGCCGACGTGTTCGGGTCCCTCGATCGCGCGCAGGTAACCGTGCACGCCCTGGGATTTTCCCAGGGCGCCTCAACGGTCAGCCGCTGGGCGGCGATGGGGAAGGCCGGGATCGATCGTCTCACGTTGTGGGGCGGCGAGTTCCCGCCCGATCTCGACCTCAACGACGACACGGTTGTCCGTCGGTTGCGCGACGCGCAGCTGGCGCTCGTGTACGGCCGCTCGGACGAGTACATCACACCGAAGGTGGTGTCTGGCATCGTGGACCGCCTGCGTCAACACGCGATCCCGTGCGAAGAGATCCCGTTCGATGGCGGGCATGAATTGAACGAAGCCGTGCTCCGACGCCTAGGCGGGTAGACGTTGCGTCTGGGACCTCGTTGCGGGATCCAGTGCGTCCTGGAGCGCATCTCCCAAAAGGGTGCAGGCGACGACTACCAGTACTAGCGCGACGCCCGGCGCCGCCGCGACCCATGGCGCATTGACCAGTGTATCCCTTCCCGACGCGATCATGCTGCCCCACGACGGGGTGGGCGGCTGGACGCCGACCCCGAGGAACGACAGGCCGGCCTCGAGCATGATCGCGTTCCCGAGTCCGAGCGCCGCCGAGACGATCACGGGCGTGAGGGCGTTGGGGAGGATGTGGCGCACCAGCACACGACCCCGCGGCAGCCCGAGCGCGACCGCTCCCTCCACGAACGGGCGGGCGGCGAGCGACCGCACCTCCCCGTGCACCAGCCGCGCGATCGACATCCAGCCGGTGAGACCCAGCACCACGATGACCAGCACGGCGCTCGGCCGGGCCATGGCCGCGAGCAGCAGCAGCAAAACGACGCGGGGGAGCGCGAGGACGAAGTCCGTGAGCGCGAGCAGCGAGGTACGCACGGGGCCCGGCCAGTAGCCCGCGGCGCCGCCCACCAGCACGCCGATCACGACCGACAGCAGCACGGCGAGCGCCCCGACGGCGAGCGAGACCCGCGCTCCGTACACCAACCGGGTCCAGACGTCGCGCCCGAAGCGGTCGGTGCCGAGCAGATGGAAGCTGCCGGCGTGGTCGGTCGCGAGCGGTCGCAGGAATCGCGTCGCCACGATGTCGTGCTGCGCCGTCGGACGGCCGGCCGAGACCAGCGGCCCCGCGACCGCGGCGCCGGTCACGAGTGCGAGCACGACCATGCCGAACGCGGCCCGACGGTCCCGCCACAGGGCTCTCACGTCTGTCTTCTCTCGTGCCGTATGCGCGGGTCGATCCACGCGACGCCGAGGTCGGTCAGCACGTTCCCCGCGACGACCAACAGCGCCGTCACCGTGGTGGCGGCCATGACTACCGGGTAGTCGCGGGCCTGGACGGCCTCGACGAGGCGTCGGCCCACCCCGGGCCACGCGAACACGGCCTCCACGAACACGGCCCCGGAGAAGAGTGCCGGCAGGGACAGCCCCAGGAGCGTGACAACCGGAATGAGCGCGTTCCGTGCAACATGGCGTCGTGCAACCTGGAACGCCGTCAATCCCTTGGCCTCCGCTGTTCTCACGAACGGCTGGCTCATGACGTCGCGCATCGCGCCGCGCACGAACCGCGCGGCTCCGCCGACGCCGATCAGCGTGAGCGTCGCGAGCGGCAGCGCGAAGTGCCGCAGCCGGTCGGCGAGGCGACTCCAGCCCGTGAGCCCGTCGGCGTCGAGCCCGGCCGCGCCGAATGCCGGGAGCCAGTGCGCCCAGTACGTGAACGCCATCACGAGCATGAGCCCGAGCCAGTATCCCGGCAGCGCGAACAGGGTGACGGTGGTAATGGAAAGCGCCGTGTCGACGCGCGGACCCGCCCCCGACTGCCAGGCCCCGACCGCGAGGCCGAGCAGGTAGCTCAAGACGAGTGAGGTGCCCACGAGCGCCAGCGTCGCGGGCACCGCATCGCCGAGCAGGGCACGCACCGGGCGGCCGGTGGCGATGCTCCGGCCCCAGTCCCCGCGGGCGAACCGGCCGAGCCAGATCGCGTACTGCGCGGCGAGGGGCTGGTCGAGGCCGAGGGCGCGGCGCTGGGCCGCGAGCTGCGCGGGTGTGGCGGTCGGCCCGAGCAGGCGCTCCACGGGATCCCCCGGCGCGAGCCGCACCAGCAGGAACGTGAGCGTGACGACCCCGGCGACCACGACCGCCCCGGCCAGGGTGCGGGTCCCGAGGTGCGTGAGCATGCGCCGAATCTCGCGCGACCCGCGAAGCCCCGCTAGAATCCGGGCGTGCGGCGACGAGCGCTGTGGCTGGTCACCGGGGGGATGGCGATCGCGGGGTGCGGCTCGGGAGCCGCGCACCGGGGTCGCACCGTGGTCTACGCTTCGGGGGCGGACCTCCAGAGCGTGAACCCGCTGCTCACCGTGCATCCGCTCGCCAAGCAGGTGGAGCGCTACGTCCTGCTCACCACATTGGTGCGCTACGACTCGGCGCTCGTGCCGCGGCCTTACCTCGCGCGCTCGTGGACATGGTCGGCGGACCAGAAGAGTCTCACCTTCCGGCTGCAGCCGGGCGTGCGCTGGGACGACGGCGTGCCGACGACGGCCCGCGACGTCGCGTGGACCCTCTCGGCCGCGAGAGACGCGGCGACCGGATACCCACGCCTGAACGATTTCGCGGACGTGGCGTTCGTGAATGACCCCAACGATTCCACGGTCGTGATTCGGTTCGCGCACACGCAGGATGCGATACCGGACGTGTTTACGGATTTGGCCATCCTGCCCGCCCACCTGCTCGACTCGATTCCCCGCGCGGAGCTGCGGCGCGCCGCGTGGAACGAGCACCCCGTCGGCAACGGGCCGTTCCGCTTCGTGGCGCACGAGCCGGGCCGCCGCTGGGTGTTCGCCGCCGACCCGGACTTCCCGGCTGCCCTGGGGGGACCGCCGGCGCTCGAGCGGTTTATCGTGGTCGTCGTGGACGAGCCGACGACCAAGCTCGCCGCGCTCACGGCGGGCGAGGTCGATTTCGCCGGCATCCAGCCCGCGCACGCCGCGTTCGTCCGCAAGAACGCCGCGCTCACGGTGCTCGACTATCCACTGATCTATCCGTACGGGATCGTGTTCAACACCCGCATCCCGCCGTTCGACGACGCCCGCGTGCGGTTCGCCGTCGCGCTCGCGCTCGATCGCCGCGAGATCGTCGACGGGTACCTGTACGGCTTCGGCTCGGTCGCGGACGGCCCCGTGCCACCGGCGATTCCCGGCTATGTGCCGGTGCGTCCGGTCCCCACGGAGCCCGACTCCGCGCGGCGGCTGCTCGGCGGCCGGCGCATCGCGTTCGAGCTGCTCACCGTCGGGAGCGGCGAGGCACCGCTCGAGCAGATGATTCAGGCCCGGCTCGCTGCCGTGGGCTTCGACGTCGCGATCCGGCAGCTCGAGGTCACGGCGTTCCTCGCGCGGGTGAACGGCCGGCAGCGGGACTTCACGGCGGCGGTGCTCGGCACGCCGGGCGATCCGGGACTCGGCTACTTGACGACGCTCGCCGAGCTGGCGGGGTTGCACCCCGCCGCCGATCCCGCGCGGGCGCAGCGCCTGTTCCGGGATTCGCTCCCCGTCGCCTTCCTCTACCATGCGCGGGGGGTGCAGGGGATGAACCGCCGGGTGAGCGGCGTGCGGATGGACGTGCGGGGAGAGTTGCCGACGGTGGCCGGGTGGCGGACCGCGCCGTGAAGCGGCGCGACCTGCCCACCGAATTCCACGCGACCGCCCCGGTGCGTCTCGACTTTGCCGGCGGCTGGACCGACGTCCCCCCGTTCTCGGCGCGCGAGGGCGGCGTCGTCGTGAACGGCGCGATCGAGCTCACGGCGCGGGTCGCGGTGCGGCTCGGCGGACGCCTGATCCGGCTCGTCTCCGAAGACCTGGGCGAGGAGCTCGAGTGCGCGGACTCCGGTGGCCTGGTGCTCGACGGCCGGCTCGATCTCCTGAAGGCCGCGCTGCGCATGCTCCCGGTGCAGGCCGCGTGCACGATCACGACGCGCTGCGACGCGCCGCCGGGATCGGGACTCGGCAGCTCCGGAGCCATGGATGTGGCGCTCGTCGCCGCCCTCGCGCTGGCGCGCGCGGAGCGGTTGACCGGGCGCGAGATCGCCGAGCAGGCGTGGTATCTCGAGACCGTCGAGGCGAAGATCCCCGGCGGCCGGCAGGACCAGTTCGCCGCGGCGCTCGGCGGCTTTCAGCGACTCACCTTCCGCGATCCGGACGTCGGGGTCGAGCCCATCACCCTCGATCCGGTGTTCGCGACGGCACTCGAGCGGCGGACCGTGCTGTGCTACACCGGGCGGTCACGCGTGTCGGGCGCGACGATCGCGCGCGTGATGGCCGCGTACGAGCGCGGGGATCCGCGGGTCACGGGCGCGTTGCGAGCGATGAAGGACGTAGCCGCCGGAATGGCGGAGGCGCTGCGGGCGGGAGATGCCACCCGCGTGGCGGCCCTGCTCTCGGACAACTGGGCGCATCAGCAGACGCTCGATCCGGGGATGCGCACGCCCGAAATGGCCCAGCTCGAGAGCGCGTTGAAGGCGGCTGGCGCGCTGGGCGGGAAGGCGGCAGGGTCCGGCGCGGGAGGCTCGATGTTCTTCGTCACCGGGGACGATCCGGCGCCGGCCATCGCCGCCGCGCGCGCTGCGGGCGCGACGGTTCTCCCGGTGCGGTGGGCGCTCGAGGGAGTCCACGCATGGTGACGGCGGAGGAGCTCGCGGCGCGCCGCAGGAAAATCGCTGCCGCGCCGGATCTTGCGGCGCTGCTCGCACATCTGACGGACCGCGCAGCGCCGCTCCTGGCCCGCCTCCCGTCCGTGCCGGAATCGAAAGCGCTGCTCTCGACCGACGGCGGCGTGTGCCCCGAGGACGGCGCCGGTCTTGCGTTCGACCCGTGGAGCGCCGACGCGCACCGCTGCCCGCGGTGCGGTAAGACCTTCGCCGGCGAGCGGCACGACCGTCATTGGGCCCGCTACCAGCACCTGTGGCTCGCTGAGCGCGCGGCGCACTTGGCGACTCTGGCGGCGCTGGATGGCAACGACCCGGCCGGCGCGCGGGCGGCTGAGATTCTTCGGGCGTATGCCCGGAGCTATTGGCAGTATCCCAACCGCGACAACGTATTGGGGCCGAGTCGGCTGTTCTTCTCCACGTACCTCGAATCCATCTGGATCGGCAACTATGTCGCCGCGGCTGCACTGCTCCGCGCCAGCGGCAAGCTCGAGGATGCCACCGCGCAGGAGGTGAGCCGGGTAGCCGACGAGGCGGCGAACCTGATCGGTGAGTTCGACGAGGGGTTCTCGAACCGCCAGACCTGGAACAACGCGGCGTTAGCCGCGATCGCCGGCTGGTTCGAGGACGAGGACCTGGCCAAGCGTGCGATCGAAGGTCCCACCGGGTTGCTCGAGCATCTGTTACGCGGCTTCGGACGGGACGGGATGTGGTACGAGGGAGACAACTATCATCTCTTCGCGCTGCGGGGGCTCCTGACCGGGGCAGCGTGGGCGCGCCTCGCCGGGGTAGACATCTTTGCCGAGCCCAAACTCGCGGCGCGCGTCCGGGCCGCGCTGCTCGCGCCCGCGCGCACGGCGCTGCCCGACTTCACTTTCCCCGCGCGGAAGGATTCGCGGTTCGGCGTCTCGTTGGCCCAACCGGCGTACCTCGAGCTGTGGGAGGTCGGGCTCGCGAACCTTGGGAGCCGGGAGCAGGGAGCTGGGAGCCGGGACCTTCAAAGCTGGCTCGCCGCGGTGTACCAGGCGCCGGCACCGCGACCGGAACTGTTCGAGTCTTATCTGCACGACGCACCGCTGCCACGTGTCCCGTTTCCCGTTTCCCGTCGCACGCTGTCCTGGTGGTCCCTGCTCGAGATGGCACCGGAGCTCCCGGGTGACGCGGCGCCCTGGGTTCCGGGCAGCCTGCTCCTCGAGTCCCAAGGTCTCGCCGTGCTGCGCACGGGGGGCCGCTATGCGAGCCTCGAGTGCGGCCCGTACGGGGGCGGCCACGGGCACCCCGACCGACTGCATCTCACGCTCCACGCGGATGGCGTCCACTGGCTGGCCGACCCCGGAACGGGATCCTACGTCTCGCGCGACCTCTTTTGGTACCGTTCGACCCTGGCGCACAACGCGCCACGACTGGACGGTGCGTCCCAGACCCCGGGCGGCGCGGTGTGCGAGACGTTCGACACGTCGGGCGAGTGGGCCTGGGTGCGCGGGCGCCACGGCGAGATCACGCGCACCGTCGTTTCCGGCCCGGTGTATCTGCTCGATGTGGTTGAGCTGGCGAGTCGCACCGAGCACGTGCTCGAGCTGCCATGGCACCTCCTGGGGACGGGGGACGTGGGACGGGGGACGTGGACCTCAGGGGAGCTCGCGGACGAGTTCGTGTCGCGAGTCGAGAAGGTCGTTCCGGACGGCGCCGCGCCGGTGGTGCTCGAGCTGGCCGCCGGCCCGCGCACGCTGAAGGCGTTCCTCTCGTTCGACGGCGAGCTGGTGCGGGCGGAAGGGCCGGGCCGGCCAGGAGACGGGAAGCGGGAGACGTTCTACGTCGTGCGCGCCACGGGCCGGAGTGCCCGCTTCGTGACGATCCTGGAGCCGGTGGGCGACGCCGCTTCGGTGCGTGCCGTGCGCGTGCAGGGGAGCGTGATCGAAGTCGAAACGGCGGAGCGTGGAGTCCACCGTCATACCGCCACGGCCCTCGGCTGGGAGATCACGACGAGCTCGGGACGCATTCGGCTCGCGGGCGCGCGCGCGCCGGAGCCGCCGCTCGCGCCGCTGCTCGAGCTCGACAAGCCGACTCCCGCGGTGGGCGCTGCGCTCCGGGTGGCCACGCCCCCGCCGCTCGACGGGTCGCTCGAGGGATTCGACACGAGCGAGCCGCTCCGGCTCGAGCTGGAGGATCAGTATCGCCGCAGCGAGGAGCCGTACGCGGGCCCCGACGAGTTTGCCGCCATGGCCTACGCCGCCTGGGACGACGACGCGCTTTATGTAGCCGCGGAGGTGATGAAAGCCGAGCTCTGCTTCCGGCCGAAAGGCGCGCCGCCGTTGCGACTCGACAAC
>Ga0209056_10007847_pt1 | contig 10970 bp, 12 predicted proteins | sample GraSoiAngelo_114_FD_185876 | JGI IMG/M metagenome (GOLD analysis project Ga0209056, IMG submission 185876) | Grasslands soil microbial communities from the Angelo Coastal Reserve, California, USA - 14_0903_13_40cm (SPAdes) (version 2) | ecosystem: Environmental > Terrestrial > Soil > Grasslands...
GACGCGTCAGAAAATTAACCGCGATATGACTGTCCCAGTCCGAATATGTGTTCGATCGCTTACGATGACGCGGGAAAACGTGCTTACGCAGTACCAGAAGCCGGCAATTTCAAGGAATAGCGAAAGTTTTTTCCTCGCGCTTGGGGTGTGTCTCTTGGTAACATCGCGGATTAGGCGGGAAAAATTCCGTCAATCTATGAGAACAATAACCCTACGAAACAACGTCATTGCTATTCTCGCACTCACGGTCTTCTTCTCGGTCTGCGCGCCTAGTTCCGCCATCGCTGCAAAGGAGGCTTTCACGCGTACCAAGCCGCACGTCAATGTGGGAACCATCGGAGGCGAACCGGCGGAGATCTGGTTCCATGCCAACGTGGGCGTCTTTGACGACGGCAACGCGTCCGGCATCATTGAGGCGCGCGTGATCGGGGGAGAAAGCTTTCTATACCGCGCCGTGGAGGGGGAAGCGATTATCGATCAGGGAACTGTAGTCGAACTGACCTGACGCTTGAACGGGTTGGAGAAGACGGTGTACCGACCGGTGAGACCGACCAAGTGATTGTGCGCCACAGTCCCACAAGAGAGGATTGCCTCATCTATGACCTCGTCGGCCCAAACATCCATCTTGAGGCCGAAGGGATCCTCGATTTCACGCATAACCATAGGCGCCCTTAGCGCTCGCTGCTGCGGGCTTCTACGCTTCCGAACGGGAAAGTTTGAAGCTCTGACCTTCACGTACGCGAGCAAGCGGTAAGGCTAGGATAGTGCCCCCGCGTTGCGCCGCTTCGACACTGCAGACAGCTCCGCTGGCTACAAATCACTGAAAATATGGCCGGATCAGCATGTATTTTTTGTCGCCGATCCCGCTGACTCTTTTCAAATCATCAGCGCTGTGAAACGGGCGTGCAGCAATAATTCGAGCAGCCATTACATGGCCGATGCCGGGCACTGTCGTTAGCTCTTTCTCTGTCGCTGTGTTGATGTCGATCTTTCCGAGTCCGGGCATTTCTTTTGCATGCGATCTTTTGGTCTCAGATGGCTTGGTAGTGGCAATGGAAGATGTTGGCGCGGGCATTGCAGAAATTGACGCGGGAGAGTTTGCCAAGGGCGCCGCGTGTGGCCGGGCACTTTTTCCAGGAACGAAAACACTAAAAGACGCTGGCTTCTGCGCGCGCACATTGAGTCGCTCGGCATCAACACCCCAGCCTCCGATTTTCTCCTGCCTTGCTGCGCCCTCGAATTGTTGAAGTTTTTCTATCTCTGATCGCGAATCTTTTAAGCCGGGCGGCGCCGCTTTGCGACCGTGGTTCCGCGCGAACCCATTGCGAACTAATTGCTCGCCCAAATCGCCGTCTTTCGTCTGCACAAACGCGTAAACCCTCTCGAGGTTGCTGCTGCCCATCGCATCCGACATGCGCGTGAAGACCGTAAACGGCTCAGATAATTTCTCCCGTGTGAACTCTTTCGCTGCTCGGCCAACTTCGATGGCTTGAGGCACAGTGATCGCAAAGTATTTCGCTTGTTCAACCAGACGCCCCGGCTTGATCTCGTCCGTTTCGGGTGCGTCAACCATGTACAGGCGGAAAAGGTATTCCTTTTCGCCTGAGCTGGCGTGGAAACTATCGCCGTCATTCGCCGGGTTCACAATCAATCGGCAATTCTCCAGAACGATCCAATCTTTCGACCCTTCGCGTGCGCAAAGATCGACGGACGCGATCCAAAGAACAGCGACGGCAACTACCGCGATCCCGTGGCGCGACTTCGTACGCTTCGCTGTTCCGAACTCAGAAGTGGAAAACTTACGCCACATCATAATCACGATACTGCGAGCCGCCCCAAATACGCTGCATACGTGGCGACTATCCCGCCTAAAACGCTGCCGGCAATCACGTCGCTGACAAAATGATAATTCATCGCCACAAGACTCAGGAGCATTGGAGCGCAGAGGAGGATCACTACGACTTGTATGGTTCGATTGTTGGGCATTGCAATTAGCCATACCGTGGCGAACCCCAGAATTCTGCAAGCGTGACCTGACGGAAAGCTGCCGATGTCATCGCCTCGCTGGAACGGATGGAAACCGTACGTACCGGTGCCGATGAGCGATGGATTGTCATGGGTCCACGTCTCCGGCCAATAGCGACCGCAAACATCGCCTAGCGAGATGCGGAAATCATCGGCAATGATCAAGCTGAGACACGCGACAAGCAGAACCTTCTGCCAATGCAGAAACGGTCCCCACGCCCGTCGAACCATTAAGATCGCTAACGCCAGAGCCGACCAGTTCTGCACTTCCGGCGGTGGGTAAGTAAGCCATCGAAAAACCCGGATCGTGTTGATGTGATGGCGATACACAAAGAACGCCACGGAACGGTCAATCCAAAAATAACAGGCTAATACCGCAGCGGTGCATACAGCGATTGCGATTAGCGTGCGGAGTAGCAATCTGCGATACTCGTCTTGGCGCGACGCCATCACACTGGCACCTCGAATTGACTCATCAGTTTGAACATCTCGTAGCGCTCCTTGATTTCCTCCATCGTCAGGTTACGCAAACGCTCTAGGCTGAATGCTTCCACACAAAAACTGGCGAGCACGCTTCCGTAAATCATCGCCTTGCGCAGATCGTTAAACTGCACGTTTTTGACAGTGCCGGCGAGAAATCCAGCCATGCCGCCGGCAAATGTGTCCCCTGCCCCGGTCGGATCGTGAATGTCTTCAAGTGGGTAAGCGCCACAACTGAAGAACTGATCTTCGTCGCCAAAAAGCAATGCGCCGTGCTCACCCTTTTTTATCGCGACATACTCGGGCCCCATATTTCGGATGCGGCGTCCGGCCTTGATGAGACTGGTCTCCTTCGTTATTTCGCGCGCTTCGCTGTCGTTCAAGATAAGAAGGTTTACGCGTTGAAGAAGCGCATCCAGATCCGATCTCGCTGTCTCGATCCAAAGGTCCATCGTGTCGGCCACGACGAACCGCGGGCGCTTCATCTGCTCGAGCACATGCGCTTGCAGTGAGGGCGCGATGTTGGCCAGCAAAACGAAATCGGTTTCACGATACGACTCCGGCAACACCGGTTTGAAGTCTTCAAAGACATTTAGCGCGATTGAGCGCGTCTCGCGCGTATTCAGGTCCCATGAATATTCACCCGACCAGCGGAAAGTCTTTCCGTTTGCTCGCTGCACACCTTCGCTATCGATCTTGCGCGACTTCCAGAACTTAAATTCCGATTCGGGAAAATCATCGCCGACGATACCGACCAGCCGAACCGGCGAAAAAAAACTTGCCGCGAGCGCTCCGTAGCAAGCGGATCCGCCTAGCAAATTCGAGTGTTCCTCCACCGGCGTCTTAACAGTGTCGATTGCAATGGAGCCAACAACGAGAACGGACATGACTAAAATGACGAATGTCGAATATCGAATGTCGAACAAAGGACGAATGATAAATGATGAACTGGAACTCGTTGCCAATATTTAGTCATTCAGATTTCGTCATTCCTTCCTAATTGGTCATTCGTCATTCGACACTCACGCGAGCATGTCGGTGGCGCAGCGCGCATAATCAACGACGCTGTGTGCCTTGAGCAAAGCGGAAACCATCACCACACGCTTTGCTCCGGCATCGAGCACACTTTGCAAATTGTCGATGTTGATTCCGCCGATGCAGAAAATCGGCAGATTCACTTCTGCGTGAACCTGCCTGATGTCCGTAAGGCCGATCGGCGGATAGTCAGGTTTTGTGGGTGTGGCGAAGATCGGGCCGAACCCGATATAGTCCGCGCCCTCGTGCTGAGCTGCGAGTGCCTGTTCAAGGCTGTGCGTGGATTTCCCGACCAAAACCGAATGACCTGCTTTGCGGCGCGCGACTTCGATCGAGTCATCGTCCTGGCCAACATGCACGCCTTCCACTTTGATCCGGTTGGCGATTTCCGCATGATCGTTCATGATCAATGGCGTGGAAGATCCGGCTGTTAAATCGTGCAGCCGGGCAGCATAACCAGCGAGTTCTTCGAGCGATTTTCCTTTTCCGCGAAGTTGAATCAGATCAACCCCGCCTTCGATCATTTGCTGCGCAACGCGATCGACATCGGATTCTTCGACGTAGCCAAGATCGACGATCCCATAGAGGCGACACTCACTTAGCGCTCTCATAAATTGCGCGCTGTATATGACGACTTGTAGTATTCGCTGTCCTCAGCGGATTTCAGCCGCCCGGAAAGATCATTGCGTTGAGAACAACGCACGCTCCAGCACACGATTCGTTGCATCTCGAGTTATTCATGTAACCGGATCGTCGGTGCGGCCAGCTCGAGTTTACCTGCTGAAATAAGGCGGTCGAGCAATCCAGTATCGTAGTTTCCATCGCGAAAATCGCCGTTTCGCATCATGGCTGCGTGAAACGGCACGGTTGTTTTGATACCAGTAATGTAGTACTCGCCCAGTGCGCGGCGCATTCGATCAATTGCGTTAATCCGTGTCGCACCAACGGTAATTATTTTTGCAATCAGCGAGTCGTAGTATGACGGCACGGTATAGCCGGTATAAACGTGCGAGTCGATTCGCACTCCGCGGCCGCCGGGCGCATAATAAAAATCTATTCGACCCGGCGTCGGCTGGAAACCATTGGCCGGATCTTCGGCGTTAATGCGGCATTGGATGGCATGCAATCGCGGAACGGCGTGCGCCACGTGAGGCGAAAGAGGCTGTCCGGCAGCGATGCGGATCTGTTCTTTTACAAGGTCGCACGCATACACTTCCTCAGTGATCGTGTGTTCCACCTGGATACGCGTGTTCATTTCCATGAAGTAAAAATGCCGGTCTTTATCGACCAAAAATTCAATCGTGCCTGCATTTTCATAACCAACTGACTTGGCCAGCTTGATGGCAGCGTTTCCCATCTTCTTGCGAAGTCCCGGCGTCATTAGCGGCGACGGACATTCTTCAATCACCTTCTGGTTGCGTCGCTGAATGGAGCAATCGCGTTCGCCCAAGTGCACGATGTGGCCATGGCTGTCGGCAACGATCTGAAATTCAATGTGGTGTGGATTAACGATCAGCTTTTCCAGATAAACCTGTTCATTTCCAAATGCTTTCTGTGCCTCGTGCCGCGCGCTGTGAAACGCCGACTTAAGACTGGGCTCGTTGTGTGCTGTGCGCATCCCCCGCCCGCCACCGCCGGCAGCCGCCTTGATCATTATGGGGTAGCCAATTTTCTTCGCGATCCTGATAGCCTCATCCTCTGTCTCAACGATTCCGTCGCTTCCCGGTGTCACTGGGACACCTGCCTTGCGTGCGTGTACACGAGCAGCATTTTTATCGCCCATCGCTTGCATCGCACGCGACGATGGCCCGATAAACTTGATATTGCAGCTTTCGCACACCTCGGCGAAGTGCGGGTTCTCGGCGAGAAAACCATACCCGGGATGAATCGCATCGACGTCGCCAATCTCGGCTGCACTCATGATTCGATCGATTTTTAAGTAACTTTCCAAGCTCGGCGCCGCACCGATGCAGATGGATTCATCGGCAAGTTGCACATGCAGCGAATCCACGTCGGCCTCTGAATAGACCGCCAGAGTGCGAATACCGAGTTCCTTGCAGGCGCGAATCACCCGCAGGGCGATCTCACCGCGATTGGCAATCAGTACTTTCTCGAACATGGCCATTGTAGGGCAAGCGCTCCGCTTGCCAGCCTAGTGGCGCGCCCTGGCCGGCGATGCGCCTGCCCTACAGCTCGAGATTTCGGTGGTGCTCATCGGACTTTGAAAAGCACCTGCCCGAACTGCACTGGTTTGCCGTTTTCGGCCAGCACTTCGGCGATGATACCACTGGTTTCTGCCTTGATTTCGTTCATCACCTTCATCGCTTCGATAATGCAAACGACTGTGTCTTCCGTGACGGATTTTCCAACATCAACAAACGGCGCGCCGTCAGGCGACGCAGCGCGATAGAACGTGCCCACCATCGGTGAAACGATTTCTTTTAGCGGCACGCTTTCGATCGCTTTGAGTCCGGGCGGCGCAGCTTCAGGCGCACTTGAAGCGGCCTTGGGCTCCGCTGCCACTGGCGGGGGCATAGCTGCGGCAGCCTGAACGGACGGACCTTTTTCAAGCTTGAGGCGGAACCCCTCCTTTTCGATCTCAAAGACCGACAGGCCATGCTTCTTCATCAAATCGATGATCGCTTTAATTTCTTTGAGGTCTTTGGGGTCCAAGGATCACTCCTCTGGTTAAGGCTGAGGCGTTTAGGTAAAACAGTTTTGGCTGCAAGGTCAAGCACCGGAATCAAGTGCTGACGTGATGGCTAATGAGACTTTGATCTGGCTCGGGTTCGCTACTCCATTATTCCATTAACGCGCTACTCCATTTCGATATCATTGATGAGACCGACGATTACGTCGTCGTAGATAAGCCGCCATTTCTTCTCAGTCATCCCACAAAACCGAATGGTGCGCGCAACTTGTGGAAAGAATTGCGTGAGCTGTTCGCATTCGAGATCGCCAGCGGCGGTCAGGTTTCGATTGTGAATCGGCTCGACCGCGAGACCAGCGGGTTGGTTCTGGTAGCGAAAACATCGACGGCTGCACGCCGATTTGGGTTACTAATGCAACAGCAACGAGTGAAGAAGGAATATCTGGCGATCGTTTGGGGTTGGCCCGAATGGGAGCACTACTTCGTCGATGCGCGGCTGTGCCGACAGGGGAAACATCAAAATTCGGTGATCTGGCTAAAGCAGATGATCCACCCGAGTGGCGCGCCAGCGCAGACTGAATTTCACGTCGAGCGTCGATTCATTAGATCGAAGGGTATGGCGCGACCGCCGGGCGCGCCGTTCGGGAATGCGCCCGACGGTGAAAAGTTTAGCCTGATTCGCGCGGTTCCGCGCACGGGACGCACTCATCAAATTCGTGTGCACCTGAGCGCGATCGGTCACCCGATCGTAGGCGACAAGATTTACGGTCCCGATGAGCGGCTTTACCTCCAATTCATTGAGTCGGGATGGACGGCTGAATTGGAGCAACGATTACTCCTGCCCCGTCATGCGCTTCACTCAGCGAAACTGGCGATTGAAGGCGAGCGCGAATGGGCCAGTCCGTTGCCTTCTGATCTTGCGCAATTCATAAGCTAGAGACGGCGCGCTGCGCTGTTCGATCGGCGAAGCCCACCGACTCTATCAATTGCAACGGGACCAACTCTTCTTATGGTAGCCGCGCCAAATGAAGATGCTTCGTGCTCTTAGTGCTTGTGCACTGCTTGTGGTCTGCTCGCAAGCTTTCGGCGGCGTTGAACAGCCGAGCGTAACGACAGTCACGGAAGAGTTGAATCCGCAACGATTCGAATTTGCACTGGAGTCCGGCTATTTGTTTGGCGCGATCAATCCACCAGCTGATTACCAGATACTCGCAGAGTTCCTGACGGCGCGCATTCGCTGGGGAGTAGTCCAACATGGTTGGCTGCGCGGTTACAATCAATTTTATTTCAGCGCCGTCGCAGAGCCGATTCTTCGCGGAATCGAGAACCATTACTTCGGATTCAATTTCGGGATGCGCTACAACTTTGTTCGACCGGGTAGCAGACTGGTTCCCTATTTCTCAGGCGGTGTAGGCGCAGGAGGGATCGACAGCCACCCGGAAATTCCCGGCGGCCAGGGTCAGGATTTTACGTTCAACATCTTATCGGCTGCCGGCATCTCCTACAGCGTCAATGATCATTGGAAAATAAACGTGGGAGCGCTTTACGAGCACCTTTCGAACGGAGGACAAACCGATCCCAATCCGAGCTTGAATCTTTTCGGACCGCAAGTGGGCGTAACATATTCGTTTTAACCTGCGCTTGGCATTCTGAGCGAAGCGAAATATCTCTGAACGTTCTTTGATAACCGAGGAAACGAATGACTAGAGATTCTTTGCTTCGGCCAGAATGACAGCGTGTGTGCGTTGAATGAATTTCCCTCAGGAAAACGTCCTTGTGATCAAGCGGAGTTTGTTTGGAGAGCTTGGAACTTTTCAGGGACTCAATTTCGAGCCGGAAAAGTATTTGAAAGCGATTCTCTCGCGTGGAAGCAATTTCTTTATTCCACGCTCCGATGCTGAGAGCAATCCCGCTTACAAACAAATCATTCCCTACGCACTAATCGCCTTTGAAAATACCATCCTCCATTACGTGCGCGGCAAGAAGGCTGGCGAGCAGCGGCTGATCGCCAAAGGCTCAATCGGTATCGGCGGCCACATGAACGAAACCGACGAATCGCTTTTTGCCATGGATGAGCAGGCGTATCGCGCCGGTGTCGAACGCGAAGTGAACGAGGAAATTAAAATTGATACTCCGTTCGAAGATCAAATCGTTGCGCTTCTAAACGACGACTCCACCGAGGTCGGACGCGTTCACCTGGGCATCGTGCACATTTTCAAATTGAAGGAGCCGAAAGTGCAGAAGCGTGAGGCGATGATCACGGGCCTGACATTTCTGACAAAAGAAGAATTGCTTGCGCGTCGCGAAACCATGGAGACATGGTCGCAGATTTGCGTGGATTCGCTCGACCGTTTACTGCTGTAGCCCGCTTCCCCGGGGAAGCGGAGCACTAAGTTAGTTAGCTCCCAGGTGGAGCTGAGCCTGCAGGTGGAGCTGAACTTGGAGGTGGAGCTGAAGGTGGAAGTGAAGCTGCAGGTGGAGATGGAGCGGCAGGTGCAGGTCCAGGTCCGAACTGCTGGCTCTGCTTCACAAATGCGATCGTGTCGATTTGCCAACGACCGACCGGATGCGAAATGCTGACGTCAAAATCGGCGTATCTTGCCGGGTAATTTATCCGCGCGTGGAAGGCACCGTGCGGCTCGAAAAATTGTGATTGGAATTCAATTTGGCCCTGCAGATCAATCGCGCCGACAGGCGATCCCATCTGCACAATGTCGTTCATAAATTCCTGCTGCGCCGATACGGGGAAATTCATGCGCGCCTGTGGGCTTAGATGCGAACCGAAAAAATTAACGTCGTGCTGGACTACAATTTTCTGTACTGCTTCGTTGGCGAACTGTTTCCCTTCCTTGGCCATCTCCTGCTTCGTAGAGTTGAGCCACCAATAACCAATACCCAGTAACACCAGCACGATGACCAAAATAACCACCACTTGGCCCGATGATCTCAATCGAGTATTTAATTTCATTTTGTTTAATCGTTAATAACCGAAACCGAGGCCTTTTATCACTTCGCCGTTGCGGATTAACACGCCATGGCTTTGCAGTCCGGTGTAAGCGCCGAAGCGATTTCGAGCGTTTACTTTAAAATTAACCAGATAACCGTAAAGCGGATTATCTTGCGTTCCCAGATTCGCCGGTTTTGGCTCGCCGTTCCATTCAATCCGCGCGCTTTCAGCATCGATCAATTGTGTCTCGAGCCATTTCATTACGATTTCCTTGTAGTTCGTGGGATACGGTCCGTAGCGCTCTGTATCCGCCGGCTTTGTCTCCGCCCTTACATTTGGACCAACACACATTCCCACCAGGAGTATGCAAACAAGCGACACCGCCGCCTTCATTGTTTCGATCTTCCATTTCCGCATGCGGTTGTCCAGCCTAATGAAACGAGACGAATTTGATTCGCCTGCTTCACTGCAGAAATGGAGCTTGTAACCGGCAAGCCATCGCTTCAAAACGCCTTGGATGACAGTAGTGCTTTCCTTTCGGCGCGATTTCGTTATCAAGCACATGCTGTGATGAGGCCGCCGGTGATAATACTGCTCAGTGTTGGATTCGTTATCGCGTTAATGCCCGTTTATGCCCAACAGAATCCAGCCCCTCTGCGATCGGCTGCAGAGAATGCCAATCGGTTCGATCCAGCCGCCGCGACCGAAGCGTGGCTGGCTACAATCCCGCGAGATCGAAGGGAAAAGTCCGACGCCTACTTCGAGGGCGGTTACTGGCTGCTTCTGTGGAATTTTCTTCTTCTCGCCGCAATTTCCGTCTTTCTCCTCGAGTCACGAATCTCGGCACGGCTGCGCGATCTCGCTGAGCGCGTTAGCAGGTCCAAGAATCTGCAGGTGGCCTGTTACGCCGTTGCATATCTGCTTCTTGTTTACGTGTTGAGTTTTCCACTGAACCTATACGAACACTTTTTTCGCGAACACCGGTATGGGCTGGCGACGCAGAGTTTTCTGCCATGGTTTCGCGAGCAGCTAATCGGCTTCGGCCTCACGATAATTGGCGGTACGATCTTGCTGATTGCTCTCTACACTGTATTTCGGCGAGCACCGCGAACATGCTGGATCTGGGGGACGGCCGTAGCGGTCGCTTTCATGCTCGTCGTCGTATTTATCGCGCCGGTATTCATCGAGCCACTCTTCAATACGTACAAACCGATTACCAATCCGGAAATCAAAAATTCGATCCTTGCAATGGCCCGAGCGAATCAAATTCCGGCCAAACAAGTGTTTGAAGTTGACGCTTCACGCCAGAACACGCGGGTAAGCGCAAATGTTGCGGGACTCTTCGGCACAACGCGAATCGCGCTCAACGACAATTTGCTCAAACAATGCGCCCTTCCCGAACTACGCGCCGTGATGGCGCACGAGATGGGGCACTACGTTCTCAATCATGGCGTAAAACTGCTGACGTATGCTGGTATCTTCCTTGCCATCGGCTTCGCCCTTACTCGCGTGCTTTTCGATGCGGCCGTAAGGCGTTGGAGCGTTAGATGGGGCGTACGCAGTATTGCTGATCCCGCCGGGCTACCGTTGCTCGCTTTGATCTTTGGCACACTGGTCTTTCTTGCCACACCATTCCTCAATTCGCTCGTCCGCGTGACGGAACGAGAGGCGGATGCTTTCGGAATCAACACTTCACGCGAGCCGGACGGCATGGCGAAGGTAGCTCTCAGACTCGGAGCTTATCGCAAGCTCGATCCAACGCCGCTCGAGGAATTCGTCTTTTTCGATCACCCCAGCGGCCGCGCCCGCATCCGCATGGCAATGGATTGGAAA
>Ga0209056_10007848_pt1 | contig 10970 bp, 9 predicted proteins | sample GraSoiAngelo_114_FD_185876 | JGI IMG/M metagenome (GOLD analysis project Ga0209056, IMG submission 185876) | Grasslands soil microbial communities from the Angelo Coastal Reserve, California, USA - 14_0903_13_40cm (SPAdes) (version 2) | ecosystem: Environmental > Terrestrial > Soil > Grasslands ...
AGCCCAGAGTTCCTCCTCAATTGGAGCTCGACAGCTTTCCGAGTGATGCCAGCGAATCTTCTTGCTGCCTGTCAACGTCTAATAGGTCAAGAGACTCCAAATTCACAGGCAAGGAGATAAACCATGGGCGCGGCGATCCTTATCTTCACGGTTGTTTATGTGGCGCTGTCCTTGATCGTGCGAAAGATCTGACGCTTGGCAAAGGGAGTGCGGTCTGGAAGAAATTCCTGCGCATGACTATTTACACGGAGCCCGGCCGCTTGATTCCGAGTTTTTCCATACGTGATCGCAATGTGCTGGGGTTTATGCCGAGAATTTCCGCCGCGCCTCTCTTGCCATGAATCACCCACTTCGTCTCGTTCAAAGCGCGCACGATGTGATTGCGCTCCATGCTTTCGAGCGTATCAACTGCTGGCTCCCGAGCCGAGCCATCCGAGCGCACCATTGACTCATCCACTTTGACGATCGGTCCAGCCGCCAATACGACGGCCCTCTCGATGACGTTCTGCAGTTCTCGGATGTTCCCCGGCCAGTTGTAATTCGTCAGGCTCTCCATCGCCGTCTGTGAAACGCCGCGAACTTCCTTTCCGAGCTTTTTAGCGAACTTGCTGAGAAAGAAATTGACCAAAAGAGGGATATCCTCTTTGCGTTCTCGCAGGGGCGGCACTTCCACGGGAAAGACATTGAGCCGGTAGAAGAGATCGGACCGAAAAGTACCGCTTCGCACCACCTCTTTGAGGTCACGATTGGTTGCCGCGATGACCCGGACATCGACTTTGATGGTCTGGCTGCTGCCGACCCGCTCGAACTCCCCTTCCTGAAGCACGCGCAGTAGTTTCACCTGTGTGTCGATGGGCAACTCCGTGACCTCGTCGAGAAAGATGGTACCGCTGTTGGCCAATTCGAATCTTCCCGTGCGCCGCTGTGTCGCTCCCGTGAACGCCCCCTTCTCATGTCCGAAAAGCTCGCTTTCCACCAAGCCGGAGGGAATGGATCCGCAGTTGACTTTCACCAAGGGCCGATCTTGGCGCCGGCTCCGATCATGAATCGCTCGGGCCAGAAGTTCCTTTCCCGTACCGGTCTCCCCCTGAATCAATACCGTCGCCTCCGTCGGCGCCACCTGTTCGATCTTACGCAGCAACTGGCGCATGGGCGCGCTTTGCCCGATGATCTCTTCAAAATTGTGCTCGGTCTTAATCTCTTCCTGTAGATAGACGGCTTCGGCCTCGAACCTCGCTTTCAAGCCAGCGATCTCTTCATAGGCTTTCATATTTTCGACGGCCAGCGCGACCTGGTTCGCTACTTCTTGGAGAAACAAGGCATCCGATTCGGCGTACCGGTTCGGCGTCGCGCTGTTCAGGTTCAATGTCCCGATGCTCACCCCTCTGGCGATGAGTGGAACCACCACCAACGATCGCACCCCGTCGGCAAGAAGAAGATCTTCCGTGGCATAGTGCCGCTCTTTCTCGAGGTCGTGCCGGACGAGATGTTGCTGATTTCGGAAGGCCCATCCCGCGTGGCTTTCCGCCGCGGCCCATTCCAGGCCGACGGCGTACTGCCCCGTGGGCAGGGAAGAATCCAAAACGAAAAGACGCAAGACGTCCCTTTGCGCATCATGGAGGAAAAGCGCCATCCGGTCAAAAGGGACGACTCGCCGGATCGATTGAGCAATGGCATGGAAAAGAGTCTCCCGAGTCAGGTTGGAGATCATCGCGTTGTTGATCTCGAGAAGCGTGCGGCGGCGCTCCGCCGTCGCGGTGACCGTCGCGTTGAGTGCAGTGATCTCCTCGTAAGACTTCATATTGTCGACGGCGATGGCGATCTGATTGGCGACCTCCATGAGCAACTCAGCATCCGCCTCGCTATATTGGTTCTTTGTGAGGCTTCCCACCGTTATACAGCCGATGCTCTTTCCACGAACTACCAAGGGCAGCGCGCATAGGGCTCGGAACCCATGCCCAAAGGCGCGCTCGTCCGAGGACGTCTGTCGTTCTTTTTCAAGGTTGCGGCGCAGGAGAGGCTTTTGATTTAAGAAGGCCCACCCTGCAGGACTGTCGCCAAGCCCAAGCACTCGACCGATCGGAGTGTAGTCATCGCGGCGATAGGGTCCCGCGTAAGTGACTATACGCAAGCTGTCCAGGTCGGGGTCGTAGAGAGAGAGCGTAAGTCGATCAAAGCGAATAACCCGGCCGAGGGCGTTGGATATAGCGTTAAACAGATCATCTCTCGTCAGTTTAGCAACGATGGCGTTATTGATTTCCAGAAGGGTTTTGAGACGTCTTTCACTTTTTTGTAGAGCTTCACGGGCGTGCTTGCGTTCCAGTTCAATTCCCGCCCGGGCGGCGAAGATGCGCAAGATCGACGCATCGCGATCGGTCATCCGCATCGGCTTATCGTCCATGACTACCAGATGACCGAGGATAGCTCCGTGAGAACCTAGGAGCGGCACACCCATGTAACTTTCAGCTTTAAGATCGACCAGGCCTTTGTCTTCGGGGAACAAACGCTGTAAGTCATCAGGATAGTAGCAAACGTCTCCGCCGATCACCTTTTCGCAGGGCGTTCCCCACAACGGAAAGCTTATATTTTCTCCAAAGTCTCCTCCGGTCCAGAACGCGAGAGTACTAACTTCGTTTTTGGCTTCATTGGTGCATTCCGCAACAAACGAATAACGAACCGCGAGGGCCTGCGCCAAATGACGAACCAAAGAGCGGAAGAAATCGCCGCCCGTAGCCGCGGCGGTTCCTTCCGTGACGACACGCAACGTTTCCACGGCGCGCCGACGTTCGGTTACGTCGCGCGCCACCGCCAAGAGGCGTTCAGGCTTGCCGGCAGAGTCTCGGATCAGGCTGACCATCACATCCCACCATTTGGGTGTGCCGCTCTCCGTCGGGCAAAAGCCGTTGAAGCGGCCACCGTCGCCGTTCTTAGCAGCTTCCAGCGCGACCCTGGCCGCCTCCCGATCCCGCCAGAGATCGATCCAGGATGAGTTTTGCAGTTGCGCGAAATCGCAGATTTCCATTGTCTGCATGCCGCCGAAATTCATCGTCAGCAAATGCCCGTCAAGATCGAGGACGCAGATACAATCGGGACTCCATTCAATGAGCCGTCTTTCTAACTCCCTGTTCTCTTGGAGCTTCTTTTCGCGAGCTTGATTTTCGGCGATCGCCGCGGCCAGCAGGCTAGTGGTTCGACCTAGCTCCAGCAACCCGACCACCTGGCGGCTCAAGATCCGAAGCGCTTCGCCCTGCTCTGTCGTTAGATCACGCGGGAGTTTGTCCAGAACACTGAGAGTCCCAAGCACTACACCGTTCGCTGCAACGAGCGGCGCGCCGGCGTAGAACCGGACACGCGGTTCGCCTCTCACCAGACGGTGATCAGCAAAGCGCGAATCCGTCACAGCATCGGGCACAACAAACAGGTCGGATTGCAAAATCGTAGACGCAAAGAAACCATCGTCGCGCGGCGTTTCATTCAACGGAAAGCCAATCTTTGCTTTGAACCACTGCCGGTCTTCATCAACAATGCTGATTAGAGCGATAGGTGTATTGCAGAGGTGCGCGGCCAACCGGGCGAGGTCGTTGAACTCCCGGTCCGGTGCGGTATTGAGAATGTTGCACTCGCGAACGAACTTAAGTCTCGCCGCCTCACTATCAATTTGACCGGCACCCATTATTTATTGACTCCGCAAGTTTGGGTCAGCCTATTCACTCCTGCGACATTTCGCAAGTATCGCGAAATATCGCAACGCTATCTCGCAATGAGAGCGCTACTGAAACCAAAATATACTGCAAAATCACACTGTTGGGGTTATGGCATGCACCGTGCTCTACGTATGCTGCAGTTCACTGGAGTGAAAAACGCATGTTAAGAATCACTGAAAGCTCCGAAAACGGAACCGTAAGATTGAGATTGGACGGAACCCTCACCGCAGCATCGTGCTCGGAATTGGAAACAGCCTGCTCACGTCACCAGGCAGACAATGTAACAATGATCCTCTTGGACATGACAGGCATCGTGTTTATGAACGACGAGACGGCAAGAAGACTCGCAAACTTACGAAGCGAACGGTTGAGAATTATCAATTGTTCCCCCTTCATCGAAACGCTCTTAGAAACTGTAGAAAAATAGGACGGCAAATCATGGAAATTATTTCTAATAGTGTCAGTGTCGATAGGAGAGAACCCATGCCAGCATACCAATCTATGAGGGAGCTCGGTTCTTCCGTCGAGTCCGAACAGGCAGAGGCAACGAGTTCTGAGTTCGAGCCGACTCTGGGGAACACTGCCGTCGCCAAGGCTAGTTATAAGTCGAAAGAGGACGAGAGTGAGCTTGTCCGGCGTCTCAAGGCCCGCGATGAACAAGCTCTCGAGATAATTTTCAATCTTTATTCAGCAAAGCTCTACAACGTTGCTCATAGGATCCTTGGCGAGGTTGCCGATAGCGAGGAGGTCGTTCAAGATGTGTTCTGGACGGCTTATCGCAAGGCACAGTCCTTCCGTGGGAACTCGCAACTCTCGACGTGGCTTTATAGACTGACGGTGAACGCCGCCCTTGGGAAGATTCGACGTAGCAAGAAGAAAAAAGAAGTGGAGTATGAGGAATACCTGCCCAAGTTCCAAAAAGATGGTCACCACGTCGTGCGGCCGGTGGTCGATTGGTCTGATACGCTGGACGAGCGATACGCTAATCAGGAAATACAGCAATTGTTGAAAGATACCTTAGATCAGTTGAAACCCGTCGACAAAAGCATCATAGTCTTGAGCGATCTCGAAGGCATGTCCGACAAGGAAATTGCTCTTACCGTCGGGCTGACGGTTTCCGCCGTGAAAACGCGGCTTCACCGGGCTCGGCTGTTCCTCCGCGGCAAACTGGCAGCGCACCTGGGTCACTGCCCGCGATAAAGGAGACTCCTCCGCTATGGCGGCAAGAAAGATGGCAACCAAAGTACTGAACAATAAGACATGTAAACAGATTACCGATTTGGTTTATGCCTATCTTAATGACAGATTAAAACCGGCCGTCAAAAGAGATTTTCAACAGCATTTGCGTATCTGTCCCGACTGCGTGAGTTTTCTCAATACGTACAAGAAAACCGTTGGAATGACCCGTTCGCTGCGCGCTGAAGACATGCCTTCGAAAGTACGGGAGAATATTCTGGATTTCCTTCGCCGCCGCATTCGCAAAACCAGGGCAAGCGCTTAACAGCGCGGTCCCTTGCTAATTTAGTTTTGGAACCGCTTGCCGATGCGCGGAAGCTCCACGCACCGCAGCAGCACGCGCTGCAGCATAGTTCTCTCATCAAACCAGTGGCGTCCTTAACATACTTGTAACTTTTCGATTCATCGATGCGTCTAACCTGTTGCAGGAGCAAATTTAGGAGGGAACTCGTGATGGAGCAGCGGCAAATCAAACGAAAAAGTATGAGCCAGACCAAGGCCGGTCCGATCAAGACGACCTTCATGGAGCTGATCCAGGAATTGTCAAAGCTGACCCAAGACGATTCCTTGGTCATGGCCGCGATTAGAAATATCTGCGGAACATACAACGTCGTAGCCACTCGAACTCTCACACCCGTCAAGCTCGTGCCAAGCACCCGGCCGGCTCAACGCAGGGTGAATCGCCGCCGGACTTGCTGGGCGTGAACCTGTTCCGACGGTAGCGAAAGCTTGGCAGAGGTTGGCCAGAGTTCCAAAGGTAGAACACATTGAGACAGGAGCAGCGGTTCAGTGACCAAGAAAACTTTCAAGAAAACGAGCGAACTAAACTCCTCCTGTCAGGCCGCCATATCTCTGATTGGCGAATACTTGTCCGGCAGTTTGGACCCAATGACACGCGCGTCTCTCGACACACATCTAGGTAACTGCTCAGATTGCTCGGCCTTCTTGAAAACCTACAAAAAAACCATCGAAGCCACCCGAGTCTTTTTAAAACTCCAGGCACTGCGGAATCGTCAACGTCAACTCGTGCTTCGGCCAAGAAACGCGTCGCCCGCTACGAGATAATCTCCGCGGCATCCTTTTATCGCCAGCGCGCATCCAATAAACTGAAGTCGGGGCAAGTATTTCCGTAGTCAGGTTCACCAGCATACTCAGCTAAAGGAATCATAGGAGACTCGCTCATGAAAGCCATTGCCGTCACACCGAGCAAAAAAGAAATCGGAATCATTGACCAGCCCGAGCCAAAAATCTCATCGCCGACCGACGTCAAGCTTCGTATGATCGAAGCGGGCGTCTGCGGCACGGACAAGGAGATCTGTGCCTTCGAATACGGCACCCCGCCGGGCGGCTCGGAGCAGTTAGTCATCGGTCATGAATCATTGGGGGAAGTCGTAGAAGTTGGACCGAAAGTTACGCGAGTGAAACTTGGCGATATCGTCGTTCCAATGGTTCGGCGACCGTGCCCGCATGATTACTGCGTTGCGTGCCGCTCGGACCGACAAGATTTCTGCTTCACCGGAGATTTCAGAGAACGTGGCATCAAGGAGCAGCACGGCTTCATGGCGCAGTACGTCGTCGACGACGAAAAATACATGAACCCAGTACCCAAAGAGTTGCGCGATGTCGCGGTCCTGGTGGAGCCACTCACGATTGCCGAAAAGGGACTAACTCAGGTATGGCAAGTGCAGCAGCGTTTGCCTTGGAGCTGCCCTGTAACACCGGGGAAGGCGGCGGCTCATTGCCATCGGGCCGTGGTCCTGGGAGCGGGACCTGTGGGTCTGCTTGGAGCCATGGCACTGGTGAACTACGACTTCGACACCTACGTTTATTCCCGCGAGCCGGCTCCGAATCCGAAATCTCAATTACTGGAATCGATCGGCGCACATTATATTTCCTCGGAAAAAATCGCTCCCGAAATGCTTCCCCAACAAATCGGCAACATTGATCTCGTGTACGAAGCCACCGGGGCCTCGAGCTTGTCGTTTGAAATGATGAAATATCTCGGCACCAACGGCATCTTCGTCTTCACCGGTGTTCCGGGACGGAAGGGACCTATCGAAGTCGACACGGACCTCATGATGCGCAATCTGGTCCTAAAGAACCAAGTTGTCTTTGGCACGGTCAATGCCGGGCGTGACTCCTTCGAAAACTCCATTCGAGACGTCGGCGTTTTTACCAAGCGCTGGCCTGATGCCATTCGGTCGTTAATTACCGGGCGCTACCCGATGGAAGCGTATGGCGATCTGCTGCTAGGACGAAGCAGTGGAATCAAGAACGTGATCAAACTCAATTGAGATCGTCACTCTAATTCACAATTTCTTGTCACCCAGCCCCGCGCCCCACACCTTCAGCGCTCAACCTCAGGGTTGAGGCGCACCGTCCAATTTTTCAGATGCCGTCAAGCGGCCTGCTTTTGTGCGAATGCGCCGAAGAAAGCGCTCCTGGAAGACCGCCGGCGCAGATGATCGTTTATGTCGATATGTCCGTCGTTTTGCGAGTGCGGTTCAAGGAGTCCAATCCGCTGAATGTCTGGGGCAAATGGGAGAGAGCTTATAGTAGCAATGTTCTAAGCTAGCCTCTCGAGAGCCTCCTGCGCGGCGCGCCGCATTAGGACTTTGACCATTTCGCGCTTATAGTCGGCGGAGCCACGGTTGTCGTCCATCGGGTCCACTTCAGTGGCGGCGACCTCGCCCATGTTGCGCAGCGCGGCATCGTTGATCGCCTTGCCGCGTAACGCGCGTTCCGCTTGTTTTGCGTGAACGATAATGGGAGCGACGGAATTCAAGCCTATCCGCACATCCTCGCAAACGCCGTCTCTCGCGCGCAATGTTAGCGCGACTCCCACAGTGGCGAAATCTTCGATGCTCCTCGGCGTAAACTTGATATGAGACCAGCCGGGTCGCTCAGGAGGCGGTACGCGAATTTCGGTCAACAACTCGCCGGGATTCAGCGCCGTCTGATAGTAGTCAACGAAGAATTCTTCCAGCGGCGTGCTTCTTTGTCCGTGACTGCTCGCAAGTGTGACCTCGGCGTCCAAAGCGATAAGGCTCGCTCCGGGATCGGTGAGTGGATCGCCGCCTGCCAGATTGCCGCCGATGGTGCCCATGTTGCGAATTCTCGGCTGGGCGACCTTCCGAAAAGTTTCATGGAGGAGGGGATAGTAGCGTTTGACGATCGGCGATAATTCGATATCGCGGTGCCGGGCGCCCGCGCGCATGCGCAATCCGTCTCTTTCATTATAGGTGATTCGATCGAAATTCGGAAGCTTAGCCAGGCTGATCACAATTTTAGGCATCAAGAGTCGCTGGCGCATCCAGATAATTAGCGAAGTTCCGCCGGCGATGACGCGAGCGCTATCGCCGTGTTGATCGAGCAGCTCAAAGGTCTCGTCCAAGCTCTCCGGCTCTAAGTAGTCAAACTTGATCATCACTTCACTCTGTACGCAGTAAACAGTTACCAGTGAGCAGTGTAGAAAATGTCGCCTCACCACGAAGCGCACGAAGGCCACGAAGCAAACATTGTTAAACTCCGAACTTCGTGCTCTTCGCGACCTTCGTGGTGAAACCCTTTTTTGCTGCCGCTCATCGGCGTTCGGCCTACTTTTCGCTCTCTTTCTCGCGCAGAGCGCACAGAACCTTCTCCGGCGTAATTGGCAGCGTTTTCATTCTCACGCCGACGGCGTCAAAAATCGCGTTGCTGATTACCGCCGCCGTGGGATCCATGTTTAATTCTCCCAGTCCCTTGGCACCGAATGGGCCGGTGGGCTCATAAGAATTGGCAAAAGCGTATTTGAGCGGAGGCATGTCTCGCATCGAGGGAATGCGATAGTCAGAAAAATTAGGATTGACAGGTCTGCCTTCGTCAAATTGCAGACCTTCGGTGAGCGCATAACCGAGACCCTGTGCCAATCCGCCTTCGACTTGCCCTTCGGCGCCGATCGGATAGATCACGGTCCCGCAGTCCGAGGCGATCACGTATTGAAGCACTTTGACCTGTCCGGTTTCTCTGTCCACTTCTACATGAGCGGCCTGGACGCCATAGTTATAAGCTCCCGATTCGTTGCCGAAGCGGGTACTGTCGGGCAGAACCGAGTCGGCGTCGAAGCTTCCTGAAGCGACGATGGGGGCACCGTTGTGACGAAACAATCGCGCGCGCGCCACGTCGGCCACGGTGACGGACTTACTCTCCGCGCCCTTAACTGAAATGTGGCCGTCTCGGCAGATCAAATCGTCCGGATTGGCTTCGAGCATTTCCGCGGCTTGGTCGAAAAGCTGCTCTTTCACCTTGGCCGCAGCATTTCTGACGGCGTTGCCGCTTATATAAGTGAGCCGGCTGGCGAAAGCGCCGAGACAAAAAGTCGTGAGATCCGTGTCAGCGCGCGAGACTTCCACGTCTTCCACCGGGATGCCCAGTTCTTCCGCGGCGATCTGGCACATCACCGTGTGCGACCCCTGGCCACATTCCCCTTCACCGCTCAGAATCAGCGCCTTACCATCTTCATTGATTTTGATCGTTGCCGAGCTGCCGTCGTAATCGCCGAAGTGACGTTTGCCGCTGACATGGACGGTACAGGCGAGACCAAGCCCCGTGTTCGGTTCCTTGCTCGAGCGCTTCTTTTTCCAGTCGATCATGGTTTCCGCCATGTCGAGACACTGCTTTAATTCGCAGCTCGTGACGCGATTGCCGTGGGGTGAAACGTAGCCGGCTTCGGCGGCGTTGATACGCGCGATGTCTAAAGGATCGATGCCCAGCTCATGCGCCCCCTTGTCGATGGCTTGCTCCACTGCCCATTCGGCGGACGGATTGCCGAATCCGCGAAAGGCGCCGGTGGGAATCTTGTTTGTGTAAACCAGATAGGCCTGGGTTTTTACATCGGTGTACTTGTAACAAGTGTCATGGCGCATGGCCGCCACGCCGGTGATGGCGGGAGCTTTCGCCGAGTAAGCGCCGTTATCGGCAATCACGCGGATATGCTTCGCCCTCATTCGCCCGTCTTTTTTGAAACCCAGCTTGACGTGGATCTTCATGAACACACGCGGGCGACTTCCGGCCAGAAACTCTTCCTCGCGGGTATTGATGATCTTGACGGGCTTTTTGGCTTTGCGCGCGAGGATCGCGGCAACCAGGGCGTTGTTGTCATCGCAGGATTTTCCGCCGAAACCGCCGCCGACGGCGCTTTGAATGATGCGAATATCGCTTTCGCGCACGCCGAGTGCCGTGGCGATGCGGAGACGGGCGCTGAACAAGGTCTGCGTGTTCATGTAGATCGTGTACTTGCCGTTCAGCTCATGCTCGGCGACGCTGCCGATGGTCTCTATGGCGCAATGCCATTGGGGCATGCTCTCGAAAGTGTCCTCGACGATTAAGTCCGACTCCGCGAAGGCGCGCGCGACGTCGCCTCGTTCAATATCCATGGTCATGGCGATGTTGTTCGGCTTGTCGTCATGAATCAGCGGCGCGCCGTCTTGCATCGCCTCTTCGGCATCGAAGACGGCCGGCAGCGGCTCCCATTCGACGTCGATCAGGTCGACGGCTTCGTCGGCCGTGTCTGAATCGACTGCCGCCACCGCCGCGACTTCCTCGCCGACGTAGCGCGCTTTTCCGACCGAGAGAATGTATTGATCCGCGAAGAAGGCGCCCCACGGACGCTTGAGACTATCTTCGGCGGTCACAACGGCACGCAGGCCGCGCAACCGTTCGGCCCGGCTGGTATCGATGCGCAGGATTCTGGCGTGAGGGTACGGACTCCGGAGAATCTTGCCGATGAGCATTCCAGGAAGAGCGATGTCGGCGATGTACTTGGATTCGCCGGTAACTTTGTCGTACCCCTCGATTCGTTGAACGCGCTGACCAACGACGGAAAAATTTTCTGCTTTTGCCATGGGAGGTGCTTCTTAGCGTTGGTTTGGCGCTCTCAGCCGGTGAATATTTCTTTGAGCCCCTTCGGCTCGTCAGGGCGACTGACTCACTCTGGTGAGTCAGGCGTCTTGGCCACCGATTTGTAAACGTCCAGGCTTTGGATCTTGGCCT
>Ga0209056_10007849_pt1 | contig 10969 bp, 15 predicted proteins | sample GraSoiAngelo_114_FD_185876 | JGI IMG/M metagenome (GOLD analysis project Ga0209056, IMG submission 185876) | Grasslands soil microbial communities from the Angelo Coastal Reserve, California, USA - 14_0903_13_40cm (SPAdes) (version 2) | ecosystem: Environmental > Terrestrial > Soil > Grasslands...
TCGAGAGTGTGCGGGAACGCTCTTTGGAATGGATATGGCAGAGCTCGGCCGCCTTCAACAAATTCCGAGGCGAGAATTGGATGTCGGAGCCTTGCAGCACTTGTGATCTTCGGAGCCAAGATTTTGGTGGATGCCGCTGCCAAGCATTCTTTACTGGCGATGCCAGTGCCACGGATCCGGTCTGCTCGCTGGCACCGCTTCATGAGCTCATCAGGAAAGAGCTCGGGCGAGTCGAACAGATCCTGCCTGTTTTGAATGAGACTGGGACGGGGTGCTACCGTGGCTGTAGTATTTCGTAAAAACCCGCAATCAACCTGTCGAAGGCAACGGACGAAAGCACATTGGGTACTACTTCGACGATTGGAATACATGGTTTGAGTCGGGCTGCACCCCGGCGGTTTACGCTCATCGCGAGCATTGGTGGGCGACTATGCACTATCCAGCCCCCAGCAATCGGCGATTGCGAATGAAATGGCATCGTCGCATGCCCCGATCTTGCGTCGCGCCGACACAGTTCCCATTCTTCGCGTACTCGATGGGAGCGATCCCGATCGTGAGCGCTAACGCCTCCATGAGAAGGCCGGTCGGAGCGACAGCGGAACCGGGCCGAAAGCCCAGGTTTGCAGGAACGCAGGGCAGGCAATCGGTAGAAGCCGTCTTTGGCCATTCTTCTCGCCACCGAAGAAGGCCTGAGACTGTCTAAGCTAAATCCGATCTCTAGCCATATATGCCCTGCGTTCACTCGTTCACTTGATGTTTTGATTTCTTGCGGAAAACAGCAGTTGTGTGTGAAACGATGGATTCGCGGAGCACCGAGCAGGTGAAAGGCGGTACCCTGGGCCGCAAACCTAGCAGCGTTGAATGCGCTCACGATTGAAGCTAGTACCAGGGGGCATTCATGTACAGCACACTACGAGACTACCGCTTCAACAGAGATATCGATGATATTCGCGGATCAGCAGTATACGGCCCTGGAGATGAGAAGCTCGGAAAAATTGACGATGTGATCTTTGATTCTAATAATGGTCAGATTCGCTAACTCGTGGTCGACACCGGTGGGTGGCTGAGTAGCCGTAGGTTCTTAGTTCCTCCCGAGAAGCTCAAAGCTTCCACCGCTCACGAAAAGGATTTTGCCGTCGCGATGACTAAGTCCCAGATCGAACAGTTCCCGGCATTGGATGAAAAGATTCTGGAGGATAAACAGCAGTTCGAGGACTACGACAGAACATATCGCGGCTCTTGGACAGGGCCGTCTACGTCGAAAAAGCCCGTAAGTACAGCGCGGTTGTCCACGTTTCAAGAAGAAATTGTCCGAAATCGGAGCTCCATCTGCGAGCCGCGGGTGATCAGAAAAGCGGGTTAAGCATTTCACGAAACTTGTACCCGTCCGGGCGCTCCTGAGAGCGCCCGGGTCTTTCACTGCAGAGGGAATATGACAAAAACTCCGTGCAGTCCACTGCGATTTAACCTCTGCGCATCCATTCACCACTCGCATAGTGAGAAAGCTGCTCCAAAGGCCAATTGCGATCATCGTTTGGATACAAACGGCTGGGGCACGCCAAGCCTTCCATCGCTCCAGGTGAAATAGGTGGTCATTCCACTGGAGCCGTTGTCTGTATAATCTCCAAAGTTCGGGATGATCAGCGTCGAGGTACCGTTCCAATCCGTTGCCCCGGTCGTGATCCGGAAATCAGCTGCTTGCGTGCCCACCGAGGGCCTTATCTCGCCGAAGTAGTCGGTCTTTGTAGAGCTCGCTCCAAAACGCCGACGGTCGTACCACGAAATAGCAATTGAGCCGTCGCTGCGTATACTGATCGCCGGCAGGAAATGCAGCACGAAATCACTGTCGTCATTCACCTTGTGAATTGGGAAAAAGCTGTCCAGGTCAGCTGACAAAGCCCGTAGCCATACGTCGCCCAGCGGGTGAGCGCTGGCATCGTTCCACACCACCAGGACCTGCCCGAAGTGTGGGTCGAATGCAATACGCGGGAAATCCTGGCCGATGCCACGGTTGTACCCTGCTATATTCACGCCGTCGAGAGACTTTACGCCGCCATTGTGGGAGTTGATCTGACCTGAGGTGACCACCACAGGATCGGCCGTTCCGCCCTCAGTTGCTGCATCGAGTCCTTGCGGCACGAGCGCAGCCTGGATGTAGACATAAGGATTACCGTTGAACAGGTTCGACACCCAGTTGCGTTCCCAGGCGACATAAATGTTTCCTCCAGGAGCAACAGCGACATAGGAACCCTGGTTTACAACAGCAGACTCCTCAGGCCACACGATGATCGGAGCTCCGAAAGAGGATGAGCTTAAAATGGTTGGGTCAGTCGGTACATGCGCCCGCTTAACTTCGATCTGTCCATTGCCGGACTGACCTCCTAGCCCGAAAAAGAACCGGGTGTAGGAAACGGCCAACGTCCGACTTGTCCGGTCATAGGTCATCCACTCCTTATCCAGCAGCGCTAGGTTCTTAGGACTGGTGCAGAGATTTCCGCCGTTCGCCACGACAATTGGCGCGGTAAACGTGACCTGATTTGTCGGACTCACAGTTGCCACTGAGACAGCTATCTCAAAACGCTTTGGCGCCGGCGTCGCACAGGTTGGCAATGGCATGGTTGGAATCAGAAGCGCGGGGTTGGGAAGATACAGGCTGGCAACAATGAAGTGGGAGCTGTCGATCACCTTTACCACGGGATCGCCAGACCACTGCTCATTGGCATTGTTGTTGGGCAGCCCAACCAAATCAACGAATGAACGGCCGGAATCGGAAGAAAAGCCGACCCCCGTCAACGACGCCTTACGCCCTGTTGTTGGCTGAACCAGGAAGCCGCTGGCGTCATTCCATGCCGCCATTACACGCGACCCCACTGCAGCAATGGCAGTTTCCGACTGACCTCCTGCGACATCTTCGGAGGGATTGGAAGCATCCACATTGTTTCCAAAAGATAGGTTGGGCGCGAGAGTAGTGGGCGCGACATCTTTAGCGGTTTGCGTGCTGCCAACTGGTTGTGGGCCGAACACCCACGCTTTTCCGCCAGAAGACAACACCTTTGGATTGACACGAGCGGTTGAGAATTTGACATGTTGCTGGGCTACGGCGCTGACCGAGAACAAACAAATCACGGCCAAGATGCCCGCTCCCATTCGGCTGCTCTTATATATGCGCATGGAGAGGCTCCTCTGTGATCTTTCGGGTTGTTGACTCCCTAGGGAGGCGAACGAAGTTTGACTTTGCATTTGACTTCGCGTTTGATTTGCGACCGAGGCATGCGCGACAGAACGTCAGCGTGCCTCTCGGGCGAGTATGGGTCTGTCAGCTGCCCGGAATACATCCTAGACCCGGTATCTAGTCACGTTCAACAAGATTCCAGAGTACGTATTCAGTGCTTCGCGAAATGCCGGGTGCCCGGGCCTGGCTACCCTTTTTGGATGCTTCCGAATCGATGCGAACTCGATGGTGACTGGATAAACTCGAATTGAGCTTCCTCGTTAATTGGTCAATTGCGGGCACCGTTTCTGCCATATTACTTTTCGCAGGGTGCCAGTCGAAGGTTATTAACTCCCGCAGATCGAGAAATCACCGACTACATTTAAAAAGCTACCGCCAATATCTCGCACAATCCCTCGTCAACCATTTCGATGCGGGTAAGAAGTCTCTCCGTGTTGCTGCTCCGATTGTCGTAACCGTTGTTCCTTTTCCTCCAGCAAGCGATTGATCTCGCCAGTGAGTTCTACGAGTCTTCTTTGGGCCTTGCTCAACAGCAGCTTGTTCGCGGAGCTTCCGCCAGCGTTCGCCCGTTTCGCCTCGCATAGGTAAGTACCTTCGTATAGCTACACACCACCATGCAATTCATCAGGCTCGGCTGAAGCACAAACCAGAGCACTTAACATTGAGTGTGAAATCTCGGCGCGAGGCAGGCAACGGCCAAGCTGCTAAAAGTAAAGGCAGCTTCCGTTTTTCGCTCACGATCCCCGCGCCGGTCGCGCTTGGGAATGAGGCTATGGACAAAAGCTCCCCCAGAACTTATGTCCATCAGTCTATCCCAGGGCTTCTATGGTCATGAACACCAGGGGAAAAATTTGGTTGCGCGTGGTACTCTCGAATCCAGCTTAGGCGGGACGAAAATGGCAAATATGTGCCCTGAAAACCAGCGCCTGAAATGAAAGGTAAGTTGTCTCGAAGTTCGTCAAATCGCGTTCCGCGGGGGCGGGCTCACTGCTTGAGAAATCTTTCCGACCGCTCGAACGGTAGGGGTGGCCTCAGATTAATCACGAAGATGTTCTCTGGCCGAGGTAAGCAGGTAGTGCGCGGGCGTGCGCAACTCGACGCTCTGGACCGGCATCGGGCCGGGCAGCACATCATGGCCTATCACGATCTGATCCACCGCGGCCTGCTGAACTTCAGCCAAAACGGCTTCCGGCGCCCAATAGGTTGGTGTGAATGTCGGACGGAGATAAGCTCAATTCGCACTCCCACCTGCATTGCAAGTTCCAGCCGACTCTGGCTGGCGCGGACTTTCCACTTACCCATGCGATCCGCGATCAGGCATGCGAACGCGGCGGCAGTGACACGGACGCAAGTAGTACACCTGAACTATGCACAGATTCATGGTCCACGCAGATCCCGTCTGCCGAATCGGGTTGCCGTGGGTCACCCGAATGGTGATGCCTTGAAGGCGCGAAGGGCATAGAGAGCGCGTCGAATAAGGCTCTCGCAGAGTTATCGCGGAGCCCAGAAAAAATCACATTTTCCGTTCAGTGCTGATGCGTGGATTCTATGCATAAAATTCTATGCACACGTAGCCCTGTATTTTCAATAAGTTGCAGGCGCACTCGTTTACGTAGCTACGACGGCTTCAGAACGCAGCCCGGGCGGATCTGAATAATTTAGGGTACACGTCGGCCCCAGCTGGGCAGACGCTGCTAGGAGACAGGATTGATCCTGCTACTCCGGCTACTCTAGCAACAAAGTCGTCACCTTGTACCGCAGCCTGTAGGGCTTTGACCAGCGCCTCACCTATCTTTGATTTCGGGACGTAGGCCCGTACACCAATCCTTTTGGCCTCCGCAACGAGTGTTTGTCGGCATGGGATGACAAAATAAACAAAATAACAATTGCAGTTTCCGGCGCCTGCTTTTTAATCTCGCGCCTGGAAACCATTGGCCAGGCATGGTTACATTCAGAACGACCACATCGGGATTTACCCTTCCAAGTGAAATCTGCGGCGAGTCCTAGTACCAGGGGCCAACAGCCTCAGGGCACTCCTCATCTGAGTTCATGTGACGACGCCGGTTGATGTTAGTTCACCCAATGACGCCTGAAACCACGAAGCCTGAAGTCGAAGAACAACAAAGACCTTTTCCTAGCAAAGAGCACGCTGGGACGATAAAACTCTTTATCAAGAAACTCGGTCCGGGGCTAGTAACCGGTGCCTCTGACGATGATCCCAGCGGAATCGGCACCTATTCGCAGATTGGAGCACAATTCGGTTACGGATTGTTATGGACTATGCTCCTCTCGTATCCGCTCATGGCAGCGATTCAGGAAATCAGTGCTCGCATTGGACGGGTGACAGGGGGCGGCATCGCCGCCAACCTTCGAAAGAGCTATCCCAAACCACTACTCTATTCCGTACTAATCGTGATGGCCATCGCTAACGTCTTCAATCTGGGAGCCGATATCGGCGCTATGGGAGCCGCGTTGCAATTGCTTTTCCCAGGAAACGCCAGCATCTTCACGATGACGTGTGGTGTTGCGTCCCTGATTGCGGTGGTCTTCATTCCGTACTCGACATATGTGAAATATTTGAAGTGGCTCACCGTCTCGCTCTTCGCATATGTGGGGGTGGTTTTCTTCGTGCAAGTGCCCTGGAGCGCGGTACTACACGCGTCCCTGATTCCACACATTCAGCTCACGAAGGCGTATCTCACTGCGCTCATCGCGGTGCTTGGAACCACCATCAGTCCATATCTTTTCTTTTGGCAGGCTTCGCAGGAAGTGGAGGAAGTCAAGAACAACCGCGGGGAGAAATCGCTGAAGCGCGCACCCATCCAAGCGAAGCAGCAACTCGGACGCATCCGCATCGATACCTATGCCGGAATGGCGTTCTCGAATATCGTCTCTTTCTTTATTATTCTGACCGCCGCATCAACCCTGCACGTTCACGGAATTACTGAGATCTCTTCATCGGCTCAGGCCGCATCGGCCTTGCAACCTTTAGCGGGGCGTTTCGCTTTCGTGCTTTTCGTGTGCGGTATTGTAGGTACCGGACTGCTTGCCATTCCAGTGTTGGCAGTCTCGGCCGCCTATGGAATTGGGGAAGCTTGCCGATGGGAAATAAGCCTCGAACGAACGCCGGCGCGCGCCGTCCGATTTTATGCCGTCGTCTCTGCAGCAACCCTTATCGGGCTCTCGCTGAATTTCTTGCGCATCGATCCTGTGAGGGCTCTCTTCTGGGCGGCAATCTTGAACGGCATGGTCGCAGCGCCATTAATGGCAGTAATCATGACGATGGCCTCAAATCAACAGGTAATGGGAAAGTTTGTCATCGCTTCCTATCTGAAAGGCATGGGCTGGGTTGCAACAGGTGTGATGTTGTGTGTCTGTCTCGGGGTGTGCTTTACATAGAATTGAGTTTCAAAAAACGCTTGCCGATCAAATCGACACGAGAGGCGGGTGCACTAGAGGCCCTTCAAAGACGTGAACGGCCCTAATTTGGACGCGCAGCGTCGGTCGGGTTGTTATGAAACTAGTGGAGAAGTCGGTTGTTGCCAGCCGGTTCAACCCGCAGACGGCGATTGGGTTGCTAATCGCAATTGCGGTATTGTATTTGGCTCGCGAAGTCCTAATACCGATTGCCCTTGCGCTCTTGCTAAGCTTCCTCCTCGCGCCTGCGATGGTTCGCTTACAACATTGGGGCCTAGGAAAGACTCTGGCAGCCCTGTTGGTGGTCGCTCTTTCATTTTTCGGACTGATGTTGATCTCCTGGGTGGGTTTTGGACAAGCGCCAAAAACGTGCCGAAAATCCCAGGCACAAACCCTTTCTTTGCAACTCGAGATTTCCGGGTTTTCGGGGCGCCAAAATCAGGTATCTTGGGCGCGAGGTCGGGGTTTCCAGTCGCTCGAGCGACTGGCGCGAGGTCGCGGATTGGTTTCATGCGTTCTTCCGGTCTCTACCGGGTCTCGCCATGCGCTTCGATCAACTGATCGCAGCCCCAGGCGGATGGATTCCAGACCTGCCAATCGGGATTGTTGCGCTCTCGTTCGAATAATTCTTCTCGCCCTGTCCACTGCGAATAGTTGCGATTCCTGACCTTGAACCACGTCACGCTTGCGTCGAGCAGGTATGGATCGAACTCCGCTTAGCGACGATAACCTCGAGGTCGCGTCCACATGCGAGCTTGAATAATGAGTCACCCATGCCGTCGACGTGGAATCGGCCATTTTAGATCGAAAGCATAGAACCGGGGGTTCACCACGACGAAAAAGCAGATTCCTGAACTGGGAATTCCCGTTTTCATCGAGACAGACGATCTCACCAGCATCCCGAACCCGTTCTCTGTCGAGGTCTGCCAACCCATCCAATCACTCGAGTGACAAATTCCGGCCCGATGATTCTTCGTTTTGGGGCGAAGGTCGGCCTTGTCCGATTCATCGGCGCACTTCCTTATAGTCACCTCCTGTGATCCAACGCGGTGCGAGGACTGCCTCCAAATACCAATCCGGTACCCCCTTTTGCAGCAGAACCGAGTCTTTGAAGATAGTCATAGGTGCATCCAATCGCGTACGACTTCCCAGAGTATTTCCATGTGAACCTCCTGCAAGGAAGTTATCGCGGCGAAGAACCGACTTGGGGGAATGCTTAGCAAACAGCCCCTAGCACGTCTTTTTTTGCTTGCCGGATGGATACTTAAGTGTCAGAATTGCTCGGCCTCCCCCTAATTTCTCCTTGGAGAACCCCGAAAAATGAGAACCTCGCTACTCGATCAGAGTTGTATCATCGCTCGAGTGGCATCGTTGATTGTCATTCAGGCAATCGTGTTGCAGCCCTTCGCGCCAGCTCAGGCGCAAACCGAGCAGTTATTCAAAATACCTGCGAACACAATTATTCGCGTTCGGACCATAGAAGATGTTTCCAGTGAGACAGCTCGTGTCGGTGGGTCATGGGTAATCGCCGTGAGCCGCGAAAGGCAATGGAGGTGTCGGTGCGCATTTTTGGCACCGACTACAGAGGTCGGATGTTCTCAGAGATCGTGACCACCGTTGATGTAAGCCACAACGGCGCGAAGGTGAGCGGTGTCAAAACCCAGCTCAAGCTCGACGAGATCATCGGCCTGACATACGGGAAAAACAAGGTTCACTTCCGGGTGAAATGGGCGGGCGAACCGGGTTCCCCGAGCGAGGGCCAAATTGGTTTGATCAAACTGGCACCGGAGAAACCATTGTGGGACTTTGCTCTGCCCTCCGGGGCTACGGACACTTTTAGCTTCGCCACCGAAAACCGGCGCAGGTACACTCGAGTAAAGTGCTCGATTTCTGTCGAAATACATCCTGTGGAGGAGCCGGTGATTTGGGGCAAAGCATCCGATTTAAGCGAGGGCGGCTGCTTTGTCGAGATGCCGATTCCGTTGAAGGTGGCCGCTGGCTTTGAAATCGCGTTGTGGCTCGGAGAGACCAAGCTGCGGCTCCAAGGCGAGGTCGTCAGCTCCGCGCCGGGCTTTGGAATCGGAGTTCGTTTCGTAAACATATCGCCGCAAGACCGCGATATTTTGCAACAACATATTGTGAGCATCACGCAAGCGAGTGAAATTTCTTTAGCGGTCGAGTCGCAGGAAAGCACGAAACCCCATGAAATCACACGGAACGCTGCTACCCAGGAATGGTTTTGTGTCAGATGCCTTCGTCGTTCCGATCACGTCAGTCAGCAGGACGCCGAACGGGAGTTAAGTCAGTTCGATTGCACCGTGCCGCAGGAAAAATGCTGAACAGTCGAAGTCGAAAATGTGAACGACGAAGGCACGCCATCGCATCCGTTTTCTAGCAACTCCAGCCATGGCTAGACCGCCTTCTTCTGCGCCTGCTACTGCGCTCCCACTTTCGCCCAGCGCCTACGCTGCCCTCAGCGATCACCCAAAACCGGCCAATGAGTATCACCTGAAAACCGGCCAACGAGAACGGCTGGAAGAAATTTCTACAAGACTTGCAGAAGCTACCGAAGCTAGGCTCCGCTGCGCTGGACAAGCAGGCAAAACCAGCAAATCCACCGGCACCGCGCTAGTCGTGCTCGGGCTGATCCTCGAATATCTGCACGAGGTGCCTGAGGAACTGCGCAAGCTCAGGGAAGCGTGGGCCTGGAAGCCGCTGTGCATTCTCGTAGGTGCGATCCTCATCACCGTTGGGGTTGCCGGTGAATTGGCTGTGCAGTTCTTCGCTTCGCAAAAGGAAACAGCGCTCAGGCAAGCGAACGATCAGCTATTCACTAACCTGAACACTGAAGCAAACAGCACGATCCGAAGCGAGTAAAGCATCGGAACGAGCGGCTCAGCTTGAGAGAGAAGCAGCGGAATTACGTAAGATCGCAGCGGATGAACAACTCGCGAGAACTCGCCTGGAAGCAGAAATCCAGCCGCGATCTTTATCAGTGAAACAGCAACAAGAGTTGGCCGACGCATGTAAACCGTTCCCCGGTCACGGCGTCGAACTGTTCTCGTATGTCGGTGATGCTGAGGGAGGGCGTCTAGGTGGATTGATTAAAGCGGGTCTCCTGAAGGGCAAGATGATCGTTGCAGATCGAAGAAACGGTATTCAGATCGTCAACGGCCCGGAACCTGAAGGTGTAGAAATAACGGACAACGATCATGCGCTGGCCGTCGCAATCTCGAATTCTCTGAGTGCTGCGCACATTGCGAATAGAATCGCACCTCGGATGGGAAAGCAAGGCTACTCAACAGTCACGGTTGGGACGAAGCCTTTTGAAGTTCTTAAGTGAGAGCCGGGAAAAAGTGGGCGCTGGCACACCGTGAGTTTCAGTCAGCGGAGCAGGTTGGGCTGCCGTCGCATTATCGGCGTCTCATCTGCTCCGATCTTCAGTTAGATATTTTTCGCATGTGGGAGTCCTAGCGGAACCTTAGAATCGCGTCGCTTGTCGTGGCCGAAAATTACTCTCTGAAACTCGGCTTCTTCTTCGTCATTAAATTGCCGGAATTTTCCCCAACGATTGACACTGACAACGTAGCCGCCCGGTTGTGAAATGCAAGCTGTGGCGGTCGTGATGTTCTGATGTTTATGCCCACAACCGATCATGCACGTACCGCTATCGGTAAAAACAGCCTCATAGTATTTCTTCGCTCTTCCCATTTTCGGCCTTCTGATCTTTTAGATTCCAAAATGGGAAACGGGAACGTGACGTTGGTACATGACCGAAGGTAACCGAGTAGCCGTGCGTGCTTAAATTGGGCACGGCTATAGCGCAAGACTTGTGAAGAACTATGGAGCAATGGCTCGTGCCTGATCGAAACGAGTACAGCATTTTCCTGCTCTTCGATAACCGGCTCCTTCAGCCGGAGTTTGTGCATCGCTGCGAATGCCGTGTTCAGACCTTCGCCTACGTCTTTGTGTGGCGGGTCAGCAAACTTATTCAGAATTCGAACGATGGCACCGTTTCGAGCGAATCTCTCATTCAGAATGTTTTTGACGGTAACGTGCGCTGGCAATCTACTGGGACTCTGGACTTCAATGCGATTGTCGAAAATTCGAATGTGAACATCATCAGCGATGCTGTAATCGCGATGAATAACCGCATTCGTGACAATCTCGTGCAGTGTTTCAGGTGGATACTCAATTAAAACCGGCCAACGAGAATAGCGTCCGGGACATTGACTCCCGCAGAGGCTTGTAGCCTCCGTGGGCATGGCCAATGTCTAACTTCAACCAATACCGCACGGGAACTTCCCCGGCTTCGATCCT
>Ga0209056_10007851_pt1 | contig 10969 bp, 8 predicted proteins | sample GraSoiAngelo_114_FD_185876 | JGI IMG/M metagenome (GOLD analysis project Ga0209056, IMG submission 185876) | Grasslands soil microbial communities from the Angelo Coastal Reserve, California, USA - 14_0903_13_40cm (SPAdes) (version 2) | ecosystem: Environmental > Terrestrial > Soil > Grasslands ...
TTGTTATGATCACCGTCGACGATCGCCCGGCTGAAGCCGTCCTTCCCAGGAAGCGCGAATCGGCCTGTTTCGAGATCGAAGAGACTCCCTCGATCGCGCGCGTCCACGGGTTGCGTGTAAAGGTCATAGCGGATACCAAGATTGAGCGTAAGCTTCCGAGTCACTTTCCAGTCGTCCTGGAAGTAGGCTCCGAAGTAAATCTCGCGCTGCCGCCCCCAGTCGAGCATCTGGGTCCCCTGGATGGTCGAAGGGAACCCCAGCAAGAAGTCGGCCAAAGGAGCGCCGAGCCTGGAGAATCCGAGCTGGATGTGAAAATCGAGCCGAACACGAACTCGCCGAAGAAGGGGGAGCCCTTAAGTGTGTCGAATCGCGTGCGCCGGACGTCCGCACCGGTCTTCAAGGTGTGGTTGCCTCTCGTGATGTTGATGTTGTCTGCCCAGTGGAACCGGTTTTCGATGTTCAGGTTGGAACTCCCTCCACCCCACGATGTGAATTGCTGCGAGCCGCTAATAGCTCCGGAAAAGTTGAAAGCTATCGAAGGAAACCCTCTTTCAGGGAAAGGGAACAAGGCCACACGATTCTTCTCGGCGAATTCGACACCCAGTGGAGCATCTCCCAGGATGCTCCCGTTGTGCCGCACATAGCCAAAGCGGAATTCGTTTACTGCAGTGGGAGTGAAAATGTGAGTATCGGACAGGACCAGGTGCCGTGCGTTGTCGATATTGCTGGAACCCCCTCCAATGAAGCCGTCGAAGACTCCCGGGTTGGGCCCGGACTGGTTTCCGAAGAAAAAACGCCCGAAGAGATTGTCCTTGTTGCCGATGCTGTGATCAATGCGGAGATCCCACTGGTCGGCATCGAAGGGCCGAGGCGTCTGGCGAAAGAAATTGCGCGACTGGGCTCCTGGGGACCCGAAATTCGGCGACGGTACCAGCTTCGTTATCTCTACGGATGCCGGATTCATTCGCGAAGCCGGGATCCGGTTGTTTGGGAATCGGTCAGCGATGACAGTTCCAGCCGGCCCAACGCGTCGTGTGTTGGGGTCGAAAATCGGCGCGGACAACCTCGAAAAATCACCGGTGCGGAAGTCCTCAGGCGGCACGTCCAGGATCGACGTTTCCTGCTGCCGAGCGCCGGCGCGTCCCTTGGTAGTCTACGAAGAAAAAAGTACGGTTAGAGAGAATGGGTCCGCCCAGAGCGCCGCCGAACTGGTTCTGCTGAAACTGGGCCCTGGGAAGCCCGGCAGAATTCGTGAAGAAGTTATTCGCGTCAAGTTTATCGTTCCGGAGGAATTCGAATAGCACACCGTGAAACTCATTAGTGCCCGACTTAACGCTCGCGTTGATGACGGTGCCGGCCGAATGCCCGAATTCGGCTGAAAAGGCGCTCGTCTTGACTTTAAACTCCTGCACGGCATCGACTGAAGGAGTATAGGCGATACCGGACCGGCCGATGGCGCCGCTGTTCACGGTGGTATTGTTGTCCACCCCATCCAGCATGACTTCGTTGGCGGAGAATCGGCCGCCGCCGCCGATAAAGGGGAGGTTTGATCCCATACCGAACATCGGGGTGGTGTTGCCGGCCAGCAGACCTAGCCCGAACGGGTTGCGGCCATTCAGCGGGAGGTCCAGGATCTTCTTGTTTTCGATCACCTGGCCGAGTGAGGAAGTATTGGCTTCCAACAGGGGCGTTACATCGGTGACCTGCACGACTTCGCGCATCTCCCCGGGCTGCAATACCACAGTGATTTTGGCGCTTTGGTCGACGCGTAGCTCAAGCCCGCCCATCGTCGTTTTCTTAAAGCCTGGCAATTCCGCAGTACCCGTGTAGGTGCCTAGCTAGCGGCATGAAGAAAGCCTGGAATTCACCGCGCTCACTACTCAGGCCCTGGCGGATCTGGCCACTGGCGACATGCGTGAGGGTGATCGATGCTCCTGGCACAACCGCGCCTGAAGCATCCTGCACTTCAACGTTAATTGTTCCGGTGGAAACCTGGCTCAGGAGAGCAGTTGGCAGCAGGTAAAAAAGGTGCAAGTAGATTAAGAGTCGTACGGCCATCTTTAAGCTTTCTGTTCTGTCAATAATGAACCCCATGGACGGGCACGGAGAACACGGAGCAGAAAGCGCACGACCGGCAGTCGCGCGCAGCCAACTGGTGACCGGTTGCCCTACCGCAGGCGAATGACGGCGGCGTCGCGATCGGATACCGTGACTTTGACACTTCTACCCTCCAGCAAAACTTTTTGTCCTTGCCAGAGATCCGTCGCCGTTTTAAATGGGCCAAACTTCGTCGAAAGGAGAATCTCAGCACCGCGTGAGGCGCGCGCGAGGTTCACCACCCACAAGTAAGTCCCACCGGCGCCTTCATGCAGCCGTGCCTTGATCTCGGAATCGCTCGAGCGAACCTGTTGCTCGATGCTCGCCCATTCCAGCAAGCCAGCGAAAAAAGTCCTGGATTGCGGCGAACGGTGCAAATAATAGCCGGCTCCTGGGTAAGAACCGACTAACAAGGTCTTCCCCTTGCCGAACCTGTTTTCAATCGCGGCCGCGCTCCCGTCCTCGTAAGTTCCTGCCGGAGTTCCGCCCGACGGCGTGTACTCCTGGCGAAAGAACCGCCCAAAGATCTGGGAGCCGCGCACTTTCAAGGCGAGGTCCTCGAGAAGGTCCGGAGTGAACTCGACGTAGCTCTCTTTTGCCCCAAACAGCTTGTCGAGCCCCAAGTTTGGTTGCGCCGTGCCGGCACGGCCTCCGTCGCCAAAATACGCCGGCAAACCTTCGCTAATCAGACAGCCTCCACGCTCCACATACTGCCGGAGCTTCGCCGCGGTGGCCTCTTTCAGCATTACGGGGTAGGGAAGATAAAGCGCTTTGTAGTCTCCGATATCATCGAGATGGACCCAGTCTGCCTGAATATTCGAATCAAAAAACGCCTGGTAGGCACCTCGCGCGGATTGCGCATAGTGAGTGGCATCTCCCTGCTGGACGTAATTGAATATTTCCGACTCGGGCACGAAGACGATCCCGATGTCCCCTTTTATTGGACGCGATTGCCAGATCTCCGAATTACCGTTCGCCCATCGCGCCACCCGGCCCGCCATGGTCGCGCGTGGGGTCACCGATCCATCCATTCCAAATGCGCCGAAAGCCCCGAAAAGCGGACCGTCGAGTAATGGACGCCACCGCGGATAAAGAATTCCCGTGGCCCCACCTGCGCACGAGATCAAGTTCCCCAGGCGAACATCTTTTTCATCGGTAATCCGGCCATCTTCTCGAGCCCGATGAATCACCTGGGGCTGCATCCACAAAGGTCCCGCCTGCGCCTCCGCGTGCCAGAAGGGCTTGCCCCGAGCCCCAGCCCGCACCAGGTCTACTGCGTGAAACTGTTTCCAGGGTTCGTTCCCTTTGCGCGATGCGACCCAGGTGAAACCCCAGATGTCTACTTCCGATGCGGAGCGCCATTCGTAGGTAGTCGCAGACGGGAGAGTCTCCAAGGTGCCTGCGACTCCGTGCGCAGCAATCTTATGCTTCGGGTCCAAACGGCGGAAAAGTTCCGAGCGCCAGCGGAGCAAGCGGAAAGCATTGTCAATGCGAAACTCCAACCAGTCTATGGCTTCCGGATAACCAGTGAAATTTCGCGGTGGATGGATGTGTTCCCAATCGGCAAAGCTGTAACGATGCCACGCGGGGCCAAGTACGTCGAGCGTGCGGTATTTGGCTTTGAGCCAGTCCCGGAACTTCTTCTGAGTCCCATCGCAATAGCAGTACATGCGTTGAGGGCTGCCGCCGTTGTAACTGTTTTCGTTCCAGAGATCGTAAGTCAGGGTCGCAGGATGTGCGCGATACCGCTCGATCAGGGCAATCAAGAACTTCTCGGCCAGCGCCCGAACGTCTTCGTTGTCCAGGCAAAGACCCGGCGGCGGGCGACCTGCGTGAGCGCCGGTTTCGGCCACGCGGCCTTCGGGTTGTCGAGAAGCGGACGCAGACTCTTCCCCTCGAGACCGGCCGGCGGCGTGAGACCGCACAGATCGGCGAGTGTCGGGTAGATGTCGACGAGCTCGACCGGGCGCGGCGACGAGCCCCCCGGCCACGCGCACCGGGGGCCGCGATCACCAGCGCCGTGCGCGCTGACTCCTCGAAGAGACTCGTCTTCTGCCACTGGCCGTGCTGGCCGAGCAGCCATCCGTGGTCGCCGAGGAAGAACACCACGGTGCGATCCGCCAATCCGAGCCGGTCGAGAGCATCCAGGACCCGTCCAGCCTGCGCGTCCATAAAGGTCACGGACGCATAGTACGCCTGGATCATCGTCCGCTGGGAGTCCGGGGAAAGCCCGTAGTTCGGCGGCCTGACCGTGATGGCATACCGCGGCCAGCCGTCGAGCGACTTCGGCTGCTCGCTTAACTCGATCTTTTCGCGCGGGTACATGTCGAAATACTTCTTGGGCGCGACACAGGGGACGTGCGGCCGATAGAAGCCGAGGCCGAGGAAGAAAGGGTGGTCCTGGTGCTTTTCGAGAAACTCTATCGCCTCCGTCGCTGCCTTCCCGTCGGTCTGCTCCTCGTCGGTCCCGTCGGCAATCATGTAGGAGAGCGCCCTCCGATCTGACGCTGCGGGGTCAGGTTCGTCACCTTCGCCTCATCGTCCTTGTCGCGCCCGCGGGGATTGGCGACGAGGTTCCACGACGGCACATCGTCGAGTCCGCTGGTGCCGATCTGGCCCGGGACACCGTAGTGATATATCTTTCCGATGCGCACCGTGAGGTATCCGCTTTTCTGAAACAGCTGCGGCAGCGTGACGACATCGGGGAGGTTTTTCCGGAAGTGTGTCTGGTTCTCGTAGACGCGCGTCGTGTCAGGACGCATTCCGGTCAGAAACGAGGCACGCGACGGATTACAGAGAGGGTACTGGCAGTAGGCGCGATCGAAGCGCACGCCCCGGTCGGCGAGCCGGTCGATGTTGGGCGACCTCACGATGGGATGACCGTAGCAGCCGAGCGCCGTGTTCTGATCGTCGGCCGTGATGAAAAGAACATTCAGCCGGCGCTCCGTCCGGGCATAGAGGCCTTGGAACACCAGCACGGCGCAGAGCGACAGGACGCGCATCGAGCCCTTCATGATCTTCCTCCCCTGTCGCTCGAGCCTATCACACTTTTTTGCCCGCGACCATGAGCGCGGCCGACGCGGCGAAGCTTCGAACCGGACCGCACCCGAATTCCTCTTGCTACTTAAACGCCCGTCGCGGTAGAAATACGAATACTCATACGAACCGTACGAAACAGAGGTGAGTATGCACGTCCGCCCGCGGCGTTTCGCTCTGTGCGCGGTTTCCTTCCTGCTTGCCTTGCCGGTCGCAGCGCAGGAGTATCGTGCCTCGATCAATGGGACCGTCACCGATCCTTCGGGGGCTCCGGTCCCGGGCGTCACGGTCACCGTCACCAATCTCAAACGCAACGTCACGTACTCGACCGTGACCGGCGAAAAGGGGAATTACCTGGCGCCTTTCCTCCAGCCGGGCAGCTATCAGGTCGCGGCCGAGCTGACCGGTTTCAAGAAGTACGTCCGTTCGGGGATCGAGCTGCGGGTGAACGACAAGGTGCGCCTGGACATCGCGATGGAACTCGGGGAGGTCAGCGAGACGGTCACGGTCTCGGGTCAGGGCGAAGTGCTCGAGGTCGACACGGCCAGTCGCGGGACGGTGATCTCGAACAGGGAGCTTTTCAATGTCCCGACCTCGGGGCGCAATCCGTTCCAGCTCGCCTGGCTGTCGCCGGGCGTGATCAAACAGGGGACGTGGCGCTACCTGCGTCCCCTGGACATCGCCGGCAGCTCCGGGATGTCAATCAACGGCGGCCGGCCGCAGGAGAACGAAGTTCTGGTCGACGGCGTCACCGGCGTGCGCCCCGGCCGGCAGATCTCGCTCGTGCCGACCGTGGATGCGACCCAGGAATTCAAGGTCCAGACCAATACGTACGACGCGCAGTACGGGCGCTCGGGCGGCGGCGTCATCAACATCTCGCTCAAGTCGGGGACCAACGCCTATCACGGCACCGCTTTCTTCGACGAGCAACAGAGGATCTTCAATGCGAACACGTTCGAGCTCAACCGCGGCGCGCAGGTCGATCCCAGGACGGGCAAGGCGCCGAGACCTCCATACAAGATCCACACTTTCGGGTTCCAGAGCGACGGGCCCGTCCGGGTGCCGGGCCTGTTCAACGGACGGGACAAGCTGTTCTACATGGTCAGCTACGAGGGAATTCGCCAGCACACCGCGGATCCCGGGATCACCACGTTCCCGGTCGCCGAAATCCGCACCGGGGATTTCTCGGCGCTCCGCAACTCGGCCGGGCAGCCGGTAATCATCTACGACCCGCTGACAACGCGCCTCGATCCGTCGACGGGACGCTTCGTCCGCGACCCGTTCCCGGGCAACCTCGTCCCCCGCACCCGCTGGGATCCGATCGCGGCCCGGATCGTCGACGCGCAGTACTACCCGCTTCCGAACGCGCCCGGCGACGGCCCGCACCACGCCAATAACTACGTATACCCGTCGCGCTGGGTCCAGCACTTCGATTCCTACATCGGGCGCCTCGACTGGGCCGTGAGTCCGAAAAATAACGTGTACGTCCGGTACGGTCACAACATCCTGCACGAGCACCGCGGCACGATCTGGGGCACGAACACGGCCGAGCCGAGCGGGAACCAGCCGCTCGTCCGCGGCGACACGAGCGGCGCCGCCGACTGGACCTGCACGCTGAACCCGCGGACGATCCTCAACGCGCGCATCGGGGCGCTGAAGTGGCACAACCGCAGCGGCACTTTCGGGAAGAACTTCGATCCGCGGCTCCTCGGGTTTGCCGACTCTCTGGTGTCGCAATACAACCGTCCATACCACTTCCCTCAGATGAACCTCGAGGGCTACCAGACCTTTGGAGCAGGCAGCGCCGAGAGCCTGAGCCCGGACTACACCTACTCGACGCAGGCCAGCCTGACACGGACCTGGCGCAAGCACACGTTCAAGACGGGGCTCGAATTTCGCCTCTACCGCTGGTTCAACGTAAACCCCGGGACTACCAGCGGCTCGTTCTCGTTCACGCGCTCGATGACCTCGCGCGACCCGTCGACGCCGGACGCGGCCTCCGGCGATTCTTACGCCTCGTTCCTGCTCGGATTCCCCAGCTCCGGTTTCGTGTCGAAGAACGATACCTTCGCCTGGCAGAACACGTATTATGTGACCTACCTCCAGGACGACTGGAAGGTGACGAACCGGCTCACGCTCAACCTCGGGCTGCGGTGGGACTTCGAGGCGCCGCCGACGGAGCGCTTCAACCGGCAGACCCGCGGGTTTGCGTTTGGACAGCCGGCCCCGATCCAGGCGCCCGGCCTGAACCTCACAGGCGGCCTCCTTTACGCCGGCAGTTCGGGCGAGGCGCGCTATGCCTTCAACCCGGATCGGAACAACTTGCAGCCGCGGGCCGGAGTCGCGTACAAGATCGCCGACCGGACGGTGCTTCGCGGCGGCTATGGCCTTTACTTTCTGGGTCAGCAGGCGACCGGAGGCACGGACGGGTACGCTCAGTCGACGCCTCTCATCCCGAGCACCGAGTTCGGCAAACCCGGAGGAACCCTGTCGAGCCCCTTCCCGACGAAGCTGCTCGAGCCGATCGGGAACCGGCTCGGGACCTCGACCAACCTGGGTCTCGGAGTCTCGTTCAACTACCTCGACCGCGATCTGCCGTACGCCCACACGTTCTCGGTCGACATGGAGCGGGAGCTTCCCTGGAACCTCGTTGCCGACATCGGCTACGTGGGAAACCAGACGCGCCACCTGCCGGTCAACGGCATCCAGCTGAATGCGCCGCCGGTCTCGGAGCTGAGCAGGCCCGACAGCTACTACGCCGAGCAGGTCCCGAACCCGATGGCCGGCCTGCTGCCAGACAATGCATCGCTCAACGGCGCCCGCATCCAGCGGCGGTTTCTACTCGTACCGTTTCCGCAGTACTCGAGCGTGGTCCTGAACCAGGTTCCGATGGGCTCGTCGTCGTACCACGGGATGCAGTCGAAGGTGACCAAGCGTTTCTCGCGCGGATTCAGCGTGCTGGCAGCCTACACCTGGTCCAAGACGCTGGAGGAAATCAACCTTCTCAACGCCCAGGATTTCTCTCTCGCTGACCCGAGCAGCTCCAGGCTCGAGCGGAGGCTTGCCGCACAACTCGACGCCCCCCATCGGTTCACGATGGCCGGTTACTGGATGGCTCCGGTTGGCAAGGGGGAGCGGTTCCTTTCGGGGCTGCCGGGCTGGGCGAACCCGTTTCTCGGCGGCTGGCAGCTCAACTGGTTCACCGAGATCTTCTCGGGCTACCCGGTCGAACACCCCGGCGGGCCCAAGACGTTGGATCGGAGCGCCGCGCTCCCCTCAGACGCGCGCACGCTGCTGCGGTGGTTCGACAACACGATCTTCAGGGCGCAGACGCCGAACACGCTGCGCGATTTCCCGACGATCTTCCCGGACGTCCGGTACCCGACTCGCATCGACGTGAGCTTCGCGATCCATAAGAACTTCGCAGTCAGCGAGCGCCTCAAGCTGCAGTATCGTGCCGAGATGATCAACGCGCTCAACCACCCGTGGTTCGTGGGGCTGGCGACTCAGTCTCCGACGGCGCCGAACCTGGGCCAGCTGAACCTGACGCAGCAGAATCTGCCCAGAATCATCCACATGCAGTTGAAGGTCGCGTTCTGACCGCATTTAGAAGAAGAGCTTCGCCGCAAACTGAATCACGCGCGGGAAGTTATTTTGCATCTTCGTCAGCTTTCCGAACGAAGCGCTGTTGAAGTTTGTGTTTGGGCCCGGGCGAATCGGGGTGTTGGTTACGTTGAACAATTCGCCGCGGAACTGGAGACGATAGCGCTCGGTGAAGCGGAACGTCTTTTCGAGCGCGACGTTCAGTTGCGGCCTGGACGGATTCCGGATGTCGGGGAATCGGTCCGGGATCGTGCGCAGGTTGAACGAGGGAAACGTTTTGTAACAGGACTTATCGTTGTTGAACCAGTGGTCCTCGTCCTGCGCGGCCGCGTGCCATTCGCCGCAGTAGTTTATGAGATTGGGCCAGGGTACCGGGTAGCCGGACAGGTAGGTGAAGATCCAGTCGAAGCGCCAATTCCCGGCGAAGGCATTACCGACGGGATTGCTGATGTTGAGTTTGCGGCCCGCGCCGAAAGGCAGGTCCCAGAGGCCGCTGAATGAAAGGTTATGGGGCTTGTCCGTGTTGTCCAGCTCGTAGATCAGCGGCTCCGCCGCATTCCAGTCGTTCAAGCCGTGGTTTGCCAGCCAGCTCGGTTCATGTTGTGCGCCTCCACTCTACTCGACGGCAATCGAAGTTACGACTGCAATAGCCGCGTCAAGCGCCTTAGCGTCTTCGCGGTTAGTTCAGAATAGCAGCTTCATCCCAAACGACAGCACCCGGCCCGGGCCAGCGGCGTTGACGGCGCCGTAGCCTCCAGTCGGCAGGCCCGCGCTGTCGAACCGCACCGTCGTGTTGATGCCGGTGAAGTTTGTGTGGTTGAAGACGTTGAAAGCTTCGGCGCGGAATTGGAGTCCAGCCTTCTCGCCGAAGGAGAAGTTCTTGAACAAGCTCAAGTCCCAGGTCTGGAAGCCGGGGCCGATGAGGATGTTTCGGCCCGCGTTGCCGAACTGACCCTGCCTCATTCGCTCGGGTGGCAGGAAAGCCTCCGTGTTGAACCAGCGCGCCGGCGTTCTGTGATCGTCAGGAAGCTTAGGGTCACCGACCAGGGTCGCACGCGAAGAGCTTGTTCCGATACGCGCGACGTCCGTGGGAACCGTGACCGTGTTTGGCGCGCCGCTTTGGAAGCTCGTGATTCCTGAGACTTCCCATCCGCCGAGCGAATGACGCAAAAGGCGGCTCGAACTACTCGCAAAAAACGGCAGCGTGTAAATGCAGTGGAAGGTCAGAATGTGAGCTCGATGAAGGCCGGCGAGTGAGCGGTCGGCTTTGATGTTGTAGCTGTCCTGCGGCGTGGAGCCGCCTGTGTTCTCCGTGGATTTCGAGAAGGTGTAGTTGGCGCCGAAGGCAAGTCCGCTGTGGACTCGCCGGCTCGCGCTAAGCTGCAGGGCATTGTACGACGTGTTGTCGCTGTGGTCTCGGAGGTTGACGTTCGCGTACCCCAGGAAGGGGCGCAGCGCATTGACGTTGAGCGTGGAGTTCGGCGGGTTGAGCCGCGTCCCCTCTCGCAGCTGGTTGACATTGCGCGTAAAGGGGAAGTGGCGGCTGACGTTTCCAACGTAGTTCACCTCCAGGATGACCGAACGCGGCAGCTCATGTTGGACGCCGAGATTATAGGAGAGCACGCTCGGCGTGGGCAGTCGCTCTGGCCAGAACGTCAGGTCTGACGGGAAGTCCCGGGCAATGCCGCCCGACGGGTTGTCGATGTTGCCGTCGAACACGCTGGCGATCCGGACAAAAGGTGGGTTGCTGGCCTGGCCTGTAAGAACATTCGAGCCAAGCCGGTCATAGAAGATACCTAGGCCACCTCGAACGGCCGTTCTACCGTCGCCGAACACGTCATACGCCATGCCGAAGCGCGGCCCCCAATCGTTCCAGTTCGTCTTCGATCCAGCCCCCGGAAGCCCGATGAACAGGCGCTGGATCGACGGATCATCGGCCTGGGGCAGTCGATCCTTGGCCGCGTCGGGAAAGCGGTCGCCGAAATTGCGATCCCGTTCCACGGGTCTCCTGTGCCGGGAACGATCGAGCCGTCTGACGGATTGATCCGCGGCGTCTTGGCCGGATCATAGAGACGGGTCAGGAAGGTGGAGGAATTCCCCTGCGCGTTGACGATCTGGCCAATGACGTTGTAGCGGAGGCCGAATTCGAGCGAGAGCCGCTTCGAGGCGCGCCAGTTGTCCAGTGCGTAGAATTCGTACTGCCTGAATCTGGCCCACCAGGTCGCGTCTCTTT
>Ga0209056_10007853_pt1 | contig 10968 bp, 10 predicted proteins | sample GraSoiAngelo_114_FD_185876 | JGI IMG/M metagenome (GOLD analysis project Ga0209056, IMG submission 185876) | Grasslands soil microbial communities from the Angelo Coastal Reserve, California, USA - 14_0903_13_40cm (SPAdes) (version 2) | ecosystem: Environmental > Terrestrial > Soil > Grasslands...
CGTACGGGCTCCGGAGGAACGCCACGTGAAGCATCCGGGACAGCGTCATGTCCGCGACGTAGCGGCCCCGCCCCGTCAGGAACCGCGCGTCCTCGACGCGGCGGACGGGCGCGCCGATCAGCGACATTGGAGCGGGGTCCGCGAGGTCGGCAAACTCCGTGGGTGGCGTGCTGTGGGTACGACGTGGCTCCGTCCGGCCAACGCCCGTTGCCTCATCGTCATCCGCGGGGCCGGCGCACTTCGTGGGTGGCGTGCTGTGGGTACGACGTGGCTCCGTCCGGCCAATGCCCGTTACGCTTCGCGCATCGTCCGCGCGGCGGCTTCGACGGCCTTGAGGATCCCGTGGTAGCCGGTGCAACGGCAGAGGACGGCGGAGATGCCCTCGCGGATCTCCCCTTCGGTCGGCGACGGATTCGTCTGGAGTAAGTCGAGCGCCGTGATGAGCATGCCCGGCGTGCAGAACCCGCACTGGAGGCCATGGTGCTCGCGAAACGCCTCCTGGAGCGGGTGGAGCTTGCCGTTCTGCATGAGGCCCTCGACCGTCAGGATCTCCGCGCCGTCGGCCTGGACGGCGAGCATGATGCAGGAGCGCGCGGCCTCGCCATTGAACAGGATCGTGCACGCGCCGCAGATCCCGTGCTCGCAGCCAACGTGCGTGCCCGTGAGGCCGAGGTCCTCGCGCAGGAAGTCCACGAGGAGCTTGCGCGGCTCGCAGCGCCCCTGGCACTCGACGCCGTTCACCCTGAGGCGCACAGTCACCGGATCACGCATGGGCGACCTTGAGCGCGCGCTTGAGGGCCCGCCGGGTGAGCACCATCGTGAGGTGACGGCGGTAGTCGGCCGACGCGTGGATGTCGGAGTCCGGCGACACGAGCTCGGCGGCGCGCCGGGCCGCGGCATCGATCGCCGCGTCGGTGACGCCGTCACGCTCCAGGATCTCCTCCGCCGCCCGAAGCCTCACGGGCACCGGCCCCGCTCCCGCCGTGGCAAGGCGCGCCTGCTTGCAGCGCGCGGCGTCCCGGACGACCATCGCCGCGATCGCGACGATCGCGAAATCGCCGTGGCGCCGCGCGAACTCCTCGAGCGCAAAGCCGGCGCCCACAGGCATCACCGGCAGGCGGATCTCAGAGATGACCTCGTCGGATTCGAGGCTCGTCGTGAGGTACGTCAGAAAGAGGTCCTTCGCCTTCACGACGCGCTCCCCCTTCGGGCCGCGCGCCACCACCTCGCCCTCGAGCGCCGTGAGAACCGCGGGGTACTCTGCAGACGGGTCCGCGTGGGCGATCGAGCCGCCGATGGTGCCGCGTGTCCTGATCGGCAGGTGCCCCACCCACTTCGTCGCCTCGCTCAGGAGCGGGAGCCTCCGCGCGACCACCGGCGAGAACTCGATCGTCCGCTGGCGCGTCATCGCGCCGAGCCTCACCTGGCCATTCTCCTCGCGAATGTACGCGAGGCTCGCGATCCTGTTCAGATCGACGAGCGCGGCGGGACGACTCAGGCGGAAGTTGAGGAGCGGCATGAGGCTCTGGCCGCCGGCGAGGATCTTGGCGTCGCCGCCGTAGCGCTGGAGCAGGGCCACCGCGTCGTCGAGGCTCGTCGGGGCGTGGTAGTCGAATTTCGCGGGCTTCACGCCTTGCGCGCCTTCTTCATCAGCTCGTGGAGCCTCGTCGGCGTCATCGGAAGCTCGGAGATCCGGACGCCGAGCGGCGAGAGCGCGTCGCTCACCGCGTTAGCGATGACGGCGGGGACGGTCATCGAGGACGATTCGCCGAGCCCCTTCGAGCCGAGCGGTGTGAGCGGCGAGGGCGACACGACGTGGGCGATGTCGATCGTCGGCGCCTCGCTCGCCGTCGGGACCAGGTAGTCCATGAATGTCCCGGTGAGGAGCTGGCCGTCCTCGTCGTACGCGAGCTCTTCGTAGAGCGCCCCGCCCAGGCCGTGGAGGGCGCCGCCGTAGATCTGTCCCTCAGCGATCATCGGGTTGATGATCGTCCCAGCGTCGTGGACCGTGACGTAGCGGAGGATCTTGACTGCCGCCGTTTCCGGGTCCACCTCGACCGCCATCACCTCGGCGATGAAGCCGTAGGTGTTCGACGAGTTCACGCGGTCCTCCGCGTCCACGGCCTTCGAGACCGTGAAGCCGAAGACTGCGGTCGCCTGGAGGCCGGGCTCCATGCCTTCGGGGAGCGACTCGGTGTTCCAGTGAGCGCGCCCGGCGAGGTCCCTGATCGAATACGAGGGCCCCTTCCCCGTCTTCGTACGGACCGCGCCGTCGCGGAATTCCAGCCGCTCCCTGGGAACGTCCATCAGATGCGCCGCATACTCGACGAGCTTGGCCTTGAGCTTGCGCGCCGCGAGAGCGACCGCGCTGGTCCCCACGGAGCCGAAGCGGCTCGAGTAGGTGCCCGACGAGATGGACCACACACGCGTGAACGTGTCCATCTCGTCCACGACCGTGATCTCCTCGGGGGTGAGCCCGAGCTCGTCGGCGACGATCTGCGAGACGACCGTCTGGTGGCCCTGGCCCTGCGGCGTCGTGCCGAGGATCGCGGTGACGCGCCCGAGTGGGTCGATCTTGACGGTCGCCGAGTCCACGGCGCCTGACTTCGGCAGGTACTCGGGCTTGGCGCGGAACTGCGGGTCGAGCGCCGTCGCGACGTAGCCCATGTTGGAGACCGAAGGGTCCACCGCGAGCGCCAACCCGATCCCGACGTAGCGGCTGGCCGCCCGCGCCTTCGCCTGCTCACGACGGAGCTCGGTGTACTTCGCGATCTCGAGGGCCTTCTCGAAGGCCGCGGGATAGTCGCCCGAGTCATAGAGGCCGCCCGTCGGCGTCCGGTAGGGCATCGCGCCGGGTGGGATCAGGTTGCGCCGCCTCACCTCGGCGGGATCCATGCCGAGCCTGTCGGCGAGCCGATCGATCATGCCCTCGGTCTCGAAGTAGAGGTGGCCGCACGCGTAGCCGCGGTTCGGTCCCGTCAGGCTCTTGTTGGTCATCACCGTCGAAGCATCGACCTCGAGATTCTGGAACCGGTACGGACCGACAAAATTGCCCGTCGGCCGAAAACTGCAGCCCGGTTCAGGGCTCCGGATGTAGCCGCCGACATTATCGAGCCAGCGGAAGCGCATCCCGAGGATCGTCCCGTCCTTCTTCGCGGCGAGCTCGCGATCGGCGATGCGATCGGTGCCGCTCGAGGACGCGAGCAGGTGCTCCCGGCGGTCCTCGATCCACTTCACGGCCACGCCCGTCCGCATCGCCGCCAGCGCGATCAGAGCGATGTAGGGGTAGATCGACGTCTTGATCCCGAAGGAGCCGCCGATGTCGGGCGGCACGATGAAGCGGAGCTTGTTCTCGGGCAGGCCGAGCACGCGCGCCGTCAACGGGTGCATGATGAACGGTCCCATGAAGTTGGACCAGACTGTGCAGACACCGTCGAGCGCGTCCCACTTCGCGATCACGCCGTACGTTTCGATCGGCGTCGAGCTGTATTTCGGGAACCGGAAGCGCTCCTTGATGACGACCTCCGCCTCGCTGAACGCGCGGTCGGGATCGCCGTAGACGAGCCGCCGGTGACCCGCGAGGTTCGTCCCGACCGCCTCGTGGAGGATCGGCGCGTCGGGCTCGAGCGCGCGCTCCGGATCGACCACCCCCGGCAGCGGCTCGTAGTGAACGCGCACGAGGTCTGCCGCGTCCTCGGCGACGTAGCGGCTCTTCGCGACGATGACGGCGACGGGCTCGCCGACGAAGCGGACCTTGTCGGCCGCCGCGCAGTAGTAGTGGACGGGCGCCGTGACGCCGACCGAGAACGGCTTGGTGAGCGTGCGCACGTCCTCGCCCGTGATCGCGCCGACGACGCCGTCGACGGCGCGCGCGGCCTCGAGGTCGTAGCCGAGAATGCGCGCGTGGGCGTGGGGCGATCGCACGATCGCTGCGTGATGGAGATTCGCGACGGGCGGATGGTCGTCGATGTACGTCCCGCGGCCGGTGAGAAGGCGCGCGTCCTCGACGCGCTTCACCGGCTTGCCGATCCAACCCGTCGTGCTCATGGGAGGCGCTGCACTCTAGTCAGCCACGCGCCGGGCTATCATCATTCTACGGCCCTGACCGCGCTCCGGAGCTCGGCGATGTGGGCCTGCTTGATCGTCGTCTGCCGGGCCACGATCGTCGGATCCGTGTAGGTCGGGCGAGCACGCCCCAGCGCGTCGTACACGCCGTTCAGCGCCTCCCGGAGGTCCGCGAGATGCACCGCCCGAGCCGCGGTCATCCGTGCCGTGAGAGCCGAATCGGCATAGGCAAAGGCCGCCAGCCCGTTGCGGGACCTCAGGCTGTCGATGGCTCGGCGCAAATCAGTTACATGTACAGCCTTGACGACGCTGACGCGAGAGGTTAGCGGGTCGTCGGTGAATAGCACCCCGGTACCCGTCACCGATGGGGTCGCCCCACCGCCTCCCGTGAATGTGACGTTGACGCCGAAGGTTGCCTCCGAGGTCGGGCTAAAACGAACGGTGGCGGTCTGACTCGCCCCTGCCCCAAGGCTGTACGAAGCTCCTGAGATGACGCTGAAGGGCAGCGAGGTCGACGCCGTCCCAGTCAACGTGCCGCCGCCAGTATTCTGGACGGTGAAGTTCCTGTCCGCCGAGTTTCCCAGAGTGACTTTGCCGAAGTCTTGGGAGCTCGGGGTCACCGAGATCACGGGGGCAGGGACCGTGGTATCTATAGAGCCCCGGCCCCCGGTTGCGGTCGCGAAGTACGATTGCCAGCCCGAACGGATGGTATCGATCTTGGTAATGTCGGCACTCTGTGCTGTCGTACCTCCCGGAATCAGGAGGATGAACGCCTGCTTCCAGGTGGTCGTGGGATTGACTCCCGAGAATCCGCTACTCGGCGACCGCGCGCCTTCGATCGCGATGACCTGGCTGAGGGGGACGTTCTGGCGAGTCCCGGAGACGGTCACCCCGTTCTTAGGAGCACAGGACCGCTCACCGACCGAGAGATCGAAGATAAAGCAGTTGGCGGGCGAGGGGTTTCGAATGAAGAAGAAGTTCGGGACCTCGGCGGCCGGGCGTAGACCCATAATGTACTGATCGAGGGCACTGTATCGCGCCGTCGCTTCGACGCTCGTGAACGTCCCGTTGCCGTTGTCCTGCCAGCGATTGCCCTCCATGTCCGACGCGTTGGTGTCGTGAAAGAAGCTCCAGTGAACCAGATCGCGCCCCAGGAGCAGATCACTGTTCATACCCGCGTCGTCGAACCTGACGAACGCGAGCCACATGTGCCCACTCTCCTGGCCCATGAGATCCAGGGTCGAGTTGGTACCCGCGGAACCGCACGCGCCGATGACCAGCGCATTGGGGTCACTCGGGTAACACTCGAGCCGGTTCATGTTCAGAAAGCTTTGCAGTCGTCCCCCGCTGCGATAGAAGGACGACAAATCGCGAATAGGGGCGTTGATCCCTGAGACCGTACCTCGTATGTTAAATTCGAACGCGAACGCATTTCCCAGCGCGTGGGTGAAGTTGGCGAACATCACAAACTGGTCGAAGTCGTCGATGTGCGCGTTGAAAAACCGGCGGGCCACCGCGGAGATGTGAACCAGAGGGCTCGTGCTGCTCCCGAACACCTGCACCAGTGGCTCGACATTCGGCGACGATGAAAAATTCGGTGACGACGAAATAGATGACCCGCCCTGGCTCAGATCAATCGTGGTAGTCAGGAATTGGCTCGAAGATCCTGGAGAGAGCCCCACGAGATAGCCGCCGCCAGGCGTCGTGGTCACGTTCTGATAATTCATTCGGATGACGCCGGTGCTGAATAGAACCACCTGGAAGGTCGCGGTCGTGGTGGTGCCGAAGAGGGGCACGCCGCTCCATGTGACGACGAGCCGGTCCGACACCGAGTTGGCAAAGACCCCGTTCCCCGCTGCTGCTGCCGCCGGATTCCAGTCCTGCCAGAGGACGGCAACCCGTGGGAAGCCTTCGGCGATTCTATCGAGGACAGTCGAAGCGTCTCCCACCGTTGAAACGCCGCCGCCGGACTGTCCATTGAAATGGACAAAAGAAGATGCATTCCCAAAGGTTACATACCCATTGGAGTTAATGAAGACGCTGGTTTGATTCACGCCAAAAAACGGAAATGTGAAGCTCCGCTGTACCGAGACGTCGTTACCCAGATTGAGGTTCGTCCCGATGCTCGAATCGAAGTCGAGAGTCCCCGAGCTGACGGTGTAACCCCCGCCGGTTCGAGGGGTAAAGGTGAGGCTTCGATTGTTCAGGTCGAAGAGCTCACCGGGCTGAAGGATGGTGGGATCGGCCTCAATGACCGCGATATTCCCGACGTCGGTGTCGGCGGCCGCCGGAGGCCGGCCGACAAGCCCAACGGCCCAGGCCCCGAACAGCAGGAGCAGCGCAGGACGTCTCATGGCCACGGTCAGGGTTTGGAGGGAAGAGGGAGCTCCAAGACGGTGTCCTGAGTCCAGAAGTGAAGCGCTCGCGTGGCCGGGTCGATGGTCAGCCCGACGATCGTCGTGTTCGACGGAAGGTCCACCTCCACCGGCAGCCATTCCCCTGTTGCGGAGGTCACATAGAAACGGTTTCTCACGAGATGAGAATGGATGGGCTGGCCGAAGACGAGATAAAGGAGGTCTGGATCGCCAGGGTCAAAAGCGAGTAGCGGTGAGTGAATGGGTCGCAAAGCGGGAGGCGGCAGGCCCTTGTCGAATGGGTGCCAGGTCACTCCTCCGTCGATCGTCCGGTAGATCCCGTGGCGCTCGTGCGCCACGTAGGCCGTGTCTGGATTCCGGGGGTGGACCACCAGCGTGCGGATTTCTGCGGGCCTCCCACCGACGCTGGCCTCCGGGAGTCCCCTGCTCGCATTCGTCCAGCGGTAGCCCTCGTCGTCGCTCCTGTAAACACCCTCGCGGGCCGTTGCGACATAGATGACGTTCGGATGGCTTTCGGCGATGGCCACGGCTAGAGGGATGTAGGGTCCGAGAGTGGGGTAGGCGAGTGCGATCCAGCTCTTTCCGCCGTCACGGGTCTTCCACAGCCCGTCGCGTCGTCCCACCACGACCACGCCGGGGTCCGCCGGGTGGACGGCCAGGCAGAAGACCTCTTCATGCGTGCGATCCACCGGCAAAGCCGCCCACGAGTGACCGCCGTCATCGCTCACGAAAAGCCCACGGGGCGTCCCGCTGTAAATCCGCGCCGGGTGGGAGGGACTGCGCTCTACAGCATGGACGCGAGGCGCCGGGAGAACCCTGGGAGGACCGGGGATCCGTCTGGCCTCGGTCTGGCGTTCCGGCTTGGCCTGCTGGGCCCAGGCGGAGGTGACGACGGTGACAGAGCTGGCAAGAAGAAGGAGGCCAACCCCAAGCAGCGCCCCGACACGCCGAGGGAAGAAGACCATTCGCTATCCTCGTTCCGGAAATGTGAGACGACTGTGCATCGCCGGGACGATCCCACGTTCCTCGGGGAACCGCAAGGTCGTGGGCGGCGTGCGCCTGTCAGCGGTGATCCGTCAGCCCTGCTCGTCGATCCACTTCTTCGCCAGCTCGACCGCATACTGGTTGGCTTGCTGAAGCGTCGGGCGCGTTTCGGTCCCCGAAGATACGGACTGCTGCGCTCGGCGTGGCCCGCGAAGCAAGACCACCGATGCCCTGGGCCTCCATCCACCCGATTTCAGCGCCTGCGAGTCTGGTCGAATCAGGTAATTCTTGTAGGGAACGGTCTGCATTCTTTCCTACGCGTTCCTGGCGAGCAGGCGACCATTTCCGTCCCGAGGCCGGAGTCTATCCACGAAGGGATTGCCGGTCAGCACTCGGGAAACCGCCCATTGCGTCCGATCGGCATCATGCGTGCCGTTCATTTCGTCCGCTCTTGCGGGGAGGTCATCGGCTCGATTCCCTGCTCGGCCAGCCACTCCCGCGCCGCCGCGCGCAGGCGCTCCGCGCGGAACGCGAACCAGCGCTCGCGCTCGGCCAGAAAGTCGAGCAGCACGTTCTTGAATCTCCGGAAAGCGCCGCGGCCGTCCAGGGCAATCTCCAGCCGATCACGCAGCCGCGCATCGCCCACCGTCCCGGTGAACTCTTCCATCCAGCCGTACTCGATGTGCGAGCCGAGCGGCTCGACATGGATCAGGTGTCCCGCAGCCAGTACGGCGTCGATCTCGTCCTCCGAGAGCCCGCCGTCGTCATCGTCCAAGCGGTCCATGGGGACCATCTCGACCTCGCCGGTCCGCACGTCGAGGTAGCAGGTCCACTCGGCGGGGTTCGAGGTCAGCGCCATCTCGAGGTCATCCCAGCGCACCGAGACTCGCCTCGGCGATCCGGGGGATGTCGTCTCGTGCCGCTCGAGCGATGCCATGATCTTCTCCCGCTGCGCCGCGTCGAACTCGTGGCCGTAGAAGCGCAGGAACAGCGCGCGGCGTATATCGGCCGGCGAGGCATGCGGATCCCGCGCCAGCGCCGAGGCGCGCACCAGGGCCCGCGCCGTCGCGCCCATCGAGCAGCCCATCTTCAGACGCTCCTCGGGCGAGCGCGCGAGCAACATCGCCCGATAGCGCTGCATGACCGCAGGCGGGGTGTCAGTCACCAAGCGCCTCCCGATAGAGAGCGCCGAGCCCGAGGCACTCGGTCCAATGCGCCAGATAGTGCTTATCGAGGTCGGGCACCGATCTCAGCAGATTGCGGACATCGGCCAGCTGGACCTCCGAGCGGGTCGCCCGCATCCAGTCGAGCTTGGAGATGATCAGGTCTTCGGGCGCCACGAGTGCGAACCCGCGGCCCTCGACGGAGCCGCGTCGCTGGCGCGCGAACTCCGTGCGGCGGTAGTCCGTGTTCTTGCGGACGATGCAGTCCACCTTCACCACGTGGGCCTGCTGGATCAGGTTGAACGCGCCCCGGCCGGCGACGGCGGCGCGTACCGCGTCCCGGTCGAGATAGAAATCGCCCTCGAACAAGTCGCAAAACCGATCGGCGTCGCCCGACGACAGTTCCACCACGAGGTCGATGTCGCGCGTCATGCGCGGTACCGCGTAGTAGTTGGCCGCGACCGATCCGGTCACCATGTACGAAATCCCGGCCGCCTCCAGGCGCGCGGCGATCATCGTGAGAACCTCCAGCTCCTCGGTCACGCCCGCCGCCCAGCTTCGCGCCGACCTGTGTCAGGGAAGGTCACACGCGCGCCGCCTCAGCCCGGCCTGTCCAGCCCCAGCTCGCCCCACATCCAGCCGAAGTCGTAGGCGGGTTGGCCCTCCAGTCGCTCGCGGGCCGAGAGGTTCTCCATCTCCTTGAGGAGGGAAATCAGCTTCGGGCGCGCGGACTTCAGCCCCGCAGCCTGGCGGGTGTCCCGGCCGTCGAGCGCGGGCAGCGGCTCGTCGAGCCAGCCGCGGTAGTGGCGCTCGTAGAACTCGCTGACAACCTCGGCGGCGACCTCCGGCGGCACCTCGTCCCCCGGCCCGGTGGGCCGCCTGTCGCGCGCGGCCGGCCGGGCGCGCCGGCGTTCGAGTGCGCGCGCGACGCTTTCCGAGCTGGTGGCCCGATACGCCACGGCGGGGCCGGCGGCCGCTTCGAGCAGCGCGCGCCCGCGCTCGGCTCGCTGGCGCGACATGGTCTCCAGCACGACGCGCCCCTTCTCAAGCACGAACGTGCCGAAGCCGCGGCGGAAGCCGGCCTCATCCTCACGCTCGGCGAGCCAGGCGTAGGTGCCGTCGTCCTGGCGCTCCAGTTCGGGGTGATTCGCGAGCGCGGCCTCCAGGGCCGCGCGGTCCCGCACGTCGAAGACGGCGCGGCACAGCACCACCTCGTCGCCCTCGGCGGTCACCGAGGTCGGCAATGGCCGCCGGGCGACCAGCTCGAGCCAGAGGTCGTGAAAGACCATGCCGATGTTCTTGAAGAGGGTCGGCTCGTCGCGTCGGGGCAGTTTGCCGCGCAGCGACCGGCTAAGCCGCCGCAGGACACCGAGGATCAGCTCCTTCGCGCGCGCCGGATAGAGGTAGGGCGAGCCGTCGAGGATCGGCTCGCTATCGGGCCCGAGAATGACGCGCGCGGCGAGAACGTCCCACTGGACGAGCTGGCGCGTGGCAAGGCGCTCGCGCACCCGGACGCGCTTGTTCGCCCAGAGGTCGAGGAGGTCGAGCCCCTCGTCGAGCTTCACGGACTGGATCTCGTAGGGCCGGAGGTGCGAGAGGCGCATGCGCTCGAGATAGCGCCGCTCGCCCGAACGGAGGCCACCGCCTTCGCGCGCGAGGAAGCGCTCGACGACGGTCCCGCCGCCGCGGAGCGGGCAGTCGAAAACGAACCACTCGTGGAAGCCGAACCGACTCTGCTCGAAGTCCATCGCCTCGCGCGCTTCCGCCGCGGTGAGTTTCTCGAGGCGCCTGCCCCAGAACGTGACCTCCGCAGCGGCGCGGTCTCCGTCGAACTCCGTGCGCCGGGCGAACCGCATCAGACTCGCGAGGACGCTGTCCCGCTCCCCCGCCGTCCACGCGCGCGGCGCGGGCGCGCCCTTCCCCAGGCAGCAGCGCTTGTACTTCTTGCCGCTGCCGCAAGGGCACGGGTCGTTCCGGCCGATGGCGCTCATGGGCCGCGTCGATTGCCGGCGTCCTCGTCCACCTGCCACAGGCCGTCGCGCTCGTCGTAGATTGGAAAGCCGGCCTCCTGGAGGGCATGGAGGTCGCGCCAGATCGTGCGGACGGTGGACAGCGGCATGGTGTGCGGCGATTCTGCGGGTTTTGGCGCCGCGCTGTCAACGCCGTTCGGGCGACAGCCCTGCCAGGACGATCAGCGGCTCAGTGGCGCCGCCACTCTCAGTGGACCGCGACCGCGACCGGCACGCCTGTGACCGTCGCGAGGCGCTTGGCGAGCGGCGTGTTACGGCTCCTCCCCACTCTCACCTCGCCGTCGATGACGACGCACGCGATGCCGGGTATGTCACCGCGCGCGATCGCACCGAGAGCGTCCGTTGCCAGCG
>Ga0209056_10007855_pt1 | contig 10967 bp, 13 predicted proteins | sample GraSoiAngelo_114_FD_185876 | JGI IMG/M metagenome (GOLD analysis project Ga0209056, IMG submission 185876) | Grasslands soil microbial communities from the Angelo Coastal Reserve, California, USA - 14_0903_13_40cm (SPAdes) (version 2) | ecosystem: Environmental > Terrestrial > Soil > Grasslands...
GTATTCCCTTCGCCTTCGGGTATAGAACATCCAGTTTCGTCAGAGCAATTTGCGTCGCTCCATTGAGTTGTACAGCCCTTTTGGCAAGTTTGAAATCAAAAGGTGCGGCCCTTCGCTCTCGTCCGGTAACGGTGCCATGTTCCATCCAGCCCCGTCTGAGAACTTCTTCCCTGTCCAGTTGTCCTTCGAGAGGTCCCTCTCCCACTCGAGTAACATAGGCCTTGAAAATGATAATCACGTCATCGACATCTGTTGGGCCGATTCCCACATCCGCACATGCCTGAGACGCGGTCACATCTTTCGACGTAACATATGGATAGGTTCCGTGGTAGAGGCTCAGGAATGTTCCCTGAGTCCCTTCAACCATCACGTTACGGCCATTCGAGAATGCTTTGTGAATCTCTCCGACTGTGTCAGCAATGTAGGGTCTCAAACCTGTCTCTTGTCTCGCTAGCTTCACCATGCGAAGCGCTCGTTCTGCGTTGCATGCTCCTACACCGCTTTTGGTGGAACCAATCTTATTCGAGAGATGATCGGATTCGCACTCCTGAGTCTTATGCCGCTCTTCCAGCATCGCGCATTGATAGTCCACGTTGATCCTGTTCTCAGATTCGGTCTCCTTGATTTCGTTTAGGAGAATCGCGGTTTCTACCGGCACTCCCGGGCCAATCATCAGACGTGTAGATCGGTTTACGAACCCACTTGGTATCAGCCTAAGATGATACTCTTTTCCATCATGGAAAACGGTGTGACCCGCGTTGGGTCCGTTTCCTCCTCTAACGCAGATGTCGGGTTTGTCCTTCAGGCCCAGGTAGGCAGCTATCTTGCCTCTAGGGGACGATTTGCATCGTCTTTCCCTTCGTCCCCAAAGAAACCCCCGACGATTACAGTACAGGGCAATTGGATTTCCGAGTGGGGTGTAACGGTGGCTGAATAAGACTTTGGAAATGATTTTTTTCCTCGAGAATGACCTAAAGAGATTAATGACTGTCCACTGATGATTGGCGGAAGAAAATCGCGCCGCCCGTCTTGCTTCTGCATCGTGCTACGAATCGTGGGAGTGCTCGTAGCCGGGGACTGGATGCGGCAGGTACGGGAAGACGGTCAGGAAGGGACTTGTGTTGGGTGGTTGTATCGGGTTTGAGTCTACCCCGTCTCCTACGAGAGCTGCTGCTCCATCGGGAGTGAAGCTTGGATCTACTAGGGGGAGAGTTACTCCTGCGATTGCCCGAATTTCGATATCGATCACGTCGTCTCCTACTCGGCGCCCATTGGGGAATCCTGCAGCATCTCCTGCTATGAGGCCAAGACGATTCGGGCTATTCGTGTTGGGTTGTATTGCCATGTTGAGCCGCAGATAATCTGCTTGGACACTTCCTGTGAAGTTTTGGAAGCCGGGCACAATTCCCGAAGGTACGCCTGTTAGGAGGATAGCGATGAGGTCCGCTCTTGGTTTGCTGTATCCTGCTAAGTTGGGGAAGACCCCCGGGTAAAGGATTGGTAAAAGCTTCTGAACTTCTGGGGTCTGGTAATATTGTAGGAATTGTGAGTCGAATCGTGGATTTACAGTGTTCCAAACGTCCTTCTTCCCAAGCGGTATGATGACCTCGTTGATGAGTGGCATTCCGAGCCGGGATACCTGTGTAAATGGTCCGGTCTGGATACCTGGAGAAGTATCCTCGTCAAACTGGCCGTTGTCATCGTCGTCTCCGTCGCCCGCTAATATTGTGGCTTTCCTTCGACTTGCTGAGGCCCAGATTCCTACCACTGAATTCTTGCTTAATGGGTCCGCTGGGTTGGAGCCGTCAGCCGTCAACTGTTTCTTGGAAACTTGGATCGCGATTGTATGAACGTTGAACCCTTTGGTTGTGTCCACGCCTGGAGCTGCTGGCGTAGGGATGAGGTGCAGGTTCTGGAAGGGCCTCAGCGTCGCAAGGTCAAAGATCGATCCTAAGTCAACGTAGAATGCTTCGTCTCGTTGTCCAGCGAAGACCATCGAGCCGTCACTTAGAGTGTTGATGGCTGCGTTCGCTAGGTCAATGTAGTGGGGTGTCGATCTTGGACCGATGTTTACGGGAGGTGTCGAAAGATTGGTGCCCAACACAGTTGGAGTTCCGCTTCGTCTGGGTCCCAAGACCTTCGTAACGGAATAGAACTGCTTGACGTTCCATGAGGAGTCTGTTAGGGAATTGATCGGTCCAGTGTTGTAAAGGAAGGTGTCAGGGTTCCCGATCTTCGTTTTGAACTTGAACTGATACGTCACATCTTCGATTCCGTCCCCATTGTTGTCAACCATTATCTCATACAGTACGTCGTCTCCAAAGGTGTTGAAGTTGGGTCCGCCCGCTGGCTCTTCCAGTGGAATGTAGTTGGCGAGGATTGTGACCGTGTCAGGTTTGTCTGGGCTGACGAATGCGTACAGATCCGTATTGTCAGCAACTGGATCTTTGGAGATCTTAGGAGCTTCTCGATGGGATGTCACGAATCTATTCTCCTCCGCTCATTTTCTCAGCGATAAGTGCGGCAAGACCGGAATCCCTTTTCTTGACGATGGTCTGTCCGTTCATCACGGTGACTTGGTCGCCGCTGACGGCGGCGACAATTGGTTCGGAGCTCTCGTTTGCAGCAGGCGTCTTCTTCGAAGGTTGCCCTTCGGGCAGGGGGATCTTGCCCATAAGCGCGGTAGCTCCTGCGGCAACGGCAGCGACCCCTACTCCGAACTTCAGGAATTCTCTTCGTGAAACCTTCTTGTTCTGGTTATTCTCAGATTCGCTCTCTACTCTTTCTTCTGATGTCAATAGATTTCGGGCGGTTCTTGTCTAAGATCGCACTTAACGGTTTTTCCAGATTTCGCCGGATTCTTTCCATATTGCACTGGGAGATAGATGCGGGCTTCGTAAGATCAGTCGAACGGCATTCTATTTCCAGGTAACTCGAAGAAGATTCGATATAGCTAGTGCCTCACCAACATTGACCAGTAGCATGTAGAACGATGCTTGGTCTACCAGAGTCGTTGCGGAGCTGACGTTGACGTTCTGAAACAGAAATAGCCAGAACACCAATATCGACAGATTGAGGATGACGAAGAAACTTCCGAAGAGTACCAGTCCCAGCGTGAAAGAGGATCTGATCCTGCGATAGGTTCCGATGTAAATTGCCAACAGCACGAGCGTCATTGCGATGTTCGCGAATGCGACGATAGCGCTAGCCCACAATGCAAGGGACAATTCTTTTCGATTTACTCCTTGGCCGTTGCGCTTATCTTTCTTGTTCCAATTCTACTCCAAATCTCATCAAGGATTGGAAGGGCCTCTTCCATTTTCGCTGTCAGGAAGAGAACAGCGCCGTAGCTTCCTTTGTTCACAAGGGAGACTAGACCATTCTCCTCTAGTATCCTAACGTGATGCTGGACTGTCTTGTAGTCCACTCGCAGAGTCTCTGCTAACTGATTCGCATTACAGGGACGATTCTGGAGAATTTTGATTATTTCGGCTCTGTTGGGTCCGCCTCGAGTGCCACCCAGCAGATACCAGAGCAACCGTCTGAGATATTTGTCCTGATTCGGTGAGCTGGACTGAGTGTCTCTGACTTCCGCGATCAGAACGGGGGTTCTGTGCAAGACTTCCGACACTTTGAGGGGCAGTTGTGGGATCCGTATCATAGATATGATTCTCGAGGGATTGCTGGGAATCTTTTGAAGTCCCCCTTTCTAATTTGCGCTGTTATAATGGTTCCCGACGCACTTCATGAAAAATGGCGGGATGAAGAACAGGGTCTTAGCTTTGCTAGGGACTGTGCTTGGGCGGGCTTTTCTTGATTGATGTCAGCCCGCCCTGTCGATCGTCATCGCGTTGGCTGAGAACGCTCCGGCATATTTCAGCGGAAATTCATCATTCACCATTGGCAAGACCATCCGGGGATTTAACGTGTGTGACGGCATGTTAATCGCAGAAGGGATGATAGTCGATCAGACTCTTGCCTTCCCACAGAGTCCGCAAAATACTCCGCCAGAGTCCATTTCACCTCCACAGTAGGCGCATTTCGTCTCTCCCGTGGAAAAACGCACCCCCACTACTCCGTCCTTCTCGTATCTTCTCGCATACCACATTGCCCCCTCGATCAATATTATCATGGGAATGAACAGCGCTATGTCGGCCAATGGGCCCCCGTCTGGAGAGGCCAGTGCGGTGCCGACCAGGGTGACCGCCCAGACGTATTTTCTGTTCTTCCTCAAGACACTTGTTCCAACGACATGCAGTTTCACCAACAGGACGAAAATGACAGGTATCGTAAACGCGAATCCAGAGACTACTAGAACGAAGAAGATCAAGTTGTAGAAGTCGTCCGCGTAGATGTAGTTGGAAAATCCGACGAATCCAAAGAATGATAGTGAGAATATGAAAACGAAGGGCAACAATACAAAGAATGCGAAGAGTGCTCCCGTGACGAAGAGCACGGAGAAAGCCGCGACAAATGGATAGAGAGACTGGCGCTCGCTAGGTTTTATCGCAGGATCAACGAATTTGTAAATCTCATACGACAATACAGGAACGCTCGCAGCAAAACCGAACACCGCTGCCCCGACCACTATTATTTCCAACGGAGCAGTAACGGTGCCTCCGATCAGAAAATACTGGGGAGGCAACAATCTCTCCCTGATTCCAAGGAGGACTGCAGTGATTAGCGGTTTGTAGATCTGAAATGGATTCTGGTAGACTGATACAGGGTCAGCAGGAAAGACGAGGAAAAATAGTGTTGCACCGAGGAAGGCGTAAATCCATATTTTGATCCGGCGTGAAAGCTCGTTAATATGGTCCCATAACGGGAGAACTTTCTCGGTTTCGCTAGGGTCGGACAAAGATCAGTTTTTTCCCCCGTAACCTCTGAGGAGTCCCAACATTGCGTTTTCAGTAACCTTGTGCCTGCTTCGGATTGTCATTAAGAGAAACATTACCACCGGTAGAAATCTGGGCTTGGGCCGAGTCGTACGATCTACTGGCTCTGAGTTACTTTTGCGCCAATCTCACGATTTCGTCGGAGATTTCTTGGCGGGTCTTTCCTTGAGTGCTGATTCCCAGTTTCTGTGCTGTATCAATAAGAGAGTCGGGAGTTGACACTATTGTCGAGGAGCTCGACGTTGGTTGCATCAGACCTTTCGATGCGTCATCGAACTCCTTTCGAGCCTTGCCGATTGATCTCGCCAGTTCCGGTATTTTCTGCGGTCCCCAGATCAGTATCACAGCTAGTACGCCTAAGATGAGCAGTATCTGAAACGGATCACCGATGGCCATATGATTTCCTTGCTATCTCGGAAACAGTTCCCAGCTTTAACTGTTTACCATAATCATTACCAAATGTTCCGTCGTGCCGCGAAAGCTTATGCATCGCTCGGATTTCTCGATGGCAAGGTCGTCGGCTGCTGAAAGTTGTCGTCTGTGTGCGGCGCGTCCCGGACACCGCAGCACGGATCAGGATATTGGCTGATGGGAAGTCGATTGATACCAGAGACACTGAGTTCGTAATCAACCCTTACGAAGAGTATGCTCTCGAGCAGGCTGTCCAGCTTAAGGAGAAGCACGGAGGCGAGGTCACAGTTGTTATCCTGGGTCCAGAGAAGTCGACCCAGGTAATAATGAAGGCACTAGCGCTCGGGGCTGATAAGGCGGTTCATCTTAAGTCCGACAAAAACCCGGAGGATCCCGGCTCAATTGCGAGAGCTCTCGCTAACGAGTTGGAGGGGTTGGAATTTGACGTCCTTCTTTTCGGAAAGAAAGGAGTCGACGATGACAACCAACAGGTTGGCCAGATGGTCGCAGAATTGTTGGGGATTCCCTGCGTAACCCAGATCGTCAAACTAGATGTATCTGGCGGAAAGGCGGTTGCGCACAGGGAAGTAGAAGGAGGATCGATAACGGTGGAAACAACCTTTCCCGCAGCGTTCACCGCAGAAAAGGATCTAACTGTTCCGCGTTACGCTTCTCTTCGGGAGCTTGTTGCCGCAAGAAAGAAGCCGATTGTCGTTAAGGATGTCCAGCTTCCAATGTCATCTATTGAAATCGTTTCTATCCAGAATCCTCCGCCCCGCCCTCCCGGGAAGATCGTTGGAAAAGGAGTTGATGCAGTTCCAACACTAGTGAAGCTCCTCCACGAAGAGGCCAAAGTGATCTGAACAGTGACAGGAGAAGTTCTAGTTCTCGCAGAGTCTTCAGGACCTGCCTTCCGTAAAGCTGCGCTCGAAGCAGTCACCGAAGGAAGAAGACTAGCGGATCTTCTCAATGTGAGCGAGTGTGCCCTAGCAATTGGGAGCGGTCTGAAGGATCGTGCGAACGAGCTGGGAAAGTATGGAGCTGACAAGGTCATTTTAGCGGAAGACCCCTCATTGGCTCTCTTTCACCCCGATTACTATCGACAGATAGCGCTAGAAGCGATCAAGCGAGTTAACCCTAGCGTTGTCCTCGCTGCAGCAACCTCTGCGGGGAAGGACCTGGCGCCACGATTGGCAATTCACCTAGGTACGGCTGTTGCGAGCGAGTGCACTCATTTGGAGCTGGAAAACGGGAAACTAGTTGCGACCCGACCTGCTTATGCTGGCAAGGTCTTGCTCAGAGTCAGAGTCAACAGCTCGCCAAGCATCGCAACGCTCCGACCAAATGTTTTCACAGCCAAAGAAGTCGTACCTGGAAAGAAACCGACGATCGAGCAAATACAGTTCAACCGGCCAGATTCACGGATGATTGTCAAGGAGTTCGTAACCCAAGGAGCGAGGAAATTAGATCTCACAGAGGCGAGCGTCATAGTTTCGGGTGGACGGGGAATGGGAGGACCGCAGAATTACAAGATTCTTGAGGAACTGGCTGAGGTCATGGGAGGAGTAGTCGGAGCATCGAGAGCCTCCGTGGATGCCGGCTGGAGGCCTCACTCAGACCAGGTTGGACAGACTGGGCGGACTGTTTCTCCGACTCTATACATTGCCGCTGGCATTTCTGGCGCAATTCAGCACCGTGTCGGAATGATAAACTCCAAGGTTATAGTCGCAATCAATAGGGATCCGGAAGCTCCGATCTTCGGATTCGCAGACTACGGCATTGTCGGGGACGTTTTCGAAGTGGTCCCTGCGCTTACGCGCGAAATGAAAGCGTTCTACGGAAAGGCGTGAGACTGCGCGTTTCTCATTCCATGTGGGACTTGAGAAACCGTCCGATTTCCTGGCTGAGCGGGCTTCTCGAGACGTCAATAACGGGCATCTCCATGTTACCCGCCTTCACATTGTGGCTGAACTCAGACATGGGAGCGAAGCTGATCGAGGCAATGTAGAGTTCACCTTTCGCGTATTCTTCTGGCATCTCTGGAGGGGGGATTGGCTGAGAGACGAAGACTACTCCCTCACACCAATTTAGAAGAATGGGTTGCCCCATTTTCATGATGATGGCAAGAGAGTTCACTAGCTGCTGAGGATTGTCATACTTTACGAGTTCGCGGACAACAACACGTTTCAGAGGTTCATGGGCTATTTCGACCATTGACGATTCAACTTCACGCTCGGAGGTCTGCGAGTGGCCCTATTTGTTGGTTAAGAGGATTTGGGACACCTATCCGAGCTTGAAAGCGACTCCTTTTCCACCTGAGGGATACTTCCAGCTGATCGCGCCAGCGCCGATCTTGTGACACACAATCAAGCAAGCACCGGTCTCCATGCATCCCTCGGTGTTGTAGTTCAGCTTCTCTTTCCAGGCGTAGACTTCGGCTGGGCATATGTAGAGACATGGTTTTGATTCGCAGTGATTGCATTTGTCGGTCTCGACTACGATGAATGGTTCGGCGTCCTTGCTAAAACTTACGAGCGCCAGCCTCTTGTCAAGCGTTAGCGATTCTTCAGTGGACATTGTTAGAAAGTCCTCGCTCCTCTGATCAAGTCGCGTATTAGAGTGAATATTGAGACTCGGCCTTTCGCCTGCAATCTTAGTTCCTTGGAGATCTTTCTCTTTCCCGTTCCATCCACTCGGTAGACTGCCTCAGCGGCTGAGCACACGAGTTCCGGATAGACCGTGTATAATCGCCTGTTCCTTAGATACGCCGGGACACGGTGGAAAGTGTACATGTCTTTGAGAGCTGGGTCTTCATGTAATTTTCTTTCGAATATTTTCAGGGAGTTCGCTGAGTAGTCTTTCTTCTTTCGAGCTTCCAAAACAGTTTGAGCCGCGGCGACCCCGGCTTGAATAGCCATGTCGACTCCTCGGAACGTGTAACCGTTGTTCAGGAGATGGCCCGCCGCATCTCCCGCAACAACCATCCCATCGGTATATGGACGGCTGAGCATTTTTGGGCCGGCTTCAGGGATCATATGCGCATCGTATTCGACAGTCTTTCCTCCTTTGATGAAGCGCTGCACCTTTGGGTGTTCTCGGAGTTTCTCCATGAAGCTGTAGGATTGAGTCTTCTGTGAGGAAACATCGTCTCCCCCAACAACCATGCCGAGCGCTAAGCTGTCTTGGTTTGTGTAGAGGAAACCTCCGCCTCGCAGTCCTCCCGAGCAAGCTCCGATAAAGACATGGGCCGCTCCCTGGCCTGGTTCGAGACCGAGACGTTCCTCTATCTTCTCGCTCGGCAGCTCTATAACGTCCTTTACTCCCATTGAGATTTGGCTCGGTTCAAGCATCGATGCAAGACCCGCTCTCCGCGCTAGCCCAGTCGTCGTCCCGTCGCATGCGATCACCACATCTGTTGGGATCTTGTCTTGGCCAGCAACGATTCCTCTGACACGACCGCCGTCCATTATCAGATCGTCCACTCTACTTTCAGTAATGAGTGAAGCTCCAGCCTTTTCGGCCTGCTCGGCTAGCCATTTGTCGAACTTTGCACGCTTCGCAGTAAAACTGCCTTCTGGATCCCTAGACTCAAATTCGACAGAGAACGCATTGTCTGAAGTCATGAAAGTAATGCCCTCCTTTCGCACAAAGCGTTCGACAGGGGCATCCTTCCACGAGTCCCCAAGGAGTTTCTTGAGAGCGTACGAGTATATTCTTCCTCCAAACACGTTCTTTGATCCCGGGAAAGTCCCCCGCTCCACGAGCAGAACCTGAACTCCTTCCCTCGCAAGCGTGAGTGCTGCTGCGCTTCCAGCTGGGCCAGCTCCAACTACGGCGACTTCGAAGCCTTCAAGTGACATTGTTAACGATCCGAGGTCTATTCAGGAGTTTATTTCAGTTTGAGTCTAAGCTTTGGCTAACGAGACTCGTAACATTTTTCTTAGTTGACCGTCAGCAAAGCCAGCTATCAGCTGTCTAAATGACTGTGCACTAGTGGTCAGCTTCTTTCTCATATCTCTGCCGTAGAATCTCTTGGATCAACTCCACAGCACGCTTGATTTGCCTTTGCATGGCCATCGGATCGTATCCCACCGGAGGCTTCGTATCGAGATATCGTCGGTACATGTCAAAATCAAGGAACTTTTTGCTCGTCTCGAAGATGTTCATCAGAGCTGCACTATCCATACTCTCCAAGTCTGAACGGCGGCAGTGGTAGAATCCATTCTCTCGGGCGAACGTAATTTTTTCATTTCCGACCGAATCGCTGTAGACATCTTCCCATAGGTTCCGATCCACCTCACTTTCCTCAACAAGACCTTTCAAGATCTTTGACTGGTACACCTCGAATAGATGGCTCGCCTGAGGCTCGGGAATCTCAAGCGCCTTGGAGACTTCCTGAAATGACAATCCTTTCTTTCTTAGGTAATAGCAGGCCTCTTCCAGATACGGTAATGCATCCGTATCCACCTCAGTCACTCCTACCAGGACCTCGAATGGGGGCGAGAAGATTCAGATGAATAATAAGTTGAAGTCGCCTAAACTGCGATTGGTTAAAGGCAGGTTCTAACGACCGAAGGTTAATCAGCCATTTTCGGAAGACTGCTCTTGAAGTATCGCCTGCATTTCCTGCATTGTAGTCTGCCTTCCGAGATTGGTCGGAGTGGCGTTTCACAGAAAGGGCACATGTCGAGTCTAGCCAAATTGCTAGGTTCTTCAAGATCTTCCAATTTAGATTTTGAACCGAGGCGAGCCGGTAAAGATTGAGAGTGTCTTCTGCCGTAAAAAGCCAAGATAACAGCTGCGACGATGACTGCAGACATACCGATTGTTATCTCCGGCCAAACGCTTGCCCATGCGTTTGATACATACGCTTGCATGAAGGGATTGTGAGTGTATTCAAGATACAACCAAACAGCAAGCAGTAGATTAGCGGCTGATTGTATCATCAACAAAGGACCGTACCTTGAGCCGAGTAGTGAAGGCAGTCTTGTTGTTCTCATCTTGGCTTATCCCAGTATAATTGAGTACGATACCGAGGGATATCTTACCGGTCCTGAAAAATAAGGCTACCTGAGAAATGGAGACCCCACTTGAGAGTCACGGTGAGGGCTTCTCACTGGTTGTTGAGGGTCGAAGCTTTAGGCGTCCTCAGGGTGAGCTAACTACCGGTAAGCCTCATATTCGGTGCCTAGGAGACTCACGGCTATCTTCTGGATCATTATTTCATCAGTGCCTTCATAAATCCTGCAGACCCTAGTATCGACCAAGTGCCTTGGAGCTCTAGTCTCGAAACTGTAGCCGCTTGAGCCAAGAATCTGTACTGTCCGATCTGCCGCATCGAATGAAGCGTTTGACGCGAAGTACTTTGCCTTGGCAATCATCACATCGGCGTAGTCCCGCAAGTCCTTGTCTTCTGGGTCCAAGTCGCTTTTCTGCTTCAGAAGCGCTGCTTTGTACACTATGTTCTTGGATGCTTCAAGATTCGTTGACATTTCTCCAATGTGCCGCTGGACGAGTTGGTGTTTTGCTATTGGTTTTCCATGCTGGATTCTCTGCTTGGAAAATGCAACTGCCTCGTTGATGCAGTCCTCGATAACTCCTAAGCACCCGGCGGCAACGCTAAGTCGGCCGCTCATCAACCCCGAATAGGCTATGCTCAGC
>Ga0209056_10007856_pt1 | contig 10967 bp, 10 predicted proteins | sample GraSoiAngelo_114_FD_185876 | JGI IMG/M metagenome (GOLD analysis project Ga0209056, IMG submission 185876) | Grasslands soil microbial communities from the Angelo Coastal Reserve, California, USA - 14_0903_13_40cm (SPAdes) (version 2) | ecosystem: Environmental > Terrestrial > Soil > Grasslands...
CGCTGCGAAATCCGGGAAACATCAGGCTCATCAATTCGGCACACGCCGCCTCAATGGCGAGACGCGAGGGGAGGGTGGCAGCAGCGTCGAGGTAGTTGATGCCGCCCGTTTCGCCGTAGGTCTGAAGTAGTTCGTCAACCGCATCGCGGTTCGGTGAGTCCATCCTAGGAAATATGCGCCTCCTTGTGAGTTAAAAAAAGCGAAACTATGGGGGACCAGTTGTCATCGCGGGAAGGTTCGCCAGGAGGGGAGCGAAGGGATCGCTCTCGTGCAACAAATTGAGCGTTACAGTAACCTCAAAGCCACCAGATGAGCGCCCACCTGAAGGATTACGATTACGATTTGCCAAGGGAGTTGATCGCACAGCGGCCGCCCGAGCATCGTGATGACTCGCGAATGATGGTGTTGCACCGTGATACGCAAGCGATTGAGCACCGACAGTTCCGCGAACTGAAAACATTTTTACAGCAGGGTGATCTTCTTGTTTTGAACGATACCCAAGTGCTGCCTGCCCGGCGATTCTCCAACGATGGCGCAATTGAGTTTTTGTTTCTAGAACGGCTCGGCCCCAGGCGATGGAAATGTCTCGTCAACCCAGGCCGAAAAATGCGGGTAGGAACGACAGCAGAAATCGGTGATGTCATTTTGTGCGTCGAGGAAATCACCTCCGATGGCGAACGCATCGTAGTGTTAAACGAAGATATCGATCTTTATTCTGGCGGATCGATGCCTTTGCCCCCCTACATTCGACGCGAATCCAACATCGACGATGCAACGCGTTATCAAACTGTTTTTGCCTATACGCCTGGTGCACTGGCAGCGCCAACGGCAGGTCTTCACTTTACTCCAGAGATTTTAAGCGAGATTCCGCACACATTTGTGACGTTGCATGTCGGGACAGGAACGTTTTTGCCTGTGCGCTCAGAGAACATTGCCGATCATCGCATGCATGCTGAGCGCTTTTCCATTTCGCATTCTGCTGCCGACCGGATCAATGAGGCCGAGCGAATCGTGGCGGTGGGTACGACCGTGGTCCGGGTGTTGGAAGCGGCCGGGCGCGAAAGTGGAAAGCTGAGGGTACAGGAAGATGCCACAAACATTTTCATTTATCCGCCATACCGATTTCACGCCGTTGACGTTCTGCTAACCAATTTTCATTTGCCGCGTTCGACTTTGCTTATGCTGGTAAGTGCGTTTGCTGGCCGCGAGTTTTTACTTGGCGCTTACCAGGAGGCAATTCGCGAACGTTACCGTTTTTACAGCTACGGCGATTGCATGCTCATCTTGTAAGAGAAGTTAAACACGAATGGACACGAATTAACACGAATCACTAAAATGACGAAAGAATGACTAAAAAGAAGCCTGTGAATCACCGGAACGAGACAGGACGTCGGGAAACAGAAGAGAATTCGTGTTATTCGCGGGTAAATCCGTTTCTGTTTTCTTATTAGTGTTTATTCGTGTTCATTCGTGGTTAAAAGATTCCAAATGCCCGAGCAACCCAGAGGCGAATTGGTTATTCAAACGATTGCCATGCCTAAGGACACCAATCCGAATGGAGATATTTTCGGCGGATGGTTGACCTCGCAAATGGACCTGGGCAGTGCAATTCTTGCGGCGAAAACCGCGCAAGCACGAGTTGTTACGGTGGCAATGGAAGGAATGTCGTTTCTCCAACCGGTGCGTGTAGGGGACACAGTTAGATGTTATGCGCGGGTAGATAGAATCGGACGAACCTCGATGACAATCCCGGTAGAGGTATGGGTAACACGTTTCATGACCGGTGAGGATCATCGCGTCACACATGGTGTCTTTACTCTCGTCGCTGTTGACGAGACCGGGAAACCGATTCCGGTGAAGAGAAATCAACCACGAATGGACACGAATTGACGCGAATGAAGGTGGAGGTCGTGGGACCGAGGTTACCGATGAATTCGTGTTTATTAGTGTTGATTCGTGGTTAAAAGAACCTCTTCATTTCCTGATGACGCCCTTCGCTTATCTCTTTGAGCGGTTTCCCTCTTTCGGACAAACATTTTGCTATCGCGAGGTCGCAGAGCTTTATCGACAAGGCTTTACGCCGCCAATTTTCTCAATCCGGAATCCGAAAGACGAGCCAGCTCAGGATTGGGACGCGCGCATCGTGCGGTGTGTGCATTATCTACCCGAGGAAAAGGAGCTACTGGATGACGTCCGGAGAGCTTCGAAAAAAGGAAGATTAGCTCCAGAAATTGTCGCTTCTCTCGATGAGTGGGGCCGCCGCACCGATTTTCTACGCCTTTATCAGGCTGTTCATGTCGGGCTGCGCTTGCAGGAGGCGGGGATCGGTCATGTTCATGCGCACTTCGCGGGCATGGCAGCGCGCACGGCTTTCTGGATCGCCAAGTTTTTTCCAATCACCTTTAGTTTCACCGCACACGCCAACGACATTTTTGCGCCAAGTAAGTTTGAGATCGGCTTGGACAAAATGGTTGGGGCAGCGCGCGTAGTAGTTACTGAAACGGATTACGCGGAGAAATTCCTACGGGAGCGTTTTCCAGAGCGCGCCGATCGAATCCATCGCGTTTATAATGGTTTGAACCTTGCCGAATTCGGACGCGCAACTTTTTTCTCCGATCCGCCGTCGATTGTCGCGATTGGTCGTTTGATCATCAAAAAAGGCTTTGCCAATTTGATTCGCGCCTGCGCACTGCTCGTTGAACGCGGAAGATCGTTTCAGTGCGACATCTTCGGCGAGGGTCCGCTCGAGAATCAGTTACGTGCGCAGATCGAGGAGTTGGCTTTGCAAAAGCGTATTCAACTGCCTGGCCCGAAACCGCAACATGAACTCCGGGCACATCTCGCCAACGCGAGTGCTTTTGTACTGCCGAGCGTACCCGAGCCCGACGGTGGCATGGACAATTTGCCCACAGTCATCATGGAAGCGATGGCGAGCGGGTTGCCGGTCGTTTCAACCAGGGTCGGCGGGATTCCAGAGATGGTCATTGATAACCAGACGGGTTTTCTGGTGCAACCGGAGGATGCAGTGGCGCTCGCTGGCGCGATTGAAAAGGTGACTAACGACCGGTCGCTAGCGCGAAAACTTGGCCAGGCGGGCTACGAGCGCTCGCAAGAGCTCTTTTCGATTGAGAAGAACGTACGCGAGTTGTGTGCGTTGCTTCTGTAGCGGCGCTCTATGAGCGCCGACGCCTTCTCGGCCCATAAGCCGGCGGTCACAGACCGCCGCTACAGCAAATCGCGGACGCGATTGACTGCGTGCAGATAAACGTGATGCGGGCCGCCGCGCATCAGTTCTTCGCTCATCAAACTCACTGGATCATTTTTCGCTGCAGGCATCAATTGAGGTGTGCGTTTTTCGCCCGGGTTTCCGCGTGACACTTCAAGGAGGTCTCCGCATTTGGCGTGAGCCACCAGAAATTCCACTTCGGGCGTTGCTAAGGCAACTTCGCCAATCGGTTCTCCAGGCCGTTCATGCAGCTCAACATCGAGTTTTCGGCCAGAGGAACTGACAAATGAAAACTTATTCGCCGCTTCTGTTTTCTCACCTTGCCAGTTTAGTTGCGCTGCAAGCCAGCCGGCAAAGAGGACGGCCGTCGATCGGAACCCAGGCGCAAAATCAATTCGAACGCTGTTAATCTTGGCAAAATGGTGATGCGAGGCGGGATGATCAAAGAATTGTGCCAGCGCGAAACGAACATTATCAAGGCGCGTCCAATTCAGGTCGCAAAGCACGATCCGCTGATTGGCTTCTTGTTCCGCAGATTCTAACAAATGCATTTGCGCGCTAAAATCTTCCCAGCCCTGACTATCATAGATGACTCGATCGACCCACGCCCAAAGTTGCGGATCCATCGGATCACAGAATTCCTCCTGCCACCAGAGATAAAACGGCAGGTCGGAATCCAGATGCGAGAAAACTATGCTTGGCAGCAAGGTCGTACAACCGCCCCTAAGCAGAAATGAAATTTGTTCCGAGCAAACCTGCTTGCTCCCGGCGCGGCTAACATGACAGTGCGCGCTGATCCAGGATTCCACCCGGTTTTCTTGTGCCTTGCAATCGGCTTCGATCACGATGGCGCGGCAGGCGTGGTTCTCAGTAATCTTCGCCATCAACTGCGTATTCTTGTTTAGAGAGCCTGCGTTCTCGCTGTAAACAGCAAGGTTAACGAGTGAAGCGCGGGTCGCTGCGCCTTGACTTTCTTGCCAAAGTTTTTTGAGCTCCTGGTCTATTTTGCTTACCTCGACCGGAAGGCCTAACGAGTATGTTTCGGCGATAGCAGGCATGGGTTAGAGCCTCCTCCACGCGCGGCCGTCACCGGCAAGTAAATCATCCGCGGCTTCCGGTCCCCACGAGCCGGCGGGATAGAAGAATAACTCGGGCGCATCCTTCTTTGCGTGCCAGGCTTCTTCGATGGGATCGATGAAAGCCCACGCTTGTTCGACCTCGTCCCGGCGCGCAAAGAGCGTGGCATCGCCGCTCATCGCATCGAGCAGTAAACGTTCGTACGCTTCAGGACTCGCTTTCCCGAAAGAGGTTCCGTAATGAAAATCCATCTTTACGGGTTCGATGCGAAAACTTGTACCAGGAACCTTGGCGTGAATCGTTAACGAGATTCCCTCGTCCGGTTGAATCCGGATCACCAGCACGTTCAAAGCACGCAAATCTTTGTTAAACAGAACCGCCGGCGCCTCTTTAAAATGAATGGAAATGTCCGTAGCCGATTTTGGAAGCCGTTTCCCAACGCGCATGTAAATCGGCACGTCTGCCCAGCGCCAGTTATCGATGTAAAGCCGCAACGCCACGAACGTCTCGGTTTGTGAATCCGGGTTGACGTTTTTTTCCTGCCGATAACCTACGACCGGCTCACCGTTAATAGCCCCCTTAGAGTATTGAGCGCGCACCACGTTGGCGGCGATTTCGTTGCGCGACCAATGACGCAGGGATCGCACGACCTTAACTTTTTCATCGCGAATACTGTCGGCGCTTAGGTCCGTAGGCGGTTCCATTGCAACAAGGCAAAGAAGCTGCAGCAGATGATTCTGAACCATGTCGCGCAGTGCACCCGCATGTTCATAATACCCGGCGCGATTCTCTACTCCGAGCGTTTCCGCTGCAGTAATCTGGACGTGATCGACGTAGTGCCTGTTCCAGAGCGGCGCGAAGATCGCGTTTGCAAAGCGCAGCACAAGAATGTTCTGCGCTGTTTCCTTCCCCAGAAAGTGATCGATTCGGTAGGTCTGTTCTTCGCTAAAGGAATTGCGAATGATGCGATTGAGCTCTCGCGCTGAGGCGAGATCCGTCCCGAACGGTTTTTCAACGATTACTCGAGCCCAACTTCCTTTGCGGGTTTGGTTCAAGTCGGCGGCCTTAAGATGCTTGAGAATCGGCTCGAACTGATCGGGAGAAGCCGCAAAATAAAAAAGGCGATTGCCGCGGGTGCCGTGGTTTTTATCGATTTCATCGAGACGTTTAGCCAACGCTTTGTAACCGGATTCGTCTTCGAACTCGCTCTGATGGTAAAAGATCGATTGCGCAAAGTTTTTCCAGATTTCATCGCGCACGGTCTGTCGCGAAAAATTGCGCGTGGCTTCTTCGAGTTCGCGCCGGAATTCGTCGTCATTTTTTGGTCGGCGGGCGAAGCCGACAATCTCGACGGCTGGCGGGAGATCGCCATCGGCGGCGAGGTTATACAATGCGGGAACAAGTTTGCGATGAGTGAGATCGCCCGTGGCTCCAAATATCACAATTGTGCATGGCTGCGGCACGGCGCGCGCGGATAAACCTTCGCGCAGCGGATTTGGTTCGGGTTGATCAGCTGCTCGGTTCATGGATAACGCAAGCTACGCAGATTTTCGCCGCTTAGGTAGAGCGAAAATTTTGCATCACAACGCCATCGTCATCCTGAGCGGAGCCCATTCGCCTCGCTTCACTCGCTCAGGATAAACTCCGCGAAGTCGAAAGATCCGGCTGCGCCATCATCAGTGATGCAACGGGATTCCTCGACTTCGCTCGGAATGACTGGCCGTCAGATGGGTAACGGAAATCTTCTCGTTAAGTCAAGGACCCTTCGATGCACCTTCTCCAGCGCATCGGCGTCGGTTCGATTAGAGAGCGCTTCGGCGACGAGATCTGCGATCTCTAACATTTCCTCTTCCTTCATGCCGCGCGTGGTAACGGCAGGCGTGCCGATGCGGATGCCGCCCGGCTTGAAGATTGGATAGGTATCGAACGGTATGCCGTTTTTGTTTACTGTGATGCCGGCGCGGTCGAGAACTTCCTGTGCTTCTTTGCCGTTAATTTCCTTCGGGCGAAGATCGACGAGCATCAAATGATTATCGGTGCCGCCGGAGACGATGCGATAACCATGTTTGGCTAAGCCGGCGGCAAGCGCTTTAGCATTCAGGACAACCTGCCGTTGATATTCGCGGAACTGCGGCTGGAGCGCTTCATGAAAGCAAACGGCTTTTGCTGCAATCACGTGCATGAGCGGGCCCCCCTGCACACCCGGAAACACGGTCGCATCGATCTGCTTGGCGAATTTCTCTTCGCACATGACGATACCGCCACGCGGCCCACGCAGACTCTTATGCGTGGTGGTCGTGACAAATTGTGCGTGCGGAATCGGACTGGGATGCTGGCCGCCTGCTACAAGACCTGCGATATGAGCCATGTCGATGAACAACACTGCGCCAACGGAATCCGCGATTTGACGCAGTCGCGGAAAATCGATGATACGCGGATAAGCTGAGGCGCCGGCGGTGATCATCGCCGGGCGAACCTCTTCAGCCTGCTTCTGCAACGCGTCATAATCGATTTGCTCTGTCTTATCGCTAACGCCGTACTGCGAGACGGCGTAAAATTTGCCAGAGAAATTCGCGGGATGCCCGTGCGTCAGGTGCCCGCCGTGCGCCAGATTCATGGCCAGAATCTTGTCACCCGGTTTGAGCATCGCGAAGTAGACCGCCATGTTCGCTTGCGCGCCGCTGTGCGGCTGCACATTCACATGTTCGCAGCCGAACAATCGTTTTGCGCGATCAATGGCCAACTGCTCGGCAATATCGACATTCTCACAGCCGCCGTACCAGCGCTTTCTCGGGTAGCCCTCGGCATACTTGTTTGTCAGCACACTGCCCTGGGCCTCCATCACTGCACGGCTCGTGAAGTTTTCGGATGCAATTAATTCGATGTTCTCGCGCTGGCGTTTTTCCTCTGCCATGATGGCATCGAAGATTTCCGGATCGACTCTGCGCAAAGCGTCGCCGTAACGGGGCTGAGGTTTCGAACTGGTCGATCCAGTCTCGATGCGGTGAGGAAGGTGATCCATCGGATAAGAAGATAGCTCGCGTGCGCGGGCCGCACCAGGTCGCACCAGCTCACCCTGTTCGACGAACGCAAGGACGCTCGGTAGGGCGTTGTTGATGATGCGAGAGCAATGTTCGTACACTTCGCGACCAAGCCCGATGGGGTCTGGCACATCGCGCCATACCGTGGTTCCGGGCTCTTCAAATTCGCGAAGCAAAAACGATTTTTCAGCGCCGTGAGGAAACAACGTTTGGATTGTCTCAAGATGCGCGCCAGTCATGGCAAAAATATGTGTCGCCCGATCGACCAGCGCCGCGGTAAGCGGCTGACTGCGCAGATTGCTGATGTCGACCCCTGCTTCTGCGCAGACTTCGACCGCATAAAGACTTGGCGGCTGGCCGCGTACCGCGTGTACACCGGCCGAAACAACTTCGATGTCTTTTCGGTTCCCAAGCATGCGGCGAAAAAGTCCTTCCGCGATCGGGCTGCGGCAGATATTACCTGTACAGACAAAGAGGACGCTTTTCACAATTCGGAAAGCGCGAGCGAGCGCAATCCCAACCTAAAGTCGAACCGATCCAAGTCAATTTGAGCCCTTACACGGAATGACCGGTCTCCAGCCGTCGTATGCGCGACCCCGAGACCCTTCGGGGGTCGTTCCCGAGGCGTTCTATCCGCGTGGCAATTGCAATCTGAACTTGTGCCAAATATACAAAACGAGAATCGCTCCAATGATGGATACAATTAATCCTCCGAGATGAAATTTGCCCCCTGCACTGGGCGGATAAAACAGGTGAGTCACCGCACCGCCGATGATCGAGCCGACAATACCGAGCACGACCGTCCACGTGATCGATAGATGCATATGCATGAGCGCCTTGGCGACACAACCTACGAGGAAGCCGACGAAGAGATACCAAATGAGGTGAAGCATATTTTCGTTGTAACTTGTACGATTTGGAATTTCAACCCCTGGCGATAGTAAAATTCCAGATCGGAAGCGATCTAAAAGAAATGCCGAATGACGAAGGAAGCCGGAATGACAAATGACTAACCAGCAACCCGCGCTTTGTTTTTTTTGTCTTTCTTCCTTCGTCATTCGGATTTCGACACCTCGTCATAATTGACGCTTCTCGCAGACGCATCTTATCGCTATTATCTGACCGCCGATGACCATCGACACGCTGCGCCATGTGCCGTTGTTCGAATCGCTCGATGACGAGACGGCCCGGAAATTATGTCAGTTGCTGGAGAGCATCGACTGTAAAGCCAAAACGTCTTTGTTCCGTGCCGGCGACGAGGGAGACGCAATGTATTTGATCGAGCGGGGTAAAGTCCGCATTTGCGTGCAAGGCACCGATGGACGCGACATGACGCTAACCGAATTGGGCCGCGGCGATTTCTTTGGCGAGATGGCGTTACTCGACGGACAACGGCGCTCCGCGGATGCGATCGTCGCGGAAGATGCCCGGCTGGCTGTACTTTCGCGCGAGCATTTTCTTTCGTTCGTGCGCAGCAGCCCGGATGTCGCGCTGGAATTGCTCACTGCATTCGCCAACCGATTGCGACACACTGATGAGCTTTTGCGTCATAGCGTGACGCGGAATGTCAATGTGGAGGAAGCCGCGCAGCGTACACTTGCAGACCGGGCCGCGGACATCATCGCGGAGTTTGGCGGCAGTTGGAAATTCATAACAGCCGCTGTGTTCTTCTTTGGCTTGTGGGTGCTGATAAACAGCGCTCTTTATTTTTACATCGGCTTCGATCCGTATCCCTACCTGTTGCTTAGTACTGCGATTAACATGCTCGCCATCCTCCAAGCACCCATCATTTTAATGTCGCAGAATCGGCAGTCTCATAAGGATCGACTTCGTGCGGAAATCGATTATCAAATAAATTTGAAAAACGAACTTGCGTTGAACGAAATTATTGAGCGTCTAAAAACGCTCGAGCGCGACTACCTGAAGCTAGCATCGGATAAGCCATCGGAATAAACAGCTTTCACCGATCCCTGTGGATTTCAGGCATGGACAATTGCTGTATCGGTCGAGCTGATTATGGTTGAATCCTCCCTATGAAACGGCTCCCATTTTTTGTTCTGCTTGCGTCAGCGTTCTTTCTTTTTCTACTCGGCTGCAGTTCAGGTCCTAGTCCCGAGCAGCAGGCACGCGAGGCGGACGAGCAGAGGGAAGCCTCGCGTCAACAGGCAGAATTTCGCAAGGGGCTTCCCCCAGTAGCCAATCCCGGGCGGGGTCAATGACGAAAATCGGAATGACGAATCAATGACAAAGTTCAAATGACCAATAACCGCCTCCGCGGGTAACTTCGTCTTTCCAGATTCCTTCGTCATTAGACATTGGTCATTCGTCATTGAAAGTGACAAAATGCTTTCACGCTGGAAGCGGACACGGTACCGGCTGGAGTGGCTCGGACTTTCGCTTGCCACAAAGCTAATCCCGTTATGCTCGCGAAGGGCCTGCTATCGCCTTGCGCAGTTGGCCGGAACGTTGCTTAGCTTTCTCGATCGGCATCACTACCATGTTGCGCTGAGCAACCTGGAAGTCGCATTTGGAGATCAGTTATCTGGCCGTGAGCGACGCAGGATTGCCCGTGAATCATTTCAACATTTCGCCCGAACCATGGTTGATTTGCTGTGGAGTCCGCGCCTCACCCAACTGAACTTCCTTTGGTATATCGAACTGCAGAATGTCGAAGAAACCATGCGTGACACCGGCCCCGAACGAAGCTTCATCGTCGCGTGCTATCACTACGGTAACTTCGAATGGCTTAGTCTGGCCAGTGGTTTCCTGGAACTCAAAGGCACAATCATCTCACAGGAGTTTAAGAACTCATTGCTCGATCCGATTTTCAAAAAGCTGCGTGAGCAATCCGGGCATGAGCTTGTTCCGCGCGAACGCGGGATCGTGCGGCTTTACAAGGCGCTACGACGAAAAGGGCGCACTGCGTTGCTGGTCGACCTTACCGTGCCACCAAGCCAGGGCGCAGTTGTGATTGATTGCTTTGGACTAAAAACAAGCGTGACGTCCGCGCATGCCTGGTTGAACGAGCGCACCGGCGTCCCGATCATTCCCGCCCACTGCGAACCGCTGCCGAATGGACGGTACAGGCTTATCTTCCATCCGAAGATTAACAACACAGTTGGGATGAGTCATCAACAAATCGCGCAGGCATGTTGGAATTCGTTTGAACCGTATGTGCGGAAGAACCCCGCGCCCTGGCTCTGGATGTACAAACATTGGCGCTACTTGCCTGCAAACGCCGACCGACCTTACCCGTTCTACGCAAATTTTTACCGGCCATTCGAAGACATGCTCAAGGCCGAAACGGCGGGAAGTCTTACAGAAGGCAAAGAAGGAAACGAAGATTGAATCCAGGTTTGATACCTACCTGGACTGCCGTAACTACAACATCGATTGCTTAAGCATTGCTTGCGGGTAGCCCCGCCGGTTCCATTGTTTCTACCTTCGCGCTTACTTTTAATCAAGCTTCGTTACTCTCTTAGCTCCGCCTAAGACAATCGATTTCTTGTTGTTGTTCCAGTACCTTGCGATGCCCTTTAAGGAATTCAGTGAGTAAGTTCGCGTTGATCCTTCCTTGCTTTGTGAATCTGCGCTGTCCGCGTAATACACGATTTTTCAGTTCT
>Ga0209056_10007857_pt1 | contig 10965 bp, 9 predicted proteins | sample GraSoiAngelo_114_FD_185876 | JGI IMG/M metagenome (GOLD analysis project Ga0209056, IMG submission 185876) | Grasslands soil microbial communities from the Angelo Coastal Reserve, California, USA - 14_0903_13_40cm (SPAdes) (version 2) | ecosystem: Environmental > Terrestrial > Soil > Grasslands ...
CACAATCGTCCCCGCTCGGCCTCAGAGTCACGTCGGGCCCAAGTCCAGAACCATGGCGGCCGATTCGGCCGGAAGCGCCACCGTGAGCGGTTTCGGCCAGACCTGCAATCCTTACGACGAGCTAGGCGTAACGGCTGCAATCAACTGCCAAGGCACGATGACCATGCTGGGCGGGTCAATTCTTCGACCCGAACTCGAAGCCGTCATGGCTATGGCCGGTCGCCATTTCGTAAGCATCCCTGACTTGGAAGTTGCCGCCGGCAAGCGCATAGCAGAGATGCTGAAACTCCCGGACGGCTACGCCGCGATTGTGACCACCGGGGCTAGTAAAGCTCCGCCCAGCGCCATGGCCGAAATCTTCAAGATCTCTCGATGTCCCAACATACCCTAGTTCTTTTCACGCATCATTACTCCCCGTGAGCACGCAGGTATGCGCACACGAAGACTACAATTTGTTGCAAAAAGATCTCGATCTGAGAAATAGAATTGTAAACTCGTCGGCAAATGCCGGTTCCAAAATCCAGCTATCGAGGAGCATCCGAAATGGCACACATCCTGAAAACGATCAGGAGCACCACCTTCAAGGGTGTTTTCGTCATAATCCTGCTTGCGTCAACCTCTGCCTACGCGCAGTTGTACACGTTCTCCAAGCAGGAGTTGATCGACTACACAGCCAAATCCCCATTCGACAGGCTTGCCGACGGACGCCCCAAGGTGCCCGATGCCATGATCGAGCGGGCCCGCGATCTGTCGTCCGAAGAAGTCTGGGCCGGTCTCCACGAGGAGGGCTTCAAGAACCAATATGCGGATGGGTTTCAGGTGCTGCATCCTGGAAAGACCATGGTCGGACGTGCCTTCACGGTGCAATTCATGCCCCTGCGGGCTGACGTTGACGAAATTACCAAGAACAAAGCCAAGCAACGCGGCCTGCACGATCTCACCAATCAAACTGCCATTGACATGCTCCAGCCCGGCGATGTCCTCGTCGTCGACTTGTTCGGAAAGAAGGTGGACGGCACCATTGTGGGTGACAATCTCTTCTACTATGTAATGAAAGCCACTAACGGTGGCGGTCTGGTTGTGGACGGCAGCATCCGCGATCTGGATGGCATAGCCAAGATTGACATGCCGGCATATTTCCGTTCTGCCGATCCGACGCCCATTGGGAACGTAATGCTGACGGGCATCAACGTGCCAATCCGAATCGGCGGCGTGACTGTGATGCCAGGAGATCTCGTGGTTGGGGATCGCGAGGGCGTATATTTCGTTCCGCCGCAATTCGTCAAAGAAGTCCTCGACCACGCAGATGAGACCCATATCCATGATGAATGGACCAAAAAGAAATTTGATGAAGGAAAATATAAGTCTTCGGAGATCTACGGCGCACCAAAGGATCCTAAGTTGCAGGAGGAATACCGGGAGTATTTGAAGAACCGGTTGGACGAAATCTATAAACAGCGAAGTTCGCAATAGCTGAGGTCCCGTGCTCAAATCTCAGCCTTGGCAAGGCGAAGCGTACCGAAGTCGTCGAGATAACCCGGCCCAGTGGGCATCGGCAAACCTTTCACGATGTCGAAGCCGATAAGTTTTATCTGATCGAGAAAGGGGGACGAGTTAAGGTCGCAAGGTTCTTCAGGACGACAGCTGTGAGGTAGCGCACACGAAAATGATGTGACTTTGCCCGTCCGTTACGTCCTGATCGCTTCTTGTAGAACTTCGCGTAAACGCTTTGCAACTACCATATCTTCCCCGGGCAGCAACATCCAAACCCCGACGACGACAGTGTTCGGTCCGCCCGGTAATCCCGCGCTCGCAGGGGAACCTCCGGTCGATGGATTCAGCTCAATCCGCGGCTTGCCTTCCCGCATCTTTTGCATGACTTCCGCGCCCGTGATCTTGATCCGGTCCTGGTCGTAAATGATGAGCAGGTGCGGAACATGATTGGCGACTTCAGGAATAAAGATCTGAGTCTGCAGGGTTGGAATCGATTTCAAGTGTTTGGCAATGCGGTCTGCGCGCTGCCGGTACTCGGCCTCCATGGCAGCATCGTCCTGCTTGAGGAACCAGTCCACGGCGGCGACCAGGCCTACAATTTCCTCTTTCGCTACTTTCATACCGCGCCCGACAGTGTTTGAGTTTGGTGAATTATTTTTCTTGGCCGCTTCGATCAGATCCTTTCTGCCTAGCAGCAAGCCGCTGCACTGCGGTCCCCGCAGGCCCTTCCCTCCAGAGAACGTCACGAGATCAAACCCCATCTGCGTATAGTTCCATAGATTGGAAATCGGCGGGACATCGGCGGCGGCGTCGTTGAAACAAGGCACTCCATGCTGGAGCGCCACTCGCACCCAATCCTCCCGGCTGATTTTTCCTGCACCCGCGTTGAAAAAGTGGGCCATCACCGTACGCTCGGTGAACGCCTGCTCGTATTGTTCAAGCGTTTCCACCTCCACAAAGCGAATTCCGCAATTCCGGAGGGCATGGTCATATCCGTAGCGATGAGATTTCTGAACGATCACTTCATTCTTAAGCCCAGCCATGTCAGTAGGAAGGTTAAGAATGGCTTGCTCGTTTCCCATGGTGATGCAAGCTGCCGTTCCCACCACCAGCGCCGCGGCAGCGCCGGCCGTGACCAGAGCGGCCTCACACCGTAGTCGTTTGGCCAGATATGCTCCTGACGCATCAAGTAGTTCGTTGAGGTTTACTGGCTGTCGTGCCGCGAGCGCGACGGCCGCCTGCACTTCGTCAGGCATCGTGGAAGCCGAAAGTACCGTATAGGTCCCGGCCGCATTGATGAACGGGGTCACGCCGAGCTTCTGGTAATAATCCACAGCTTGAGGGGCCGATTTCGAAAATGCCCGAGGCTCCAGAGTTGGGAGTCCGGAGAGCGCAACACCTCCCGCGAGAACAGCCTGCGTTCCCCTCCGTAAGAGCTTTCGCCGACTCATCTGTCGCATCGCTATGTCCCCCTCAGGAACATCGTGGAATTTCGAAATTCAGTCTCGTGGATAATCATCGGCTCGTGCCGGCAACGACTCGCCTCGATCGGGAATCGTGAAATACTGCGGACGCGCCTTTTCCCACTGCACCATGCTGAGACCGGAGGGATCGTACAGAATGCGTCCCGCACGGATCGTCATGCGGGCTATCAATTGTGCATTTGCATCCATCTTGGCCACGCCGCAGTCAACGTAACCGAAATGTCCGTGCATCAGGTCCAGCACAGCAATATCCGCGTCCTTGCCTATTGACAATGTCCCCAACTCCGACCGGTGAATCTCGCTTGCCGGATTGACGGTTGACCGGCGAATGACATCGGCCAGCGGCACCCCCAGGGCTAAGAATTTTGACATCACATTGTTCATGCTGACAGTCGTGTAATCGCCGATGTGCAAGTCAGTGGAGATGGAATCGGGGACGAAGCCCTGTTTTGAAGCGGGCACCGCATTGCGGAACCAGAAACTACCAGCGCCATGCCCCACATCAAAAATCACGCCTCGGGCACGGGCGTCTCCGATGGCGGGATTGAGCTTGCCGTCCGCAAGAATAATGGGAAATTGCTGGGCGAAGACGTGCGTGTGTATGTCGCCCGGCCTCATTTTTTTCAGTATCAGGTCCTCGTAAGTTCTCTCCGGTCGCGGCCAGAAATCGACCATGAGCGGAACGTTGGCCACCGTGGCGCATTCCATCGCCCGGTCAACTGCTGCCCAGGGCACGTGTTCTGCATCCCAGGCCTCCTTCGTCCAATAATGGGCGGTTTTTACTCCCACAATGAGGTCTGGATATTTCTTGATCGTGTCGGCACAAAGCTTCGAATCCATCTGGTCCAGGCTTTGCTCGAGTCCACCACTCATGCCATTAGCCACAATGTTAAGGAAAGCCAAAACTCTCACCTTGGCACGGTCAATGACTTCTTCCTTTTCCTGGAGGAACGTCTCCGCACCTGAGGTGCCCGCATCCACTATGGTGGTGACTCCTGACTGCAACGCGAAATCTGCGGGAATACCCAGTGGCAGATCATGAACTCGCGCGTCGGTCGCGAACCAGTTTAGCGGCGCTCCGCCATGACCAACATGATAGTGAATGTCGATCAGCCCGGGCGTAACGTAGAGCCTCGAGACGTCCACAACCTTTCCCGCCTGGTCAGGCGGAATGTTTTTTTCCACGGCAGCGATTTTGCCTTGGAAAATGGCGACATCTCTCACTTCGTCGATGTGATTGGCGGGATCTATCACGTGTCCGCCCTTTAACAGCAAGTCATAACGAAGGGCTTGGGCGAACATCACGACAGGAGATCCGAGGGCGATTGCGATTACTGCAATTATTGCGCGTGGCATTTTGATCCCGCTCTGCATAGGGCCTTCTCTTGTTCTGTCGAACCGAAAGTGTATCCGGTGGGAATGAAATTGTCACCATTCCTGGCGAGTCAAGGGTCTCAAGGTCGGGCAGGGTTGTAAAGAAGAGCGCCCCTATCGTAAGCTGGTCGCTGTTTTTGGGTTCGATCCGACAAGCTGCACACTTCGGATCGGGAATCAACTCATGGATCGCCGTGCGTTCGTCAAGGCCGGTTGCATTGGAAGCGCCTCTCTGCTGATGCAGGGGCTCGATCCGATGCTGCGAGCGGACGTGCCCCCACCTGTGGCGCCGCCCATCGAACTCCACGGCCCGCCGGACTACAAACCTTCGCCGCTTGGCATGCCGGGATTATTTCCAGGCCGAGTGATCGAGGTCCGCGACCCGAACGCTATCGTACGTAATCGTGTCTCACAGTCGATCGTGCGCCAGATGCTGGAGCACGCGATGAAGGAGTTGACGGAAGAAAAGTCGGCGCAGGCGGCGTGGGCAAAGTTTGTTGAACCCAACGACATTGTTGGGATCAAGATCAACCCATCGGGTGCGCCTGCCTGCTGCTCCTCTCCTGAGATCCTCCGCGAGATCATCGGCTCAGTTCAGTCGGTTGGCGTTCCCGCACGTAACATTCTGGTCTATGACCGGTATTCGTACGAAATGGATATCGGCAGCTATCAGGCCCTGTTGCCTCCAGGCGTGCGCATTGTGGGCATTCAGGACGCCTTCGTGGATTCTTCCGGTTACGATACGAATGTCTATTGCGCGGCCAACTTTTTCGGCGAGTGGGAAACCCGCTCCTACATGGCAAATATCGTGGCTCAGTTAGTCACGAAGATTATCAACGTGCCTACGATGAAGGACCATTCGGCATCCGGTGTCACCGGATGCCTCAAGAACCTGGCTTACGGCACATTTAACAATGTGGCGCGCTCACATCGTGCGCCCCATTCCTTTACCAACCCGCTGATCGGGCTGATGTGTACGGTCGAACCCTTACGTTCGAAGGCTGTGCTGCATATCATGGACGGCATGCGTCAGGTATGGCATGGCGGACCGCTGACCCAAGTCCAGGATTTCATCGATCAGGCCGGCATTCTGCTCGCAGCAACGGATCCAGTCGCTCTGGACACCATCGAATTGGAGGCGATTGAAAAGAAGCGCCGCGAACGGGGCGCGCCTTCCTTGTGGCAACGCGATCCGAACAGCATCACCACAGACAACAATGACTTTTATCATGACGCGGCGAAAAACCTGTTTTTCCGCCAGCCGGGACACGTTGCAGCGGCTGGGAAGCTCGGCCTTGGCGCAGCAGACCTGAAGCAGATCGATCACCGTACTCTCTCAGCGTGAATTGATGACGACGGAAGCGGCCAAGTCCAAAGCTCCGGGAGATTGGCCCACGCTGCTCAAAGACAACGCCCGCACGGGAGGGCAGGGGCAACATCCAGTACGGTCGCCGGAACGAGCTGTTTGGCAGTTTCGTACCGGCAGCTCTGTGCGTTCCGCGCCGATACTTGAGGACGGCATTTTGTATGTTACGTCTGTCAACGGAGTACTGCACGCCCTCGACGTGGTCACTGGCACATCAAAATGGAAATTTCAGGCGGCGGGTCAGGTTCATTCCACGCCTTCGCTTTCCGAAAATCGAATCCTGTTCGGATGCGATGACGGAAAAGTGTACGCACTTGATCGGCATGCCGGAAGCAAGCTGTGGGAAGCGCCGACCGGAGCTGAAGTCTGGGCTTCTCCTGTTGTGCGCAGTGGAATTGTCTTTTTCGGAGGTGCTGACGCGCGGGTTTACGCCGTTGACGCAGCGAGCGGGCGGACGCTGTGGGTCGAGGAACTTGGCGGAAGAGTCTATTCCACCATTTATGCGGCCGAGCAGCAACTCTATCTCGGATGCGGAGATGGCAAAGTGTATAGCCTCGACCCCTCATCCGGAAAAACAATGTGGAGTACACCCACCGGCAATGGCATCGACTCATCTCCGGCCCAATCCGGTGACCTGCTCCTCATCGGCTCTGAAGATTTTTGGTTTTATGCAATGAACACCATCACTGGAGAGGTGCGCTGGAAGTACGAAACAGGATTAGGCATCGCGTCTTCACCGGCAGTTTCTGGCGACTTGGCAGTCATCGGCAGCAAGGACGGTTTTCTATATGCACTGGATACTCAGTCAGGCCGCTTGCGCTGGAAAGCCGCCGTGGGCGAAGTGGTGACCGCACCTCCGGTAATCGGCGACGGTGTTGTCTGTATTCAAGCGGGAGGTACATTTGCCCTGGACAGCGCGACGGGCAATGTAGTGTGGAGAGCTGCTCTGGCGGGGGCAGTTCAGTCGGTTCCCGTGCTCGCCGGCGATGCCATCTATCTAGCGAGCCTGAGTGGTGAGGTTTATGCGCTGCGATAACCGACGAGCGGCAGCGCTGATCAGCTTCTTCTTAATCGCTTCTTTCGTCCAGAGCTCAGAAAATCAAGCTCTTGTCTACAAGAAGAAGTACATCATGGGCACGGTCTTCGAAATCGCCGCCTATGACCAATCATCCGAACATGCCTCCAATGCGATCGAGAGGGCGTTTCAGGAGATCGTTCGCCTCGACGATCTGATGAGCAACTACAAACCTGACAGCACCCTGAGTAACCTGAACCGCTCCGCTCACTTTCACGCAGAAAAGGTTCCTTCTGACTTATACCGTGTCATTGACCAGGCCGTACAGTTTTCCAGGCTTTCGGACGGAAAGTTTGACATCTCGATCGCGCCCTTGGTGAATTTGTGGAAAGCTGCGCTGCGCGGCGAAGGCACGCCTTCGCGGGCGCAGCAAGAAGACGTTCGAAGTTGCGTCGGCTACGAGAAGATCGAATTAAGTCCCCCGGACCGGATCAGTTTTCGCTCATCCTGTTTGCAGTTGGACTTGGGCGCAATTGGCAAAGGCTACGCCGATGGGGGCTCCTCCGGACCACACAGCCTGGCTTGTACACTTGAGAGATCCCTCGAACAAGATAGATCCGCAGGTCATGCTCAAGGATGGAAGTGTGTCCACGTCGGAGCAGACAGCGCCTAGTTTGCTGGGGAACGATTCAGCTGGTCATATCATTGATCCGGATACAGGAATGCCCCTGAAAACGGTTTTCACAGTCAGCGCTGTTTCAAGAACAGCAACGGTATCGGACGCGCTGTCGACTACCTTGCTGCTGCTCGGTCCGAAGAAGGGCAAGGAACTGATCAAGAGTATGGCAGACGTTTCAGCGATTTGGATTTCACATGAGGCGCAAGTTGAAACGGTGACCGGCGGTCCGCAGATTCTGTTTGGCAGAGGCTTATAGACTTCTCTCAGTCTTGGCACAATTCCATGAGCATTCGTGACACGATTCTCGTATGGGTTTTCGTCTTAGCATCCACCTCCGCTTGGAGCAATGTGTTCGTACATTGGACAAGGTCTGCGTTCCCCCCAGCAAAGGAACTCGGCTTGAACGACCTGGTACTCTCCTGGAACGACAGCTTTTCGCCGCAGGTGAAAGCGGCCCGCAGGCAAGGCTATCGAGTGTATGTCGAAGTTTCGCTACATCAGGCTGCAGCTGCAGCTGAAACTGCCGCGAGTGGCTTGGAAGGCATCATCTTGACTGTTCGTCAGTCTGAGCGTGCAGAGCTACGGAAGTCTCTTCCAAAATTACGAGCGGCTCACCCCAAGTTCAGATTCCTGGTCCTCAACCCCGATGGTAAGCAACCGGAGATGCGGGGCAGTCTGGTAATCAAGCGAGACTCTGTGCTTGAAGTATCCAGTCCCACCGCCCAACCGTGGATTGACACTAACCTCGCTCTCATTAAGATTGAACAGAGGTCTCTTCAGGGGCAGGTTCCAATGTACACCTTTTCGTGGGAAGGGCTGTCAGACTCCGGGCAGCAACAAGCAGCCCTTACAGCGACGGATTACTCGCTGGCAGTGGCTGAGGCAGGCGCGTTTCATGCTGATTTAATCCTGCAGCTTGATGAGCGCCTGCAGAGAGCTCTCAGCAATCATGATCCGGAGGCCTGGACACTCTGGAACCAGGTGCAGTCCTACGCAAAGTTTTACTCAGACACGAGCGCGCAACGACTGGAAGCCGCTGCCAACGTTGCAGTTGTGGTCGATGATCTCGACACGACTGACGAAGCGATGAATCTGCTGGCCCGTCACAACATCCCATTCAAGGTTTTGCGTCCCGCAGACCTAAAATCGGGGGAGCTTGAAGGCTTCGACGTTGTTGTGGTGTTCGCAAAGCCTGACAGAGGAGCTTGTGAGCGAATCGCCGACCTCGCAACGCACGGCAAGACCGTCGTACTTGTGGAAGCGCATGACTCTTATCCATGGCAGAACGATCATCCAGTCAGGTTGAATGAAGACGCGGTGGCCTATGCCGTTGGAAACGGAAAAGTCCTTGAGCTCTTGGAGCCTGTCACAGATCCGGAGATGTTTGCCCAAGACATCCGTCGGCTGCTCGGGAAGCAGAATATGCTGGTGAGTCTATGGAATGGCTTGACGACAATCGCTGTACCCTATCGTGAGCACGGCGGATCGGTGAAAGTGCTCGAGTTTGTCAACTACGCTGAAGCGCCGCTTCGCCTGCAAGTGCAGGTCATAGGGACGTTTACTTCCATCCGTTACGAGACGCCAGAACATAAATGTTGCGAGTCGCTCGTCCCCGTAAAACACGACGGATTCACCGAGTTCGTAATTCCGGAATTACGGATCACGGGACGGGTGCATCTTGAAGCTAACCACTTTAATGATTCCCGATCAAGTGGGGTGAGCCCCCGCTAGCGGAATCTTCGAATCAACTGGCGATAACTGTTAATGCCGGTGATAAAGGGAGCCATTTCTGCCGGTTCGGGCCGGAGCCAGTGAACCACCCCCAGAGAGCCCCGGTCGACGGGGACGCAGTAAGTACTCTACAGCAGTCTCTAAATTGCCTGCCTGTTTGAACCGGATGACAATCTTTTGACAAGCGAGTACGCGAAATACGTGTACAGTATTTGCGATTTCTCAAGCGCAACAGAGGGATTGCGTCCACAGAAATGGAAAAAGTCTTGGCCATCGGCGGTGTGTTCTTCCGCGCCCGAGATCCAGTGGCGCTGGGGCGTTGGTATCAAGAGCATCTTGGGGTCACACTAACGCCGTCAAACCATGATGAATTGCCGTGGCAGCAGGAGGCAGGGCCGAGCGGGATCAGCCCCTTCCCCGAGACCACGGACTATTTTGGCGATTCCAAGCAGATCTGGATGATCAACTTCCGCGTTCGTGACCTTAGCGCTATGACGGCGCAGTTGCGGGCGGCCGGTATTGGCATCGACGTGGACCCGCAGCACCATCCTAACGGTAGGTTTGCCCGCCTGCACGACCCCGAAGGTAGTCCCGTTGAGCTGTGGGAGCCAGCAGGGAGAGACGCTCCTCGTTAGGCCGCTGTCCCAGTGGACATCTGCCAAAGTCAATCTGACGACGGCGTCCAATTCATTGGGGCTGCGAGTTGAGCCGTAGTCAGAGGGCATCAGCTGCGAACTGTATTCCAACCCTTCGAGATCAGACTTCGCGACGAAGTGAAAGGTCCCGTCCAGCGTCTGCAACTGCAGAGAGAAATTATCTTCCGCAACTACAGGGTTCCGCCCAAGCGTGAGATAATTTCAAGACAAGCCCTGGTGACGTGATAAGGAGCTTTCCAGGGGCCAACCTTCTCGCTATCGATTTTTCCGTCCTGAAAGACCGCGGTGTACACCTCTCCGTACTGATGGTCCACAAAGCGGTCCATCACAAACCGAGCCTGAAGATCGAACGCCTGCCAGTATTTGAGATTGTCGGTGAGCCGCTATGCATTCAGCAGTGCAACCAGCGCTTCCATTTGCTGCCACCACTCCATATTCTTATCGCCAGCAGGCCCAGCAGCAGGGCCGTTGTTATAGACTCCGCCATGCCCCTTGTCAAAACCGTCCCTCAGAGCATGGTCCACGAGCGCCAGGCTGGCGTGCCGAATCTTGGGATCTTGGCCGCGTCCAACCCGCTCGGCGGCTTCCACTAGCAGCCAGCTTGCCTCGAGATCCAGCCCATACTCGGATTGTTTTGAGTCTCCGTCCCGGTCTGCGACTCTCCAGTCGTCACTGAAGTAGTATCTGCCGTAGCCAATTTCGGCATCGACGATCTTGTTGACGAATATATCCAGCAACTCCTCGAGACGTCCGCGGACGCGACTGTCGCCCGTAACGTCATAAAGCGTGGCGAACGCTTCCGCCAAACCGAGATGCCAGTCGTAGGATTTCCGTCCAAATGATCCGGCGGCGTTCGGCCCGTCTTTATAGTCCTTGATCCACTGCCAGTCAGCCGTGAACGCTATGTGATAACCGCCATATTGGTTGTCGTGAGCATGCTGGTCGATGACTTCGAACAAATCCAATGCCTCACGGGCGACTTGATTATCGTGGAAAGCCAGAGCATATTCTGCCAGCCCCTCCATCACATAGGACATGGGATTTAACTGCTTCGTCGAGTCGATCACACGGCCATCCCGGCTCACCATGAAGTAATAGCCGCCTCGCTGCTTGTCCCACATGTGGTCGCGCAGGAACTTCAAACACTCCACCGCCATCTTTTGATA
>Ga0209056_10007860_pt1 | contig 10963 bp, 12 predicted proteins | sample GraSoiAngelo_114_FD_185876 | JGI IMG/M metagenome (GOLD analysis project Ga0209056, IMG submission 185876) | Grasslands soil microbial communities from the Angelo Coastal Reserve, California, USA - 14_0903_13_40cm (SPAdes) (version 2) | ecosystem: Environmental > Terrestrial > Soil > Grasslands...
GGCTCCATCCGCAGGTATAGCCGAGCACGCGCCCGCCGTGGCGGAGCACGTTCATCGGAAAGATTCCATGCTCGTCGAAGCACCCGAGCTTGCCCAGCTCGATGACCGTGTGCCTCGATACTGCGATGACCTCGCGCATGGCCTCATCCATGTCGACAAAGGCGACATGGCTCAGGTATTTTCCATTGGCCTTGTCCACCGACCGGGTCGAAAAATAGATCCTGACGAAATCGCCGAAGACGAGCGCCTGCGGGGACTGCGCAAACTCGGCGCAGCCGTCGGGCAGGTCGAATTTCGTGGGATCGAAGATTTTCCCGAGCTTCTTCCATTTCACGGCGGCACCGGACCCACCCTAAGTTAGAGTTCCTTCCAGCCGGGCGAGACCGAACCCGTGCTTGCCCACCTGGTTTCCGAGATAGGCCATGTAGATCCGCTCGTCGAGCGCGAATACGTGCGGATAGCTGACCATCTCGGAATCCCATCCCGCGTCGGAAACGTCGAGTCCCGCCTTCGAATCGTCCCGCACCCAACGGGTCAGATCTTCGCTCGAAGCGTATCCGATCCGGTAACCGTTCTCCCTGCCCCGGTAGCGGCCGCTGTACCGGTAGCAGAAGAACATGTGGTATCTGCCGTTGCAGTAAAAGACATCGGGACTCGCCTGTGCCTCGTCTTCTTCGATCCGGCTCTCGATCAGGTCCCTGTTGGCTTTCGACCAATGGATCCCGTCGGGCGAGGACGCCATGCGGATCTTGTAGACGGGCTCGGGCCGTCCGTCCACCGGCTTCCACTTTCTGCCCGCGATGTACCACAAATACCAGGTGTCGTCGAAGAACCGGATCTTGGGGCCGCCCAGTATGAAGGGCTCATCGGGAGTATAGGGCAGCACCGGACCCTTGCCGGCCTTGGTGAACGTCCTGCCCTCGTCCTGGCTCGTCGCAAATCCTATCGCCACGTTGAAAGGAACCGATTCGCACCGGGTCCACCCGCCGTAATAGGCGCGCACTTCGCGGCCGCTACGCGCGACGGAGACGGGATAGGTGCCGAACTCGTCGAACTCGCCCAGGGCCCCCAGCTCCAGGATCGGACGAGCGCTGACGTCGAGAACCTTCGTCGGGTCGGCCCGATCGACGTCGACGTAAGCGGAATAACTGACGTACTGCCCGTTGTCGTCGGCCCGCGGCCGGCACGAGAAATAAATTCGCACGAACCGGTCGAAAATCAAGGCGCAAGGAGCTTGGGCGAATTCCTTGAGCCAGCTCCTGCCGGCGACGTCCTGCGGCGTGAATACCTTGCCCAGTTTTTTCCACTTGAACATCGTCTCTCTTCGCATCCCGAAAGAGTCTACCCGGCTCTACCCGGACTTCCTCAAATCAACTCGTAGTTCGAAGCTAGGCATTCCCTGATCGCATCCGGTGAATTGAACATCATCACATCGATGATCGAAAGCCAGGGAACGAACCTGTCGCCGAGCTGCCTGTATTCGAAAGGTTTCGTCTTGAGGAACTTGAGATCGATTCCGTGCGCGCCGAAATCTTCCTTCGAGTACAGATCCCGTCCCCCGATCGCGTTGATGTAGGCATCCGCGCCGACGTGCCTGCAAAGCGCGAGGACCTTGGCTTTGCCGGGCAGGGAGTGATCGATTCTCAGGGACGACGATACGACGATTTCGGTGCCGATCGCGAGGGATTCGCAGGTCTCCCTGATCGAATTCAGGATGAATTTGAACAAATTGGTCTCTTTTTCCAGCACGATCCTCTCGACGAGCGGAAACGTCCGCTCGAAATAGGGCGACCGCCTGTAGGCTTCCCGGATCTGATTCAGCAATTTCGATTTCTTGAAGTCGGCGGATATTTCCCTGTCCTTGATGTCCAGGGAATCGGAATCTCTTCGCAGCGGGATGGAAAATACGGCATCCTTTCCATTCAGGAGAAACCGGTTCCGGTTGATCCAGCCTTTTTTCGTGTACTTGATGTTGTCGTAGACGATGAAGAGGTCCGCGGCATTGATCAGCTGGAAGTATCCGACATAGGGAAGGAAATAGGGCTGCATGACGGCCAGGCTTTTCATGCGCCGGCCTAACGGGCGACCAGCTCGACGACGGAATCCACTTGCTCATCGGACAGAGCGGGATAAATCGGCAGGCAAAGCACTTCGCTCGCAGCCTTGCTCGCCACCGGCAGGTTCGAATGCGCCGCCGACGGCAGACCCCGATACATCGGGAAATCGCTGATCAGCGGATAGAAGTAGCGCCGCGCATGGACGCCGTTGTCCCGCAATTTTTTGTACAGCGCCTCACGGCTCAAGGGGTACCCGGGCCGCACCAGAATCGGGAAATAGGCGTAGTTGGCCACGTTCTCCCCGGCATCCGCGAGGCAGTGAATGCCTGCTACGCGCGCCAGTGCTCCGCGGTATCGGGCGTCGATGGCTTTGCGTCTTCGCAGCGCTTCATCGATGCCCTTTAGCTGCAGCAGCCCCAACGCAGCGTTGAACTCGCTCATCTTGCCGTTGATGCCGGGGGCGACCACGATCGTTTCATCCACGAACCCGAAGTTCTTGAGGTGATCGACGCGCTGTTTGGTCTTGGCATCCGGGCAGACGATGGCGCCCCCTTCAAAGGTGTTGAATACCTTGGTGGCGTGAAAGCTGAGCACCGACAGGTCGCCGTGGTTGAGCACGCTTGCGCCACGGCATTGAACGCCGAAGGCGTGGGCGGCGTCGTAGATGACTTTCAGCCCGTAGTCGTCGGCGATCTTCTGGATGCGATCCACGTCGCAGGGGTGGCCGTAGCAGTGGACCGGCATGATGGCGGTGGTTTGCGGCGTGATGGCCGCTTCGATCCTGGCCGGGTCCATGTTGAGCGTCATCGGATCGATATCGACGAACACCGGGTTGATCGCGTTCCACAGCAGGGAATGGGCGGTGGCGACGAACGAATACGGCGTGGTGATGACTTCGCCCGTGATGTGCAGCGCCTGGAGGGCGGTGACGAGTGCCACGGTGCCGTTGGTGAGCAAGGCGATGTGCTTCACCCCCAGGTGCTCGCACAATGCCTGCTCCAGCTGCTGATGATAAGGGCCGTTATTGGTGAGTATCTTGCTTTTCCAGATCTTCTCCAGGTACGGGATGAATTCTTCCAGCGGCGGAAGCTGGGGTTGAGTGACGTAGATCGGTTTGTCGGTCATTTCTGCTCGTCGAAAGTTGGCTGCTTGCCGCCCGGATCCGGGCTTCCTCCGAAATTTTCGTCTTCCGCGCGCAGGCGCCCGTGACGACGACGCAATTTTCGGTCTGGACATCGTTCTCGAATGGCGAACGGGGCCGCAAAGGTTGCCTAGTTTGCGCGCGCGGAGTGGCCGGAGGCAAGCGACGTGGATTAAAATGCATCGAGCCGGAAAAATTCAGGGGACCGCCTCGACGATGAAAATCAAAACCAACGGCATCGAGTTGAACTACGTCGTCGAAGGCAACGGCCCGTGGCTGGTGATGAGCCATTCCCTCGCCTGCGATTCTTCGATGTGGGACGAGCAGGCGGCGGTGCTCAGGCGCAATTTCAAGGTGCTGCGCTTCGACACGCGCGGCCACGGCGCGAGCGACGCACCCGAGGGCGAATACACGCTCGACATGATGGCCTACGACGTGCACGGCCTCCTGCAGGCCTTGAGCGTCGAGCGCTGCCACTGGGTCGGCCTGTCGATGGGCGGGATGATCGGCCAGACCTTCGCGCTGAAATTTCCCGGCATGTTCGCGAGCATGGTGCTCGCCGACACCACCAGCCGCTACGCGCCCGAGGCCTTGCCGCTGTGGCAGGGCCGCATCAAGACCGCGCAGGACAAGGGCATGGAGGCGCTGGTCGAGACGACACTCCAGCGCTGGTTCACCGAGCCGTTCCGCAAGACCCGTCCCGACGTGATCGCGCGCGTGAGCGCGATGATCCGCGCCACGCCGGTCCCGGGTTACGTGGGCTGCTGCCACGCGATCCCCAGGATCAACCTGACCCAGCGGCTGAAGGAAGTGAAGTGCCCGTCGCTCGTGATCGTCGGCGAGCAGGACGCGGGCACCCCGGTTGCGATGGCGCGCGAGATCCACGCCGCGCTGCCCGGATCCGATCTGGTGGTCATCCCCTCTGCTTCGCACTTGTCCAACCTCGAGCAGCCGGCGGCGTTCCTGCGCGCGCTCAGTGTTTTCCTGAACAAGCACCGGTAGACCACCCCGGCGCTTCGCGCCACCCCTCCTCAAGTGAGGACGGGAAAAGCCCCAAACCTCCCGATGAGAATCCTTCTACTTGCCGTCGCCTTCGCTTTCGCAGCGGGCGCCGCGGCGCAACCCGCGACCGAGGCGAACTGGCCGTCGCGGGCGATCCACCTGATCGTGCCCTTTCCCGCCGGCAGCTCGCCCGACCTGATCGCGCGCGTGCTCTCGGAGAAGCTCGCGCCCGCGCTCGGGGCACCGGTGATCGTCGAGAACCGCCCCGGAGCGGGCGGCAACCTCGGCACCGCGCTCGTCGCGAAGGCCGCTCCCGACGGCTACACGATCGGCATCTCGATCCCGGGCCCGCTCGCGGTCAACACCGTGCTCTACAGGAAGATGGAATACGACCCGTTCAAGGACCTCGCCGCGGTGAGCCTCGTCGGGGCGAGCCCCAACCTGCTGGTCGTCGATCCCGCGCTCAAGGTCGATTCGGTGAAGGAATTCGTCGCGTTCGCCAAATCGCAGCCGGGCAAGCTCAACTACGGCTCGGTCGGCAACGGCAGCACCTCGCATCTCACCATGGAGCTCTTCAAGGAGGCGGCCGGGCTCGACATCGTGCACGTGCCCTACCCGGGCAGCCCGCAAGTGAACGCCGCCATACTCGGCGGGCAGATCGCCGCAGGCTTCGTCGTCCCGGCGACGGCGATGCCGCTGGTGCAGTCGGGCCGGCTGAAAGCGCTCGCCGTGACGACGAGCGTGCGCAGCATCGTGCTGCCCGAATATCCCACGCTCGCGGAAGCGGGCTACCCGGAGGTCGTTTCGACCGCATGGAACGGGATCGTCGCGCCCGCGAAGACGCCCCGGGCGGTCATCGAGCGCCTGAGCCGCGAGCTCGTCGCTGCCTTGCGCAGCGAGGACGTGCGCGAGAAGATGCTCAGGATGTACTTCCAGCCGACCGGCACCGCGCCCGCGGGCCTCGCGAACCTGATGCGCTCGGAAGCCGAGCGCTGGGGCAAGGTGATCCGCAAGACCGGCGCAACGGCCGATTGACTTGGGTTCCTTGTCGAAAGGGGCGGCGGTAAAGGCCGGTGCCGGGTCTATCCGCTCACCTGGAACTTAGCCGCGCATTCGCCGATGGGCTCCGGGTAAATGACCGGCGTCCAGTCGACGTTCGTCAGATTGGTATATTGAGCGACGATCCGGTAGCGCGTGCACGGCTTCGCATCGAGCTCGACCAGCTTCTTGCGCTTCCAGTAGGCCCCGTCGCGGGTGCTGAACTGAATCTCGAGCTGGTGCTTTCCCGGCTTGATCGGTCCGGAACGCGGGTTGAGCAGGTAATCTCCGTCGATGGCGTTGACGATCACGGGGAGTTCCTTGCGCGCGGCGCTCGTGTGACCGACCTCGACCAGCGCATAGGGCGCGTCGAACGGCTCGACCGCTGCACATCCGGCCGCCACGAGCGAACCCATCAGGAGGGGCATCAATTTCATGGTCATCCCGCCACGTACCGGCTCATCGTAGGCCAACCCCCTCGCGACATCGATAAACGGCACCGCCGGTTCGGGGTCAGCGCAAGCCGCCTCGCCAGACCCGGCTCGCAGGCCTCTCTAGACAAGACAGTATAGTACATACAGCATACGCCCCCGCCTGTCACGGGTCAAAAGGCCGGGGCCTGCCATCATGCTGCATCACGGCACCGTGCCCGCCGGGCGGGTTTCGCCGTCCCGGTCTTTATTTTTTTGCCACTTGGTCGTCACTTGTGCATAATTTAGGGGCTTCGGACCAGTTGGCTTTTCTGTTTCTTTACAAAAAGGGGAGGAAACATGAAGAACGTCACCCGCCGCATCGCGTCGACACAATCGATTGCGCTCGGCGCCGCATGGGCCATCGCGCTGATCGCGCAGCCCGCTTTCGCGCAGCAGCCTATCGAGCGCGTCGAAATCACCGGCTCGAGCATCAAGCGCGTCGACGCCGAGACCGCGCTTCCGGTGCAGATCGTCACCCGGCAGGAGATCGAGGCCACCGGCGCGGCCAACGTCGAGCAGTTCCTCCAGGGCCTCGGAGTGGCGCTGCAGGGCAACAACAACACCGTGGCCGCAAGCGCATCGGGCGCGACCACGGGCGGGGTTTCCAGCGTTTCCCTGCGGGGCCTCGGTTCCACGCGGACCCTGGTGTTGGTCGACGGCCGCGGGCGGGACCCTCACCGACAGCACCAGCGTCGACATCAACCACATCCCGCTCGCGGCCATCGAGCGCGTCGAGGTCCTGAAGGACGGAGCGTCCGCCATCTACGGGAGCGACGCGATCGCCGGCGTCATCAATTTCATTCTCCGCAAGGACTACAAGGGAGGGGAAGTCACCCCTTACGCCAACATCACCCAGCATCCCGGCGGCCGGGGCTGGGGCGCCAACGGCCTGGTGGGTTGGGGCAACATGGGCTCGGATAACTTCAACGCGACGATGAGCTTCGATTACAAAAAGCAGGATGCGCTGTACGGGAGGGACAGGGATTTCGCGAGCAGCGGCATCAACGTGAAAACCAGCAACGACACGACTTCCGGGAACACCTTCCCGGCTAATTTCGCGTCGGCGGGTACACCTTTTCCGAGATTGAACGGATCGCGATCGCGAAATCTGTTCTTCGGAAATTGCCCGGGACCGTACTCGATCGACGATCCGTTCCGCGGAAGCACCTGCGGCTTCGACCCATCGCCGCTGGTGTCGCTCCTTCCCGAGTCGGAGCAAAAGACCATCTTCGGCACGCTGCGTTACGCAATTGCAAACAATGTGGAAGGCTACGGCCAGTTCTCGTACTCGAACAAGGAGCAGCGGACCATCATTCAACCGGTGCCGCTTTCCGACCAGTTCGCCCTGCCGCTCAATCACCCGTTGTTCAACGTCGCGCCGTACAACGGTTTCTCCACGTTCCTGCTCCAGGGGCCGGGTCAACCCAACGCAAGCCCCTACTATCCGACCGCCTTCGTCCAGGGGATCACCGGCGGCGCCACGCCGGACCTGCTGATCCGCTACCGTTCCGTACTCACCGGCAACCGTGACCTCTCGGACATCTCGGACCAGACGCGCGTCGTGCTGGGGCTCAAGGCCCCGGTCTTCGGCGGATGGGAATCCGATACGGCGTTCCTGCACGTCGACACCAAGCTGACCGAACGCGTCAACGGCGGCTTCCCGGCGCTCTCGCGGATCCTGCCGCTGCTGAATAGCGGACAGGTTAATCCGTTCGGACCGAATACCCCGGCGATCCAGGCGGCTGCCGACGCAACCCAGTTCCGGGGCGATGCGTGGAAGACCAAGACGTCGATCGACAGCCTGGCCACCACGGTCCGCCATGACCTGGCCCAGATGCCGGGCGGGCCGCTGGCGCTCGCGGTGGGAACGGACGGGCGCCGGGAGGGATTCACTGTCGATCCCTCGCCCGCGATTCAATCCGGGGACATCTCTGGCTATGGCGGCAATTTTCTGCCGATCGACAAGTCGCGCCTGGTGGGCGCGGGCTACGCCGAGCTGGCCGCTCCGGTCATCCGCAGCGTGGAGCTGACGGGGGCGGTGCGCTATGACCACTACGAAAACGTCGGCAGCAAAACCTCGCCGAAGCTTGGCGCGCGGTGGCAGCCGGCGAAGGAGGTGGTGCTGCGCGGCTCGGTGGGCAAGGGTTTCCGCGCCCCCAGTCTCACGGATCTGTATCAGCCGCAGGTCATCGGCGTCACCGCGCCGGGCCTGAACGACCCGGCGCGTTGCCCGACGACCGGCAGCTCGAAGGACTGTCTCACGCAGTTTCCGATCACGGTCGGGGGAAATACCGCTCTCCAGCCGGAAACTTCCACCAACCGCACGCTCGGCATCGTGTTCGAGCCGACGAACAATACTTCGTTCGCGGTCGACTGGTGGGCGATCGATTTGAAGGAAACCATCATTTCGGGCATCGCGCCGGCGGTGATTCTCGCGGATCAGGCCAAATACGGCGGATTCATCACGCGCGCCGCGCCCGACCCGACGTGCCCCGGCTGTCCCGGACAGATCATAAACATCGACCAGACCAACACCAACCTAGGCGAAACCCGGGTCCACGGGCTGGACCTTGATTTCCGCCACCGCATGCCGACGACTGGTGCCGGGGTATACACGGTCGGCCTGAACGGCACATACTTTCTCAAGTACGAGATTCAAAATCCGGACGGCTCGTTCAGCAGCATCAATGGGCAGGTGTCCCCCATCACGCAAGGGGTCGGCGGCGTGATCCCGAGGTGGCGTCACTACCTGTACCTGGACTGGAAGATGGCGCCGTGGAATCTCTCGCTCGCGCAGCAGTACCAGAGCCGCTACCAAGACATTCCGGGGACGATCGAGGATCCAACCGATCCCGCTTTCCACTCGCGCAACGTCCTGGCGTACAGCGTCTTCCATTTCTACAGCTCGTACACCGGGTTGATCGACAAGAACCTGAAGGTCACGTTCGGTATCAGGAACCTGCTGGACACGAAACCGCCCTACACGAACGCAGGCGGCCAGAACTTCTTCCAGGCAGGCTACGATCCGGGATACGTCGACCCGCGAGGCAGGACGTACCTTCTGAGCGCAACCTACAAATTCATGTAGGCGTTCATGTGCGGCGCCTGCGAGCGGTGCGGGCGTCCTCGTTTGCGAGCCAGAAAAGGACCCGCCCCCGGGGTGATGTAAAATAGTTCTGTCGTAGCGAAGGGGCTGTACAGCAGCCCCTTCGTCATTTGTTGCCTCCCCGATCGGGGGATTGCATCGAACAGGCGGCGTTTGTCGCACGGACCGATTCAATGAGCTACGCGGTACAGAAAGATTCCAGCAGGCGGCTGGCCGGGCTGGCCATTGTGGTCGCGTTCCACGTGGCGCTGGTTTACGCGCTGATCCACGGACTCGCGCGGCAGATCGTGGAGGTGATTCGCCAGCCGCTCGAAACGAAGATCATCGAGGAAGTCAAGGCGCCGCCGCCCGACAAGCCCCCGCCTCCGCCGCCTCCCAAACTGGCGATGCCGCCGCCGCCGTACATCCCCCCGCCCGAGGTGCAGGTGCAGGTGCCGATCTCGGCGCCGACGATCACCGCCGTCACGAGCGAGCCGGTCCGGACGCCGCCGGTGGTCGACGCCAACACCTGCGAGAAACCTGCGTACCCGCCGGCGTCGGTGCGAGCGAACGAAGTCGGGCTCGTGCGCCTGAGTTTCCTGATCGACATGGACGGCAGAGTGCTGGACAGCAAGGTCGAACGCTCATCCGGCTTCCGGCGCCTCGACGAGGCGGCAAGAGCCGGCCTGAGCCTGTGCAAATTCAGGCCGGCCACGGTCAACGGGAAGCCCGAACGATCATGGGGGCGCATCGAGTACGTGTGGAAGCTCGAGTGACGCAGGGAGGCCAGCGGCACTTCGGGAGGTTTTCGTAAATTTCAAATCGTTGTTTTCAGGATCGGGGAATATGAAACGCAAACCGTTGGATGTTCAGAGCCTGCTGGCGATCATGCTGATCTCGATCGGCGCGGCGATCGTCAATCCGAGCGAGGTGATGGCGCAGGCTCCCAAAACGGAGACCGCTCCTGCCGCCGCAATCGAGGTCAAACCGGCCCCGTCCGAGGCCAAACCGGCGCCGCCTCCCGCGGCTCCGGCAACCGAAGTCGTCGAGAACCCTTACGGCATCGAAGCGCTTTGGCGGCAGGGGGACTTCGTCGCCAGGGGCACCCTGATCATACTCATGATCATGTCGATCGGCTCCTGGTATATCGGCATCATCAAGGTGCTCGAGCAGAGAAGAATGCTGAAGGACGCCAAGGAAGCCGACGAGAAATTCTGGCACGAGCATTCCGTGAAGGAGGGTGTCGCGACGCTCAACGAGGACAGCGCGTTCCGGTTCGTCGCCGAGAAGAGCTCGCTCGCCGCGCAGCACCACGGGACCATGCAGACCAAGCAGCTCGACCTCAATACCTGGGTCGGCATGGCGCTGCAGCGGGCGATCGACGTCATCGGCAACCGCCTGCAGAGCGGTCTCGCGTTCCTCGCGACGGTGGGCTCGACGGCGCCGTTCGTCGGCTTGTTCGGGACCGTGTGGGGGATCTACCATGCGCTCACCGCGATCGGCATCGCGGGGCAGGCATCGATCGACAAGGTCGCCGGTCCCGTGGGCGAGGCGCTGATCATGACCGCGCTCGGCCTGGCGGTGGCCGTGCCGGCCGTGCTTGGCTACAATTGGCTGGTCCGCCGGAACAGGGTGGCAATGGAGCTCATCCGGCACTTCGGCGGAGGGGTCCACATGTCGCTGCTGGGCCGCGGCGGCCGCACGCGCGCGGACTCCGAATCATGAGCATGACCGTAGGCAGTCCGGACGCCGAAGACGATCTGGTCGCGGATATCAACACGACCCCGCTCGTCGACGTGATGCTCGTGTTGCTGATCATCTTCCTTATCACGATCCCCGTTGTGATACAGAGCGTGCCCGTCGAGCTGCCCAAGGAAAGGAATCTGCCGACGCAAACCAAGCCCGAGAACATCGTCATCGCGGTCAACAAGGACGGCGACGTGTTCTGGAACAACCAGCTCGTCCCGGAGGAGCAGATGCTGCTCGCCCGGCTGAGGGAAGTCGCGGTACGGCAGCCTCAGCCGGAAATCCACATTCGCGGCGACAAGGAGGCGCGCTACGAATCCATCGGCAGGGTGGTGTTCGCGTGCCAGCGCATCGGGATCCTGAAGATCGGTTTCATCACGGAGCCGCCGCCGCGGGCCGGCTCGCGGCAGGGGTGACGCGG
>Ga0209056_10007861_pt1 | contig 10963 bp, 5 predicted proteins | sample GraSoiAngelo_114_FD_185876 | JGI IMG/M metagenome (GOLD analysis project Ga0209056, IMG submission 185876) | Grasslands soil microbial communities from the Angelo Coastal Reserve, California, USA - 14_0903_13_40cm (SPAdes) (version 2) | ecosystem: Environmental > Terrestrial > Soil > Grasslands ...
CAAGAGTCGTCGAACTATTCACTCAGCATCTGCCAAAATTCGAAGCCGAAATCGAAGCCCGCGGACTCGTCGATCAGATTCACGTGGGCGCGCCGCGGAATCCGATGCCAACGGCGGAGGATCAAGTTGCATTGGCCCGCGAGAACGCCTCGTTCGGAGCTTACGATCAAATCCGCAATGCCCATCGCGAAGTGTATGCGCTTTACGAAATCGCACGTACGTTTGGTTCTTCGCTGGACGTCGAAGAAACGCTCTCCGTGCTGATGGATAAAATTGGACACATTGTTCCGTTCGATACATGCGTAGTTTACCTCTACGACGAAGTTAAGGGTTACGCCACGGCGGCGCTTACGCTGGGTCTGAATGCCGAGGCGATGCGAGGGCGTTGCGTGGCGCCTGGCGAAGGCGTAACCGGCTTTGCTTTGTCTATTCGACGGCCGGTCAACCGGTTCCATCCGAGTCTCGATTTCGCCAACATGCATTTTGCCAGCGATTATCGTTCGATGGCTTCGCTGCCATTATTCAAAGACGATCTCTTGCTGGGAGCGGTCTCGGTTTACTCGAGTACGCTGAAGGAATACAGCGAAGATCACATTCGCTTGATGGAAACGGTCACGCGTCTGGCTTCGGACGCGTTGGCAAACGCCGTGCATCACGCTCTAGCTGAATCTAACGCTCTCACCGATCCGCTTACCGGTTTGCCGAATGCTCGCAGCCTCCACATTCGTTTCGAAGAGGAGGTGGCGCGCGCTCGCCGCACCCAACGTGCATTCCAGTTGATTATGCTGGACCTCGATGACTTCAAAATAGTTAATGACACGTTCGGCCACAAAGTGGGCGATCGGATGCTGCGAGAGGTTGCCGCGCTCGTTCAGGCCCAATTGCGCGAATACGATTTTCTGGCGCGGTACGCTGGTGATGAATTCATTGCCATTGTTCCGGATATGGCGGTCGATCAAGTAAACGAACTTCGTGAGAGAATCGAACGGATCGTCTCGGCATTTTCCATCGAGGTTCGCGCCCAAGGCCGGGCTCGCGTCGGCATCAGTCTGGGATCGGCGGTCTTTGGAGTCAATGGCGAGACGCTTGATCAGTTGGTGATCGCGGCCGACCAGGCAATGTATCGGGCCAAATCGGAGCATAAAACGGGCTTCTTGCGCACTGCAAACACTGACTCAAGTTCGTCGAAGCCTCTCTCTGAACATCGAACGGAAAGCCAGCTCGTCACCACGGCGATCAACTAGTCTATTCCATCAAAATCTTAATAAACTCTTGACAACTCGCCCCTCGAACCGTCAAATTGGAAGGGTGGCACGCGGGTCCACTCACCTTTACCCGCAAACCGGCTGTCGGTTCCGACTAGCCGGCTGATTCCAGCGCCCTTGTCCTGACTCCGAACCCGCCGCAAATATCTGCGGTCTCTTAGCTCGCGCTTTGTTCTCGAGTCTTTGATTCCGGTTTTGAAGCGCGTGGAATACAGACACAGACCGAATGTCTTTAACTTCCCTCGAATGTCAGCTCTTAATACCCAACAAACCGGCGGCGCCACGCTGCTAATTGTCGACGACGAACCGTCGACTCGTGAAGATCTGCGCGGTGTCTTTGAAGGCGCCGGACATCGCACCATTGCAGTAGGGGACGCGCCCGCGGCGTTGCGTTTGCTGCGTAAGCAGACGTGTGACCTGGTAATGCTCGATGTCGAGCTTCCCGAAATTGATGGACTCGCGTTATGCCGTTTGCTGCGCGCCCAACCGGCGATGAAGCAATTGCCGGTAGTCGTGTTTTCCGCGAACTCCTCTGAAAGCAGAATGGTCGAGGCTTTCAGCGCGGGCGTGGATGATTACATCGTCAAGCCGTCCAGCCCGGGCGAATTGATCTCTCGCGTCAACTCTCATCTGAACGATGCCCAGCGCGAATCGGACTTAATCGGCAGCAATCGCGAATTGGGCTTCCTGGCCGATCTGGGACGCGGTCTGCTGCGCACGCTCGAGCCGGAACAGGTTGCGCGCCGCGTCGCCGGCGCCATCTACGAAGGCACGAATGCTGCGCTGAGCGCCTGTGCAGTCGAGAATAATGGTCATGGCCTTGCCGTTTGTGTTTTTGATCGCGAAGGTAGCGCCCACAACCCCGCGCTGATCAATTTGGACCGCCTGGAAAAATGGTTGCGTTCTGCCCGGTCTCCCGCATTTCTGACGAATAGCAGCGAGTTTCTAATACATGACGCACAGCACGAAACAGAGTATCTGACGCCGATTCGTTTTGCTGGAAAGAACTTCGGCGCATTAGTTGTCGCCTTCGGTAGTGCAGAAGACTGCACTGAGAATGAATGCCGCCTGATTGACGCCGCCGCGCAACAGGGCGCATTTGCCGCGCACATTTCAACGATGTATTTGAAGGCCCGCGAGTCGGCGGCAACTCTGGCCCAGGAAGTCGATCGCCGCACTGCAGAAGGCGAGATGCAGGAGCGTTTCACCGAAGCGATCATTGATTCGCTGCCGCTGTCGCTTTACGCAATCGATCGCAACTATCGAATCGTTGCGTGGAACCGAAATCGTGAACTGGGCGAACTGGGTCTCCCACGCGGCGAAGTTTTGGGCCGGAACATTTTCGAGGTGTTAACCAAGCAGAGTCGCGATCTGCTGGAACGCGAATTTGGCAGGGTCTTCGCCACTGGCGAGATTCATCGAATCGAACAGGAAACGGTAACGAAATCCGGCGACACGCATCACTGGCTGATCAGCAAGATTCCCATGCGGGCCGACGAAAGCAAAGAGGTTTCGCACGTCATCACGGTTGGCGAGAACATCACGGTTCGCGTCAAGGCACACCGCGCGGTTGCCCGCGCTGAGAAACTGGCCGCCGTCGGCCGACTCGCCGCCGGGGTCGTGCACGAAATCAACAATCCACTGGCGACCATCGCGGCCTGCGCTGAATCACTTGAGAAGCGAATCAAAGAGGGCACCTTCGGCAACTCGCCCGACGCGGAAGATTTACGCGAGTACCTTGGTTTGATTCGCGACGAAGCTTTTCGGTGCAAGACAATCACGAATGGACTGCTGGATTTCAGCCGTCTTCGGGCCGGCCAACGCGTCCCGGTGGACATTACAGAAGTTATCAAGGCTGCGGCCCGATTGGTTGCGCATCAACAACGCGGCGACAATATTCAAATCGATGTCGAGGCCCCACCGGATCTTCCCCGCGTCTCTGGCGACGTCGGCCAATTGCAACAGGCAGTCCTGGCCCTGGCGACCAATGCCATCGACGCGATGCCTGATGGTGGAAAGTTGACTTTGCGTGCAATTGAATCCCGCTCTCGTATGCTGGTCGAAGTCATAGACTCCGGAATTGGAATCCCTCCCGAAAACATGACCAAGATTTTCGATCCCTTCTTCACCACCAAAGATGTGGGTCAGGGCACGGGGCTGGGACTCGCGATCTGTTATGGTATTTTATCTGATCATGGTGGCCGCCTGGACGTGCGGTCCACGGTCGGCGTCGGTACGACGTTTACGATCACGTTGCCGGTGGCTACTTATTGAGCCTCCTAAGTGTGGAGTAACAAACAGTGAACGAACAGCGGGATGCGCGACTCTTAATCGCCGAAGACGAGGCCAACTTGCGCTTAGTGTTGCAGAAGGAATTGCAGCGCCTGGGTTATCGCGTTCAGGTAGCGCCGGATGGCGAAGCCGCGCTGCGAAAACTCGAGGAGACAAATGTTGACGTGCTTTTGTGCGACATCAACATGCCGCACATGGATGGTATGGAGCTTTTGCGCCGCGTTCATGAACGGCCGAATCCGCCCGAAGTAATCATGCTGACCGGTCAAGGCACGATTGAAAACGCCGTCGAGGCGATGCGAATCGGGGCTTACGATTATCTGACCAAGCCTTACAGCATCAACGAACTCGACGTCCGCGTGCGCCAGGCTGCTGAAAAGCGAAGCCTGCGGGTTACCAATCAGCGGCTCCGAGCGCAGATCGAACGTCAATCGGTTCTGCCTGAGATCGTGAGCCGTTCGCTGGCGATGAACGAAGCGATCCGTTTGGTCGATCGCGTCGCCCCCTCCGAAACTTCGGTTCTGATTACCGGCGAATCGGGAACGGGCAAAGAATTGATCGCCCAAGCCATTCATCGCCTATCGAATCGCGCTAACGGATCGTTCATCGATCTCAACTGCGCCGCCTTTCAGGAATCGTTGTTGGAATCGGAATTGTTTGGCTACGAAGCCGGCGCATTCTCCGGAGCTAAGGCGCGCAAGCTCGGACTGATTGAGTTGGCCGATGGCGGCACGCTGTTTCTCGATGAAGTAACTGAACTGCCGGCAAGCCTGCAAGCAAAGCTACTGCGCGCGATCGAAACGCGCACATTTTTCCGCGTTGGCGGCGTGCGCAAAGTCGAAGTCAACGTGCGCATCGTTGCCGCCACGAATCAAAATCTCGATGCTGTCATCGGCAATGGATCGTTTCGCGCCGACCTGCTCTATCGGATCAACAGTTTCCAGATTCATCTGGCCCCATTGCGGGAACGTCCTGAGGACATCGAACCACTGACAAATCATATTTTGAAACAACTCGGCGGCGCGAATCCTCCCACAGTCATGCCGGATGCGCTGGCCAAAATGGGCGCTTACAGTTGGCCCGGAAATGTGCGCCAGCTTCGTAATTGTCTCGAGCGCGCGATCCTGCTTTCGAATGAAGGCCGCATCACGTCTAATGAGTTGCCGCCGGAAGTTGCTCGCAGCACGAACGGCACCGCGCCTTTCATGAGCGGTTTCTCGAGCGCTCAGCTTTCAGCCAGTCACGCTCCGGTTGCCGCCGGTGACTCAGGTAATTTGCCAGGTTCGGGCTCGCTGCGCGACGTTGAGAAACAGCAGATTATCTCGGCGTTGGAGCAAACCGGATGGCATCGTGGCAAGGCGGCGCAGATGCTGGGGATTTCGCCCTCGACGCTGTATCGTCGTTTGCGCGATTACAATTTGGAAGGTCGATTGCAATAGCCAAGACAGCCAGCTGGTTTTGAACGAAGACACGAAAGCCGCAGTCAGCATCTGCTGCCTGCGGCATTTCTGTGGACAAATCGCGAGCGATTCTCAGTTAAATTGATCGAGCCTTTTGTTGTCGCCGGCGGCGATAGTAAAGACCCGCCAAACCCGTGCTGAGTAGCGCCAAAGTCGCGGGCAATGCGGGATTCCTTTTGCGGACTTGGAGGGTTCAGGGAGACTTGCTCGATAAAGTTTTTGAGGCCCACTCGCTCACAGTCTGTAGGACCTCCGCACTGACGTTTATCAACTGATCCGCCGCTTCCGTCCTGTCGACACTCGCGGATGTAAACGTGTGCGTGAGATTTGGGAAGATCCGCAGGCGCACTTGTTTATTGCCACCCGCGATTAACGCTTGACCCAGTTCGATTGCATTATGCGCCAGCACCAAAGCGTCACGCTCCCCGTTCAAAATGAGCACCGGACACTTTACTTGTCGCGCCAGGAGAGAAGGATCGCTCTTAATGTGCTCGCGAAACCACGCATCGGGATCGGGGCCTGAAACGGGAGTCTTTCCATTGCGCGCTGCGTCAAAGCGCTGAAGGATCTTCCGGGCGAAGTCGGGCAGACTGTTCGGGTCATTCAGATCCGTCGTGTGCAGCATGGCGGCCTGGTAAATCGATTGCTCCAAAGCCACGCGATCCACCGGACGCGACGAACCCGCCAACAAAACAATCGCCGCGATGCGCGGGTCTTCAGCAGCGATCGTCAAAGCAGTCTCGGCGCCTTCGCTGTGGCCAACCAGAGCGATTCGGGTCTTATCTATCTCGCTGCGTTGCATCAGATACTCAAATGCTGCTCGGCTATCAGTAATCAGATCGCGATAAGAAGTTGGTCGTTTCGGATCGGTCATTACGCTCTTTCCAACTCCTCGATCGTCAGCGCGCAGGACGGCCACGCCGGCATTAGACAAACTCTCGGCCAATAACTTATAGAGATTGAAAACCCCCGTCGTGCCGTCTCGATCCTGGCCTCCCGATCCGCTGATGATCACTGCCGCCGGAAATGGAGCTTTACCGGTTTTTGGCAACGTCAGCGTTCCCGCGAGTCTTACATCGCCATTAGTGAAATTCACTTCCTCACTCGTGAAATTGTTTACCTTAGCCGATGGTTTTGGCTTAGGGACCAATAATTCTGCTAATTCCTCGGATCCAGTTCGAACAACTTTCACGTTTTGCGTCGGCACGCTAATAACGAGCGGAACGCGGTCATTATCAGTCCACAAATCGATGGTCAACCCCTGGCTGGTAGTCGCGCGATAGTGCTCCTTCGCTACGTGATTACCCTTAACGTCCACGGTTGGGGACTCGGTGCGCTCGAGCTGTATCTTCAATTCTGACGCTTGGCTGGGAAGAAACGCGATGAAACTCTGCGAACCAGCGCGCCCGGCATCGTATTGCTTCAGCAAAAAAACGAGTTGATGCCAGAGGCCGTTCTCTAAGACCACGTTCGCCTGGGTGTTAACTTCGCGATCGGGTTGCCCTGTGGTTGAGATCTTGGCCGTGTTGCCGTTAAAGATCACGGTTGAACCGGCCTGATTTGGCACCGTAAAAGAGAAAGACTTTGGCCCCGTTTTAGTCGCCTTTGTAACGGTATGAATCTTATTCACCCCGGACTCCACATCAGCTTCCGCTTCGAGCGAGCCGCTGGGGTCGAGCAACAGCGTGAACTTCTCTTGAGCGACTATTTGAGATGCAATTGTCATCGTGTATGAACCGCTCAGCTTTTGTTGGCCGCGCGCCACCGACAGACTTCCAAGCGCGAGCATGAGAACGAACATCTGTATGCGAATTGAAATTTTCATAAAGAGGTTACTCCTTGATCTTTAAGTATTTTGCGATCGACTTTGCCGCGATCATTCTTTGGCAGCGAGGGAACAAATTCGATCCAACGCGGATATTTGTAGAGCGCGATTTTGGATTTTACGAACTGTTTGATTTCATCGGCAAGCGCAGCGGTTGCTAAGCGTCCGTCGCGCGCAACGATGAAGGCTTTTGGTTTCACCAAACCATCGCCGCCTTCGTGGCCGACTACCGCGCATTCCAACACGGCCTCGTGCTGCAGCAGGCAATTCTCGATTTCTGACGGAGCGACGAACACGCCGCCGACTTTCAGCATATCGTCGGTGCGGCCATGACACCAATAATAACCATCTTCATCGACGTGAAATTGATCGCCGGTAGTGCACCAATCGCCGGCAAAAGTTGCTTTCGATGCACGTTGCGCGTTCCAATAACAAAGGGCCGCCGAATCCCCTTTGATTTTCAACGTGCCCATTTCGCCAGTTGGTACCTCATGGTCATCTGCATCGACAATTTCAGCTTCGTAACCCTCGACGATGCGGCCCAGGCTGCCTGGTTTTACGTCTTCGGGCCGATTCGTAATGTAAATATGAAACATCTCTGCCGAACCGATGCCATCGCAAATCTCAACACTGAACATTTCCTTCCAGCGATGATAAAGCTCGATTGGCAAGGCTTCGCCTGCTGAATAACAAAAGCGAATGCTGGATAAGTCACGAGCGCTCGCGTCGTCGACATTCAGCATCGCATTGATCATTGTCGGCACCGTCGTGAGTATCGTCGGACGATAACGTTCGATCACTTGAAACATCTTCTCGGGCGTTGCCCGCGCAGCAAAGAGCGCGGTGGCGCCGCCGACGGCGAACGGAAACAGCAGGTTCGTCCCCGTGGCATAACCAAAGAAAAGTTTCGGCACGGAAATCGTCAGATCATTTTCGTTCACGCCCATCGTGCGCTTGGCAAACACTTCCGTGTTGTAAGGCAAATCGTGCTGCAGGTGCACTGCGCCTTTCGGCTGCCCGGTCGAGCCCGAGGTAAACAACCAGATGGCGATGTCGTCGCGATGCGTGTCGGCGGTCCGGCAAATGCTCGGCTGCGACGAAACAATCTCGTCAAACGAAAAGAATTTCGCACGAGTCTGCTGGGGGGCAATCTGCTCTTCGTCTACCGCATCTTCGTTACGAACGACAAACACCGTGCGGAGATACGTGGCGTCCTGGGCCGCCTCGGCAAACGGTCTCATGAATGATTCGTGCACGATGGCGGCACGGGCCCGAGTGTATTCAAGGTAATAACGATAATCGTCCGCCGGCAAAAGCGGATTAACCATCGTTATCACCGCGCCAATGCGCGCCGCCCCAAACCACGTCCAAACAAACTCGGGACAATCAGGCAGCACGATGAGCACGCGATCTTCAATATCAACACCAACTTCGCGCAGCGCGCTGCCCACGCGATTCGACATCCGCGCCGTCTCGCCATAGGTGTGAGTTTGATCTTTGAAGTAGAGACAGACTTTATTCTCTCGCCCTTCCTCAAGGTTGTGATAGAGGAAGTAGTCGGCCATGTTGAAGCGTTCGGGAAATTGAATCGACTCGGTTGGGTTCATGTCTTCGCAAACGGACATCCCTTATCGTCATGTTTGCTGCTGAGATAAGTCCGTGCTTCCCAAAGCTCAGGAAAGAACTTCTTATCGAGCGTCGTGCGGAGATAGCCGACACCTTCCGACCCGCCAGTGCCGCGTTTAGCTCCGACCATGCGCTCGACCATCTTGATGTGATGTGAGCGCCAGAGTGAGAAGTGCTCGTCGTGTTCAAGCAGCGCTTCGGCAAGTTGGTATTCCTCATTCAGCTTTTCGGGATGGGTGAGAATCTCGACCACTGCTCGTTGTCGTTTGCCATGATTGCTGCGGCGCTCTTTGGCGTCAAGAGGGGCATCAATGGCGGGAGTGTCGAAACCCCGCTGCCGCAGCAACGCAAAAAAAGCCTCAGCCAGCGAAGGTGCGTTCAGGCGCGCATCCAGACGTTGTTGCGCAAAATCATCGTGAGCGAACTCGCGCAGAATCGCCTCGTTTTTCAAACCGGAAGCGAATTCAATCTCCCGAAACTGCATCGATTGAAAACCGCTGGCCGGATTCAACTCGTCTCTAAATCCCAGAAAGGTGATCGGCCTCATGGTTTCCAGAATATGAATCTGCGCAATCAGAAGCTTTTCGATCTCGACGATGCGCCGCAACGCATATGCAGCTTCGATCGCGCGATCTGCTTTCATCAAAGCAATCGCGGCGTCAATCTCATGCAGGATTTGCTTGAACCACAGTTCGTAAGCCTGGTGCACGGTGATGAAAAGCAATTCATCGTGCTGCGCTGGCGACGACAGGCAAGTCTGCAAATCAATCAACTCAGGCACACGCAAATACCTGTTGTACGAAAGTGGCTCCTGGTTGCCGTAGTCATCAGTCATGGCTTAGATAATCTTAACCGCAAAGCGGTTCCGTCCTCCAGCCCAAGGTTGCCGCCGCGGGTACCCTGGGATCAGAAACGAAAATGTTTATCCAACCGCAAAGCGGTTGCGTCGTTTCTTCTTCGAGTCCAAGACCGCGCAACCGCGTTGCGGTTGGGCTGCAAAACCATTCCGGTCCCAGGGTAGCCGAAGCGTCAACCCTGGGCTGGAGGACATTAACCGCTTTGCGGTTTGCATCGTCAAGCGCGCGGTTGGACGTTTCTTCACAAATCGGCAATAATAATTAGCTTTTTCAGCGCGGCATTATCTCGCCATTAGCATACACGTTAGGGAAAGGATTCTTTACTGGTGAATTCAACGTCGAACTTTGTCATTCGCGTGCGTCGTCGATTATCTACTCTTTTATTTGCAGTTCTCGGATTTGTTGTCGGAACGCCCGCGGTGATGGCCCAACGGAGCGAAGGCGGTGAGGCCGCCTTGAAACTGCCCGATCTGTCCGGAGTAAATTTTCTCGGCATCGATGGTCATCGCTTGCTGCTCGTGGGCTTACTGTTTTGTTTCTTTGGCTTACTCTTTGGGCTGGCCATTTACATTCAGTTGAAAAATCTGCCCGTGCATCGTGCGATGCGCGAAATCTCAGAACTGATCTATGAAACCTGCAAGACCTACCTCATTACGCAAGGCAAATTCATTTTGATTCTCTGGGTATTCATCGCCGTAATCGTCGTTGCCTATTTTGGAATTTTGCGACCTGTCCCCGGTCATTCGGTGGCCCTTACGGTGCCGATGATTCTGTTCTTCAGTCTGATTGGAATCGGCGGCAGCTATGGCGTGGCGTGGTTTGGCATTCGCGTCAATACGTTTGCAAATTCGCGCACGGCGTTCGCGAGTTTGGAGGGCAAGCCTTATCCGATTTACGCGATTCCGCTGAAAGCCGGCATGAGCATCGGCATGCTTTTGATTAGCGTTGAGCTGCTCATCATGCTCTTCATTTTGCTTTTCGTGCCGGGCGAGTACGCCGGACCATGCTTCATCGGTTTTGCGATTGGCGAAAGCCTCGGCGCCGCAGCCTTGCGTATCGCCGGGGGCATCTTCACCAAAATCGCCGACATCGGTTCCGACCTGATGAAGATCGTTTTCAAGATCAAGGAAGACGACGCACGCAACCCGGGCGTGATTGCTGATTGCACGGGCGACAACGCCGGCGACTCAGTCGGGCCGAGCGCCGATGGCTTCGAAACCTACGGAGTAACCGGCGTCGCTTTGATTACTTTTATTCTGCTGGCCGTTCCCAATCCTACGATTCAAATCCAGTTGCTGGTTTGGATCTTCGTGATGCGCGTCATGATGTTGGTCTCCAGCGCGGTGTCGTATTTCGTTAACGCTGCGATTGCCAAAGCGCGTTATAGCGCGGCCGGTGAAATGAATTTTGAGGCGCCGTTGACCACTTTGGTATGGCTTACTTCCATTGTCTCTATCGCGCTCACCTACATTGTTTCTTATCTGGTGATTCCCGTTTTGGCAGGCGACAGGACGTTGTGGTGGAAGCTGGGGACGATCATTTCCTGCGGCACGCTGGCGGGCGCGGTCATTCCCGAACTGGTCAAGGTCTTTACCTCGACAGGATCGCGCCACGTTCAGGAAATCGTGAAATCGTCAA
>Ga0209056_10007862_pt1 | contig 10963 bp, 7 predicted proteins | sample GraSoiAngelo_114_FD_185876 | JGI IMG/M metagenome (GOLD analysis project Ga0209056, IMG submission 185876) | Grasslands soil microbial communities from the Angelo Coastal Reserve, California, USA - 14_0903_13_40cm (SPAdes) (version 2) | ecosystem: Environmental > Terrestrial > Soil > Grasslands ...
TGATGGGGATAGATCCACAGCGATTCTTGACGATTTTCCTTCCCGTAGCGTCTTCTAATTTTTCATCCGCTTCGCGGGATTGGCGCGTTCCGAATCATAGGACGATTAGCGTGGAGCATTGTAGCGAAATGATTCCGGTTGGGATTCCCATGAAAAGCTCTTCTGGTTGTTCCCGAAGCGTAGGATGTGCGTTAGAGTATGGACCGTTCTAGCGACTCCGTCTCTATGGGTGCCAGGCGCGCATGAAAGTTCTTCTGCTTTCCGAATACCAGCATCTTGAGATTGCCGATCTTCCTGAACCGACGCCGGGTCCCGGTGAAGTCCTGGTGCGCGTGGCTGCCTGCGGCATCTGCGGTAGCGACGTCCACGGCTATGATGGCTCGTCGGGGCGCCGTATCCCGCCCATTGTCATGGGGCATGAAGCCGCAGGAAGAATCGCTGCGATCGGCGCCGAAGTGAAGGGATTCGCAGTGGGCGACCGAGTCACGTTCGATTCGACGATCTATTGCGGCGCTTGTGGTCCCTGCCGCCGCGGAGAGATGAATCTGTGCGATAGCCGGCAGGTTCTGGGAGTCTCCTGTTCGGACTACCGCCGCGCCGGAGCTTTTGCCGAATATGTTGCTGTTCCTTCCCGCATCGTATATCGCTTGCCGGACAATCTTTCGTTTGCCGAAGCGGCCATGCTGGAGGCGGTGGCCGTCGCGGTTCACGCCGTTTCCTTGGCGCAAGTTTCTTCTAGCAGCACTGCTTTGGTACTCGGTGCCGGGATGATCGGACTGCTCGTTGTGCAGGCGCTGCGCGTCGCGGGTTGCTCACGCGTGCTGGTAGCGGATATAGACAGCTCGCGGCTCAAACTTGCTCAAGATGTCGGTGCCACCGCCGTGTTGTCTGCTGGTGCTGGTCTGATTGCGCAGGTGTTGCCGCTTTCAGGTGGGGCCGGAGTAGACCTGGCGGTTGAAGCGGTGGGAAGAAACGAGACTGTTGGTGCGGCAATTGAAAGTGTTCGCAAGGGCGGAACCGTCGTACTCGTCGGGAACATTTCACCTGAAGTCACCCTGCCGCTGCAAAAAGTAGTCACGCGGCAGATCCAGCTGCAAGGATCGTGTGCTTCCGCAGGAGAATACCCGCAAGCCATGGAACTTCTGTCCACGGGAGCTATACAGGTAAAGCCGCTGATCACCGCCGTGGCGCCGCTGGACGACGGTCCACAGTGGTTCGCACGGTTGCACGCGTGTGAACCCAACTTGATGAAGGTGGTCCTTACGCCCGGGTTGTTTTCGTGAGCGACGGGCTCTTCGATCTCAGTGCCCGGGTGGCCATCGTTACCGGGACGAGCCGGGGGCTCGGCCAGTATCTTGCGCGCGCCCTCGCCAAGGCCGGGGCGGATCTCGTGCTCACCAGCCGCGAGCGCGCTCGTTTGTTGCCGTTTGAGGCGGAGATGCGCGGGCTTGGCCGCCGCACCATTTCACTGGAACTTGATGTCCGCAACCTCGATAGCATTGAAAGAATGGCGGCGGCCGCCGAAAAGGAATTTGGTCATCTGGACATCCTTGTCAACAATGCGGGTTGCAACGTTCGCAAACCGGCGCTCGACGTTTCCTGGGAAGACTGGAACCTGATCCTTGACACCAATCTGCGCGGGAGTTTTTTCGTCGCGCAAGCGGTGGCGCGCCGCATGATCCCGCGCCGGTATGGGCGCATTGTCAATATTGGGTCGGTGACCAGCGTGTCTGGTTACGCAGGTCTGGCACCCTATGGGGCCAGCCGGGGCGGCATCCGGCAGTTGACGATGAGCCTGGCCGATGATTGGGGCAAGCATGGCGTCACCGTGAATTGTCTGGCACCGGGATGGTTTCGCACGGAACAGAACAAGGTTCTGTACGAGAACAAAGAGTGGGTTGATTATCTTTGCGATCGCATTCCGCTCAAGCGCCCGGGGGAGCCTCAAGATTTGGATGCGGCAGTGGTATTCCTCGCGGCGGAGTCCAGCCGATATATTACCGGGCAGACCTTGCTTGTGGACGGCGGAATCTCCACCGGTGCGACGCGCGCCCTGGTAGAGTCTCGCCCGGCGATGCGGGACCGTCCCGGAGAATCACACTAGGAGTTCAAGATATGCGGAGGAATTTGTTGTCAACTGTTGGACGGCAGGGTTTCGTGTGGTCATCCCTCTGTGGCAGTGCACTCTGGGGATTTCTAGGTCTATTTCTGCCGCCCGTGGCGCCTGCTGTGCCGGCGCCCGAGAGCCGTAAGACGCTGGAAGTCTATTTTGTGGACGTGGAAGGCGGCCAGGCCACACTTTTCGTCACGCCAGAAGGTAATTCGCTGCTCATTGATACGGGCTGGCCCGGCAACGATGGCCGCGATGCCGATCGCATCGTCGCTGCGGCTAAGCTGGCGGGGATCAGCAAGATTGATTACCTGCTGGTCACCCATTTTCACAGCGACCATGTGGGAGGTGTGCCGCAACTGGTGGCGCGCATTCCGGTAGGAGCGTTCATCGATCACGGCGAAAACCGCGAAACCAAGAACGGGCCGACCGTCCAAGGCTGGCAGGCCTACCAGCAAGTGTTGGCCAAGGGACAGTCCAAGCGGATTACTGCCAAGCCCGGCGATGTTCTGCCCATTCGGGGTATGCAGGTAAGTGTCCTAAGTTCCGACGGCGCCCTGATTGAGAAATCCTTGCCGGGAGCCGGCGCGGAAAACTCCGCCTGCCAAGAGTCCGAGCGGCGTCCCGCCGACCAAACCGAAAACCCACGTTCTCTAGGAACGCTGATCACCTTCGGCAAGGTCAAACTTTTAGACTTGGGCGACCTAACCTGGGACAAGGAGCTGGAACTGATGTGTCCCAGAAACAAGCTCGGCAAAATCGATGTTTATATCGTCTCTCACCATGGCTTGTTTCAGAGCAGCAGCCCCGCACTGGTGTACGGAATCGATCCTCGCGTGGCCATCATGGACAACGGCGCAAAAAAGGGCGGAACACCTTCTGCCTGGGACATCATCAAGACCGCGCCGCACCTCGAGGATCTGTGGCAATTGCATTTTTCCGCTGAAGGCGGCCCCACGCACAACGTCCCGGAGCCCTTCATTGCCAACCTCTCGGGACCGCAAGATGCCGCCAACTATCTCAAGCTGACAGCCTCGACCGATGGAAGCTTCGAGGTGTTTAACTCGAGAACCAATAGCGCGAAGCACTACGCCCCGTCGCACTAGTTCAGGCCGGGTGGGGATCGGGGATGGGCGCCATATCTCCCAGCAGGAAAACATAGCCCGCGATACCGACGAGGAGAAATACCGTGGCCGCGCCGAACGCCCATGAAAAAGAATGGGTTGCCTGTACGACATAGCCGGTGGCAATCGGCGCAGCAATTCCGGCCAGCTGATTGCAAAAATTCAGAATTCCCCCCAGCGTGCCGACGCTTTCTCGGGGAGCGATTAGCGAGGGGATTGACCATCCCACCGGTGACGCGGCGGCCAATCCTCCGATAGAAATGCTGATCCAGAAAAGCGCCGTGGCCGGACCGTGAGAGCGGGCAGCGCCGAGAATTCCGAGGCCCAGAATCGTTCCGCCGATGAGAACAACCTGACGAACGCGAACAGGGTTCCAGCCGCGCTGTATCAATCGATCGACGAGCCATCCGCCTACAACAAGATCGGTGAGCGTGGCAAACACCCACGGAACACTGGTATACAGCGCGGAATGAAGCAAATCAACATGATGCATGGTGGAAAGATAGGACGGCAGCCAGGTTAAGAGCAGATAGAAAGTGTAGTTATACGACGCGAAGCCCAGAGCCAGGCCGCAAACTCTTCGTTGTCGAAGTAAGTAGCCGAGCGGCGCTCCTTCGGCGGCCTTCGCCGGATCCTCCGGTTGCGCTCCTCCTCTGGCGATGAACTCGCGCTCGCGAGCGGTCAGCAATCTATCCTCGCCTGGATTTCGATAAAACGCGTAGAACAGCGCGAAATACAGAAGACTGATCAGGCCTGTCGCCGCAAAATTCCACCGCCAGCCGAAATACAACAACAAGAGACCCAGCAACGGTATGCCAATCGCCGAGGAGAACTTCGCCGCGGAGTCAAACATGGCGGTGGCCAGGCTGCGTTCGTCCTTGGGGAACCAATAGCCGGTGGCTTTCGCATTGGCCGGGAAAGTCGGAGCCTCACCGATCCCCAGAAGGAAGCGCGCCCCAAACAATCCTCCGACGCTCGTAGAGATGGCTGCTGCGAAGGAAGCCACACTCCAAATCATGGTGCTGATCACGCCTACGCGGCGGACTCCAAAGCGATCCAGCAGCAGCCCGGAGGGCAGTTGGAGCAACGCGTAGGTCCAGTTGTAAGCGCTGGACAGATAACCGAACGTCACCGCGGAGATTCCAAACGAGGCTTCCAGGGCGTCCCGGGAAACAGAAAGGTTTACACGATCGAAATAATTGACGAGCACGCCGAGCCCCAGAAGCAAAGCGATGCCCCACCGTCTTTTCGGCACCGCAGAAGCCTCGAGACCCGCTGGTTGCTTCAAAAGTTCATCCCTTTCTCCAGGCATGCCGCGCGAACTATAGTGGAGAACCGTGGATCGAAACAAGGGGCGGAATGGAAGTTGGGAAAAAAATCGGCGGTAAGGTCGCGGGTGGCCTCCTTAGATGCGCCCCGCCAGGCTCCGGGGCAAAGGCAATTTAGTCCGGCTAAACCACTCCTTTAAATTTTCCGGATTGACACGATTGCGACTGTGCTCCTAATGTCCCCTCACTGGATCTATTCAAGTAATTGATAGCGACTATCTATTAATGTAATGGTGCCAGGCGAGTTCTCTGTCGCGTTCAATCCATGGTGCGAGAGGCGTAGCCGTGTGGTTGAGGCACCCGGTACGCCGCGGCCTGCCGGCCCAGTCGAGACAAAAGTCGCGGGCCGTCCGCGAAAAGGAAGGCAGACATGAAAAAGAATGTGCCATTTGTTCTTTTCGCTCTTCTGTTCGCGCCTCTGTTTTTGCACGCGCAAGGCTTGGGGAGTATCGTCGGCAGGGTCACTGATCCCGCTGGAGCCCCAGTCGCGGGCGCGCAAGTCACCGCGACAGAAGTGGGTAGGGGTTTTTTTCGCAACGCCATGACTGATACGGAGGGGCTCTATGTGATTCCCTCCCTGCAACCGGCGACCTACAACCTGAGCGTGGAGGCGAAGGGCTTCAGCATCTCCAAGGAAAGTGGGATTACCTTGCTCGCGGATCAAACGCTTACCGTAAACATGAGCTTGAAGCTGGGCATGACCACGGAAGTGGTCACGGTGACGAGCAATACTCTCGAGGTGGATACGGCGACGTCCGTCCTGAAGCAAGTCATCGAACAGCAGCGCATTTCTGAGCTCCCGTTGAACGGCCGCAATGCCGCGCAGTTGACTCTGCTTGTCGCCGGAGCGGTCAACTCTCCTAATGGAGGTGCCGATCAGGGTGCCACCAAGACTTTCCCCGGGGCCGTCACTTTCTCCGCAAATGGAGCCCGCCAGAATTCCATCAGCTACCAGCTCGACGGCGGCAACTACGTGGACGAATACACCAACGTCAATCAGCCCTTTCCGTTCCCCGACGCGCTCCAGGAATTCAGCGTCCAAACCAGCAACTACAGCGCGGAGTACGGCTCCAACGCTGGCGGCGTCGTTAACGTCATCACCAAGTCGGGCACAAACGGTCTCCACGGAGACGCCTTCGAATTCGTTCGCAATCCGGTGTTCAACGCCCAGAATTTCTTTGCCACGCCTAGCACTCCCGATCGCGTCAAGCGCAATCAGTATGGCGGCACTCTCGGCGGCCCCATCATCCACGACAAGACTTTCTTCTTCGGCGGATATCAGCGCACCTCATTTCGTAACCTTGTCCTGGGCAGCCAAAACGTCGTCGGGCAGACCGACATCACCAACTTTCTGACTCCCAAAAGCGCGGCCTGTCTCACTTGCGGCGCTCCCACGACTGCCGCAACTGGCCCTGCTGGCATGATCGATCCAGCCGTTGCCACGCTTCTCGGCATCGACCCAACCACCGGCGCTGCGCTCGCTTCTCCAAAGTTCAGCTTGGCCGGCACAATTCCTGCCGGTCAGAAGCCGACCGTGCCATTCTCTAAGCCCGACATTGAGAACTTCAACTCCGCCATCGGCCGCGTCGATCACTCCTTCAGTCAGAATGACAAGCTCAGTGGTCGCTACGAATTCGATCGCTTCACCAAAGCCGCCGTTTTTAATCCTTTGCTGCTCATCTCCTACACCGACGCCACTTTTGCGATCACCGCGCAGAACTTCTTGGCGCACGAAACCCATATCTTCTCTCCGCGCCTCATCAATGACTTCCGTTTTAGCTATTCGCGCGAAGTCTCCCACCGCGGCCCGGGATCCAACGCCGCAAGCGTCACCGCTTTCGGGGCTGCGCTCCCGTTCCAACCGACTCCCAATGCCATTCAGGGCGTCGGCGTTCAAGGTGGGTTCTCCTTCGGTGACAACCCCGCCGCGTTCTTCACTCGCAACAACTACACTTGGGCCAACGACATCAGCTGGGAAAAGGGCAAGCACGATTTGCATTTTGGCGGCTCCGTCGAGCGCAGCTTGGTCGACCTGAACAATCAGTTCAACCAGCCCGGAATTTTCGGCTTCGGCACACAAGACAACTACCTGTTTGGCGGCTCAAGTTTTGCCACCTACCAGCTCTTTCTTGCGGGCATCCTCTCGGACGGTGCCAGCGTCGGCAATGGCTTTGCGCTCCAGCAAGGTGCCGGAGAGTTTAAAAACAATCGCGCGACCTTCATCGGCGTCTATGTCCAGGACAACTATCGGGTCACCCGCCGCTTGACCCTCAACCTTGGCTTGCGCTACGAGCCGGCATTTCCCTGGAGTGACACTGGAGATCGCTGGGCTCAAGTCAATCTGGCCGCCATGGCTGCCGGCACCGTTTCCAAAGTTTATCCGAACGCCCCTCCCGGCATCTTTTTCTCCGCGCAAAACGGGATTCCCAGCGATCCCGGCATGCCAAAGAATGCACTAAATACCAATTGGACCGGGTTTGCTCCTCGTCTGGGCTTTGCTTACGACGTGTTCGGCGATGGTAAAACCAGTCTCCGCGGCGGCGCCGGCATCTTCTACGACACCCGCGTCATGGGCATGCTCAGCAACCGCTTTGTCGACGAGTGGCCATTCAGCCCCCAGTTCATTCTTTCCACGGCTGGCAACAGCGCCCCGACCGCGTCATCCAGCCCCGGTTCTTTCAGCGATCCTCTGTGCACCCAAGCTGCGACGCAGGCCGCCCTGCACTGCGATGGCGGGCAAGCGGCGAACTATCCCAAATTTCCGAGCCCGTTCCCGGCGCCCACAAACTTTGCCTATATTCCCCCGTTCAACGAGATCGCCGTGAGCTATGACCCCAGTGGCAACTATCATGTCCCCACAACTTATGAATGGAACCTGACGATCGAGCGCCAGTTGCCTTCCAACATCTTGTTCCGTGTCGGCTACGTCGGCTCCCGCACTCTTCACATTCTCGAAACTCAGTACTACAACGCTGGCGTTCCCTGTAACGACCCCGCGTCCGCTGTACCTTGCAATGGCAAGGCCAACGTCGGCCTTGCAAACCTCACCGTCTGCGAGGCGACCGGGGGCACCGTGGCATCCTGCCACGGCAACCCCAACACCAGCGGCGCACTGTTCAAGCCCAACACCTTTTCGTCCACGGTTCAGGCCGACATTACGGACATCAACGCCAGCTACCATTCACTGCAGACCTCTGTCGAAAAGCGCATGTCTCGCGGCTTCACCGTCCTGGCGAACTACACGTACTCCAAGAGCTTGGATGATCTCCCGTTCGGCGAGGGCGTCTCCGGCTTCGATACAGGTTATTCGACACTCCCGTTCAACGCTCCGGGGCGGCATAAGTTCGACTACGGACCGTCGAGCTTTGACCACACCCACGTCTTCACGGCGTCTTATGTCTGGCACTCTCCCGGCATCAAGAGCTCCCGCGTGTTCCTTCGCTATCTGTTGGGGGACTATGAGATCGGCGGCATCGTCTCCGCTGCCAGTGGTCGCCCCATCACCGTGCTGCAGGGAACGGAACTCTCGGGCACAGGCATTGGACAGGACCGAGGCACTTTCATCGCGGGCGCGAATCCCTATAGCTCAAACTCTTGCGCTGGCGTCAGCCCGAAGTGCGTCAGTTGGCTCAATCCGGCTGCGTTTCAGCCGACCAAAATCACCACCGGGTGTCCGCCACCGGCTACAAGCTGCAACAACCCGGTGATTTTTGGTACGTTCGGCAACGTCGGGAAGAACCTTCTTCGGCTCCCAAAGACGTCCAACTGGGATGTCCAGCTCTCCAAGTACTTCAACTTCACGGAGCGCTGGAAGCTCCAGCTTCGCGCCGAATACTTCAACGTCCTCAACCATCCGAACTTCGCGCCTGAAAGTACCAGCGGTGGTGTTGTCAACGGCACCGACCAGATCAGTGCCTTTGACAAGCTGAATGGCAACGCTGCCTTCGGCACGTTCCGTGCGGGCCAGGCCGCCGATCCCCGCGTCGCTCAATTGGCGGTGAAAGTCTTCTTCTGACCCACACCAAAGCGAAAGCGGCGGGGCGCCTTTTCGAGGAGGGCGCCCCGATTTTTGTTAGAAAATGATAGAACTGGCTGTCCTGTTTTGGATGCCGGCATGTGGAGAATCCAGAGGCTGGCCGTAAACTTGGGGCATCTCAGCAGATTGTTTCCACATAGTTTGGTGACCAAAGGCCTCAGGCGCTTGCAGTAGCTGATTTTTGTTCGGAGTGTTACGACCAAGACTGGGGGTGAGAAAAGATGAAAAAGCTCTGGCTGGTGTTTTTGATTGCGATTCCTTTCCTAGGCGTGAGATCCGAGGAACCCGTCCCGCAAGGTTTCGAGCATTGGACGCTAGCGAACCTGCAGCACGCTGCGCAGGCGCTTGGTGCCGAAGCTGCCACTGATCCACATCATTTTGCCGTGAAGCAGCTCTCGGATTTTCCCAGTGAAGCCTTCTTGTTGGTTCACCGGGAGGCCGACGGTCAGGTCGAGTGGCACGAAACTCAAGTGGACGTATTTTTCGTCGAATCCGGCTCCGCTACACTCGTTGTGGGGGGCACCTTGGTAAACGGAGAAACGGTCGCGCCTCACGAGAAGCGCAATGGCACCATTCAAGGTGGCACCCGGCAGAAACTTTCGGCCGGGGATGTGGTCCGCATTCCCGCTCGGGTACCACACCAGCTGGTGCTCGATGGCGCTCATGAATTCAACTATTTTGTCATCAAGGTGAAAGGCTACTAGCGCCAGACTGAGGTTAGGGAGGCCGGGCCGTCAGACCATGTCGCCCGTCAATCGAAGTCGCCTGCGGCGAAGACTCCCCACGCCTGAAGGCGGGGGATTCTTTGGAGTTACTATCCTTGCAGTTTGGACATTGCCAGCGGTCTTCCGGGATCAAGTGATTTCCGGGTGGAGGCCTCAGTAAGGATAGGCTTGCCCTTGCCGCGCGATTCGAATGCGGTGGTCGGTAAATTTGAAGTGCGCGCCCGGCAACTCCACCTTGGGCATATGGCAGCTTACACACCGCTCGCTTGCCACCGGGCAAGACTTGGCGGTGGATGAGACCGCCGCTGTTTTGCCGGGTGTGCGGATATTGGCTTGTTCCGCACCGCGCGGTGCATGGCACGCCGTACACTTTGAATCGTAAACAGCGGCCCCAGGTTTCAGATCCTCGTGGGGGTCGTGGCAAGCAGTACAAGTCAATCGCGCGTCCTTGGGATCGTGGCCGCGGCTGTTGAACAAGCGATAAGGCTGAAATCGCACGTTGTTGATGCCCCCCAGGTCGGGCATCATCGCCACGGTGTCCACGCCGCGATGGCAAGCCCCGCAGAACTCCTGCGAAAGAGTTTCGGCATCAAGCTTTTTCGGATTGAAAATGTACAGGCTCTCTCCGGGGGCCAAGAGCATCACTGCGGCATGGCTCCCTCCCGGTCCGTGGCAGGTCTCGCAGGTCACGCCGGGAATCAATCGCTCCAGTTGAAGCTTGGTGTTGACCACCGCGGCGGTGCCGTGACAGCTGAAACAATTGCGCGCTTCATCGCCACTGATGTCGCGGCCGGCGGCCTCCTCCAAGCTCGGCGGCGGATTGAGAACGTCTCCGATCGTCCAGTCCAATCCATCGATCGCGGTGTAATAGCTCACGCGGGCTTCATAAAGCTTTTCGTTGCGGCGGTAGACATAAGTCTGGGCGACATGGGCATTTCCAAACGCGTAAAGAATCGGCTCACGGATGGTTTCTTTTCCGTCGCTCACACGATACGAGTTTTGTTGGCCATCGCTTACGATCTCGTAAGAATACGCTCCGGCTTGAAAAGTCATCCGTGGGTGGGTTCGCAGCACATCGCTCTCGGCAGCGATACGCAGGGCATGTCCCATCGCCGTGTGGGATTGCCAGCGGCTCTTCTCCGGGTGACAACTCGCGCAAGCTTCTCGACCCGCAAAGCTTTCTCGAGGCATCTCCTGCCGCGGACGAAAATGGGGGAAATCGGTGGTCTTGTGCGTCTGCGACTGCGCGAATGCCAAACAGGAATAAAGAAGCAAGCACGGGACGATACGCCAGAAGGGAAGCAGGCGAGTTATTTGAAGCGGAAGTATAATTCTCCGATATCGAGCCCGGGAGGCAACACCAACCAGATGGTGCCGATTATTTCTCAACGACTCCCTGTCCCTCCACCACGGTGAGAATGCGATCGACGCCGGGTGCCACAATCTCTTCTTTTTTTCCGCTCGGCCAGTGAATCTCGATCTTATCCACTTTGGTAGCGGAACCGAAATGAAGACGTTGATCGGAGCTGGAGCCGTAACTCCCTCCGCTCGTGACGTCAGCGCGCTGTCGCACTCCGCCCGTGCTAAGGAAGGCTTTCGCGCCAACGGCATCCCGCGGACTCTTCGGTCCTCCCACCAAT
>Ga0209056_10007865_pt1 | contig 10962 bp, 12 predicted proteins | sample GraSoiAngelo_114_FD_185876 | JGI IMG/M metagenome (GOLD analysis project Ga0209056, IMG submission 185876) | Grasslands soil microbial communities from the Angelo Coastal Reserve, California, USA - 14_0903_13_40cm (SPAdes) (version 2) | ecosystem: Environmental > Terrestrial > Soil > Grasslands...
TGCCCAGCAGCCACGCGCTACGCGGATAACGGCTGAAAGCATCTAAGCCGGAAACCGCCCTCAAGACGAGGCATCTTATGGCCGTCGTAGTCGACGACGTTGATAGAGCGGGGGTGTACGCACGAAGTCCGCAAGGGCGACGTGTTCAGCCCGCCGCCACTAACCGCCATAGCCACACTAGCACCCGTCGGTGGTGCGTTGGCGGCTTAGCCGTCAAACAGGATGCGTATGATCGGTCCCGTGATTTTCCCGCGCAATCGAGTCCGGTAGCGGAGGCTCTCGATGGCTTCTTGGTTCAATCGGTCCTCTACCGGAGCCATGTCGGACCTGTGGCTCGGCGATGTGGGCATTCGAGTCACGAACCTCGAGAGGTCAATCGAGTTCTACACAAAGGTGTTCGATCTGGAGCAGATCGATCGAGGCGGGGACGACGAAGGGAAGTACGTCCTCTTCCGAGACCGGCGTTCCGGCCAGCGATTGGAACTGAATTGGTACGCCGAACGCAGTCCGTTCTGGACCCCCTACGTTTCAGGAGAGGCGCTCGATCACTTTGAGGTCCGTGTGAAGAGCGTGCCGGAGACGCTCGAGCGACTCAAGAAATTCGGCATCGCGCCCGCGACGAGAAAGCTCTGGGTCAACCGGAAGACCGTCGCCACACTGAAAGAGGATCCGAAGTTTCATAAGCTCATGGAAGAGGACGTGTGGACCTCGCGAAACGGACATCGGATCGCCTATATTCAGGACCCCGATGGCATCTTCTTCTGCCTCTACGACCACCCCGAAGAACCGTGGGAGGGGCCAATTCCGGATCATTATTGACCGCGGGGTTCACGGTCGAATTCTCGAAGTTGAAGCGGAGGCCGCCTGGCTGGCACGAGGTCACTTCGGATCCATGGCGCTCGCCACACGAGTCGCGTCTTCGTCCCGCGACTCGGATGAAACGAACGCGCGGCCGAGGAAACCAAGCCCGAGCAACGAAATCCAAGCGCTCGCCCAGATTCCCGCGCCGAAAGTCGACAGGCTCGCGACTGCCGCCATGATCGGTGCGCCGACGGCCACGCCGGCAACGAGGAGCGCATAGAACAATCCCGTCACGAGACCGTGTTGCTCCGGATCCGCGCCTCGGGAGACGAGGGCCGAGGCCGATGGAAAGACAAATCCGTGGCCGACTCCGAAGAGCGCCATCAGGATGAGAAGGGTCGGGAGGTCTCGGAGCAGTGGGATGGAGGCCATCGCGATCGCCACCGCCACCAACCCGACGGTCGCGGGTGTCGCGGGGCCGTATCGGTCGGCCAGGATCCCCGCCGGATAGTGGAGCAACAGGGATAGGATCGCGAACGCGGTGAAGCTCAGGCCGACGGCGAGAGCGCCGTATCCCAGCTCCTGCTGAAGGTGAAGCGGCACGAGGGCGACGAAGGCGCCGAGGATGAAGTAGAGGCTGAAGATCGCCGCGTAGCCGGCCGCGGGAGAAGGTCGCGCGGCGTACGACGTGAGTCGGCGCCAAGGCATCGCTCTCGGGGCCCTCTGCAGGGGTTCCGAAATAGGAGCCGCGATGACGAAGCCCGCCAACAGACCTGCGGAGAGCACGTAGAAAAGAATCGGGTAACCGAATCGAGCGACGACCGGCCCGGCGATGCCGAACCCGATCACCACCGCGAGCGCGAGCGACATCCCGTAGAGGGCCATCGCCCGGCCTTTCCGCTCCTTCGTGGAGGTGTCCGCCATGAGGGCCATCGAACTCGGCCCGACGAGTCCGCTCCCGAGGCCGTGGCTCACTCGCACCAGGGCGAGCAACAGAGGCGTCGTCGCGAGCGAATAGAGGAACAACGATCCGGCATCCCAGAGCAGCCCCACCTGGAGGGGCAGTTTGCGCCCGAAGCGATCGGCGATTCGGCCGAAGAACAGGTTCGCGGGCGCATGGACCGCGGAGAAGAGCCCGACAATGATGCCGATCGTCACGAGGTCCGCGCCCACATGCTGCGCGTAGAGCGCGATCACGGGCACGAGCGCGTTCGAGTCCATCGTGCCAAGCATCGTCGCGGCGAGCAGGTTCAGCGTCCGCCGCGCGGCCATCGACGGCCGGACGCGGGCGACGCTCAAAAGGATGAGCCCACGCGATTCCCCTAATGCCGCTGATTTGCCGCGGCCACCGGAACGTTTACGTCGGCGAGACGATTCGATCGCGCGTGCGCATCCCGCTCGTCGTCGATTCGAACGAGCCCGAGGACATCCCCGAACGGCTCCGAGAACTCGGCGTCGAGATTGAGGTGCGGAAGATTGCGCCGGGAGACTATGTCCTGGGACCGGTTGGGATAGAGCGCAAGACCCTCAACGATTTCTTCAATTCCATGGTCCGCAAGCGTCTCTTCGAACAGGTTCAGCGACTGCGCGACGCGTACCCCCAGCCGCTCGTGATCCTCGAAGGCGACTTGGCTGAGATCTCGACGTTCCGGAGCCCTCAGGCAATCCTAGGCGCGCTCCTCGTCCTCGAGACGACGGAGCGGGTTCCTGTCCTGACGACCGCGGACAAGGGACAGACCGCGCTCCTGCTGAGCATCCTCTGGAAGCGGCAGGAGAAGGGAGCGGCGGAGTACGGGCTGCGGCACAAGCCGAAGGCGATGTCGCTAGAGCAGCGGCAACGGTTCGTCGTCGAGGGACTGCCGAGCATCGGCGAGACGCTCGCCCGCAGCCTCCTCGAGCGGTTCGGATCCGTCCGCGCTGTGTTCTCGGCCTCCGAGGAGGACTTGAAGAAGGTACCGAAGATCGGGGACATCAAGGCGGCGGAGATCGTGCGGCTCTCGAACGCGGCCTACGAGGGGGACCAGAAACACTTCGATGACGAAACGTCCGACGCCGACAGTTGACAGTCAATTTTCTATGAATGTCGTACTCGATGAACGACACGACGGCCGATGTGGGTCCGTGGCTCACGCGTGTCGTGGAAAGAGACCGTGCCGCCGTCGTACGGTCGGACGCCATGGCCAAAGCCGCCGGCCCGGCTGATGCGCGCGCGCGCTATCACCGTTGTCCGCAGTCACAATCAGCGCCCGCGCGACGGAGCGCGACAAAAATCGGCCTCGGACTAGGAGCCGTCCGGAACGAGGCCGAGTTGTCGGAGCACGAGAAGTCGGTCCCAATACCCGCGAAGGTCCTCAATCTTGCCATCTCGCGCGATACCCACGAACGTCGCGGGAACACTCACCGCCTTGTGGGTCGGCGGTATCGTCTCGGCTCCCCCGAAGGCGCCGGCGTGCGTCCCCGTGTAAATCACTTGGAGGACGAACGCGGTACCTTGGCCGAAAATCCGTTCCTTCGTCCACTTCGAGTCGGGAAATCCCGTGAAGTATGCGGCCGCCCAAGCCCTCCCGCCACGACGACCCATCCGGAGGTCCGGGCTGTCCGGCCCAATTCCCAGGAACCCGTCCGATGTCAGCGCCTCGAGGCGGTCGAGATCGTGGGCGTTGAACGCGTCGAACAAAGCTTGGGCGATTTGGGCGCTGTCCTGACTGTGCATAGGGGGGATCGCCACCCGTGGCCTAATCGAAGGGACCAAAGGGAAAAGACTCGTCCGCTCCTCCGTTCAGACTCTGGGACGAAGCTGCGTGGGCGAACTCACCATGGATTGCGGAGCGGATAGTCGTTTCGGTGCTGAGGACGGCTTTGATACCCAACCGGAAATCATCAAATACAGAAGGAGCGGAACCCGGTTCGTGTCGATGGGGCACCGCATCGCGGAATGGTATCATGGGCTGTTCCATCTGGCTCAGGTGACGATCCACGATCGATGGGTCAAGAGGTTGCGGCTCATCGCGTTCGTTGCCGCGTCCTCCATCGCGACCCAAATCGTCCTCCGAAGCGCGTTGGGAGAAGTCGGCCTCGGGAGTCTCCTCCCTAGCTCCGTCCTAACGATTCTCGTCGCGTCGGCGATCTGGCTCGTCGCATACCCGGCGATGTGGCTTCGGATGATGACCGTGGTCGTCGAAATGGAAGCGAAGAAGGAGTACGCCGTGATCCTGGGCGAGATTCACAAGCTCCATCATCACCACGACGCCGGGCCAGCCTCAACGGATGGGCCTCCCACATCCGTCCCCCCAGATGCAACGCGCCGCTAGTCACGTCTCTGCGTGGTCGCCCATGAATGCCCCTCCGGGTCTCCGGCGTGCCACTGACCGGATAGTTCGCAAGCTCGGAGGGTGGACACGCTCAGGGAATGCGTGGAACGGAGGAGAGTCCTAGGAATCATCGGTGGACTCATCGGCATGGTGTCCGGCTCATCGCGCCGAGAGACGCCAGACAATCTCTTTTCAACATGCCGGCCCACGTCCGCCTTTGTCAATACCGGATGGGCGGCGATAAACTTATGACGGCTCCGCTCTTTTTGAACGCGGGATGCACTCGACGGAGTGGGGTCGGAAGACTCACCATGAGCCCGCACCGAAGACGGGATTGCGGGCCCAGCTGACTCGCGGATTCCACTTGACCTTCGGCAGCCTGCGAGTCCTGGCGACCGAACCGCGCCTGATGGCCTTGCCGTTCCTCGCCCTCGTCTTCACGGGTTTCGTCTGGTTGATCGTCGTGCTCAGCGTCCTCGCGCTTGGCCTTCCGCCGGTGTCGCCTTCGAGCGGCTTCCTCTACCAGGAGATCTTCGTCGCCTACCTGGTGACGTACTTCCTCTCGGTTTACTTCATGGCGGCGATCATCGGCGCGGCGGCCATCCGGCTTCAAGGGCAGAGGCCGTACGTGTTGGACGGAATCGGCGCGGCGAACGCGAGCTTCTTCCAGATCGTGATCTGGTCGTTCCTCGCCGCCACGGTTGGCGTCTTGTTCCGATTCACCTCGATCCGCTCCGACGCCGGCGGACGATTCGTGTCGCGGGTCCTTGGATATGGCTGGCCCATCGCGACCCTGTTCGTGCTCCCGACGATGGTCCTCGAGGGCGTCGGCCCGGTGAAGGCGTTCCGCCGCAGCCGCGCCCTGTTGCGGGAGCGCTGGGGCGCCCATCAGAGCGGCGTGCTGGGGACCGGCCTCGTGTTCCTCCTCCTGTTCGCGGTCGGCCTCGTCCCGTTCGTATGGGGGATCGTCGGGGAGCCGGGGAGCCTGGCGTGGCCCGTCGCCGCGGTCCTATACTGGCTCATCCTCAGCGCCCTCTGGTCCGTCGTCCACGGGATCCTGGTCACGACCCTCTACCATTATGCCATGGACAGCGAGGCCTCTTTCGGCTTCAGCTGGCAGGCCCTGAATCACCCGTGGATCCGGTAGGCGAGAGTTCTCGGAACACGCGCGCACAGTCTTGCGGCGGGGCGTCCGTCTTGACGCCGCGCGGATGGAAATGCGTCCTCGTGGCCCGAAAGCCGATCGCCCGCAGGCCATCGATGAATTGGTCGAGTCTCGGTGGCGAGCGACGCTCTCGCGAGGCGAGTTCGTCGGTCGTGATGAAGAACGCCGGCATGTCGGATTCCGATTTGAGGAGGGAGAGGAGCCTCGCGGAGGCGACCGAGCTCCACGAGAGAGGCTGAAGGCGGCGCACGACCGCGGCATCTCCGAGCGGACCGAGCCACAACGGCCCGACCGCACCGCGAGTCGCTCCGGATGTGGAGACTAGATGGCCGGCGCCGGCCCGGAACACATGCCCAATCGGCTCCGAACCGGAGTCTCGCACGAGCGACACGTAGACGCGCAGGAAGTGTTCCGCGGAGAAAGCCAAGATCGGGCGAATCTGTTTTCGTCGCGCCGAAGCGAGGCGCTGACAGTACCCGAGCAAGATTCGAAGTCCGATCTCTGCGCCTTGCGCGCAGCGCAACGAACGCGCACCGTACCGTCTCTCGCATGCGTGCGGGTATGTGCCGCACAGGACCGCTGTGTCCGTCGCGGTGATGCCGACTCCGGACGATTCGCTCGCGGCGTCGAACACCGCGCCGAGGAACGGAGTCGGAGGCCCGAACGGATCGACGTCCACGAAATCGTACCGCCGTTCACGCACGTACGCGGACAGATCGCCCGTGTGGACATCCGCGGCCAGTTTGTTTCGGCGAAGGTTCTCGCGAATCAACCGCGTCGACTCCCGCGACCGATCGTTAAGCGTGAGATGGCCCACACCGGCTTCGAGGGCCATCCGAACGCCCCATGCACCCGTGGCCGCGAGGCCGTCGAGAACGGACCCGAGCGGACGAGGCCACTTCCCGAGGACGATCGCACCGAGGTCGCGGTTCACCGCCATCGTCGGATTGTAGAACGGCCACGGACCCGCGGTCCCGGGGCCCTTGCGGCGCGGGACGTCGGGGACCAAGAGGTTCGCGGCGCCCTCCGAGACCGCGGCGACGGGGAACGGAAACTCCACGGCGGCGCGATGGTGGCGGAGCCAAATATCCCTTCGTCCGCTAGAGGACCTCGCCTTTCATCAGCTTCACGATCTTGTAGGGCAACAGGTTGCGGTTCACCATCGTGACCTCGAGGATCCGCACATCGTCCCGGCGACGGATGTCTTGCAGCAGCGGGTTGCGGGATTTCTTGTGGAGCGTCAAGAGGAGCGGCTTGTCCGCGTCGAGCGCGTCCTTCACCGCGAGCACGAAGTTCGGTGACTCGACTTCCATCTTCCCTACCTCGTCGATCACGATGACGTCCGCGTTGGCGGTCGCGCCGCGCAGGGCATTCACGCCGACCTCCTCGAGCGCGCTGATGTCGACCCCGTAGCGGCCGACCATCGTCTTCGAGGTGATCTCGCGCGAGGCGAACACCCGCTTCTCCTTCGTCGCCCAATCCATCACATAGAATCCTTCGCGCCGATTTCGCTTGACGATCGGCTCGGTGATCATCCCGCCGACCTTGAGGCCGTCGCCTTCGAGCATCTCCATGACCTTGAGAAGGCAGTACGTTTTGCCGGCGCCAGGGAGGCCCGTGATGCCGATCTTGAGCGCCTCGCCCATGCCACCCACGCGGCGTCAGAAATATGCGTTGCGCTATAAAAGAGTCTTTATGTCGTTCGAACCGGAGCGCGAGTCGACTCGCCGAGGCCAAAGGTCATAAGCCGCCCGTCCCGTTCGGAGCTGGGGGACGCGTGAAAGTCGCGATCTTCGTCCTCGGCCTTGTGCTGCTCTTTGTCGGTCTCCTCGGGGCGGCGTATGGCTGGCTCGCCGCGTCGAGTCTCGAGACAGCCCATGCGTTCACGTGCAGCCCGAGCGGTCCGCCGGAACCGTATCCGGGATGGTGCGCCTCGCTGCTTTCGTCGGCGTCGTCGTATCGGACGCTCGCGTTCGGGATGGTGGCGATTTTCGTCATCGGCGTCGTGTTGTCCGTGGCGGGCGCGGTCATGCAAGAGGTTCCGTCGGCGCCGGCGATGATGGTGCCTCCGCCCGTCCCTCCGCCGGGCGCCCTCCAAGCTTGCAAGAACTGCGGACGCTCGATGCCCTCCACCGATCGCTTCTGCCCCAGTTGCGGGACGCCGCAGTGGTAGCCGTTTCACGAAGGCTGCGGCGGTGGCGGCGTCGGGAAGGGAACGGGACTGCGAGTGGGTGCCGGCTCCTCTTTGCGGCGGACCTTGCGGACCATGAGGGTCGGTGTCTCCGTCCGCCGCGCGATCTGGTCCTGCCAAGGGCCGAACGCGAACTGCGTCAGCCGCCACTCCGTCGACGCGCCGAGCGCGAGCAGGTCGTAGCTCTTCGCCTCCTCGACCACCGTGTCGACGATGTTCCGGGCCTTCACGAATTTCTCCTCGAATCCGACGCCATGGGTGCGGCACATCTCCGCCAGCCGCGCGCTGTACCCACGTTCTTTCTCGAGTTCCCGGTCCGTCTGGACGGCACTGAGGATCGTGATCTTCGCCCGATGCTTCTTCGCGAGCAAGATCGCGTAGCCGGTGGCGTACGACACATGCCATTCCGGCGCGTTCATGACCAGGATCCGCTCGATCTTCGGCTTGAGGCCGGCGGACTTGAAGACGACGACGTCGCACGGGGCCTCTTGCACGAATCGGTCGACGTTCGTGCCCAAGATCCGTCCGCGACGCCATCCGCCTCTCCATCCCAAGATCAGGAGGTCCGTCTCGTCCTCGCGGATGTTGTCCAAGATCGAATCGAACACCTTGTGGCTCACGTCGACGCGGGCGGTCGAATACGCTCCGAGGTCCTCCGCGCGGCGCCGCAACTTGCCGAGATGGAAGCGGACTTCGCTCACGTACGCACGGTCGATCGCGTCGATCGGTAGGGCCGGCGGCACTTCGATTACGTGGAGCAGGGTGAGTTCCGCGTCCTCGACCTGGGCGATCAGCGCGCCGAACTCGACCAGCTCGACCCGCTCGAAGTCCTCGATGGGAAGCAGGATGCGGTATCGGGGACGTCGACGCGGCAGGATCGACTCCACGACCTTCGTAACCCCGACCACAATCTCCTTCCGTTCGTGCAAATAGTGGACCGTGAGCCCGATCCCGATCCAGCCGAGGGCGATGACCCAGGCGCGCGGCTCAATCGTCCAGAGGCTGATCGCGAGTACGAATTTCGTTGCGATGCCCAATATCGGGATGAGGGGGAAGAGCGGCATCAGGTAGTACCGCTTCACATCGGGCATCGTCCTTCGGAGGACAATGGCCGCCCAGTTCACCATGAGGAACAGGAGGAGGAACATCACGTCGGCGCTCGCGGCCACCGTATTGAGATCGAGGGTCAGCGTGATGAACACGATGATGAGGCCCGAGATGGCAATCGAAATGTGTGGAGTGCGCTTTCGAACATGGAGCTTCCCGAGGGCGCGGGGTAGCCCGCCGTCCCGACCCATCGCGAACGCGACACGGCTCGAAGAGAAGATCAGAGAGTTGAGAGCGGCGAGAGCTCCCAACGTCACGCCCAACACGACGATCTGGGTACCGAACGGCATGACCTGCGCCGCGATCTCCGCGATCGCATTGTTGTTGCCCGTCGGTCCCGCGGGGGACGGCTGCAAAAGTAAACACGATGCACTCGGGCCACCTCCGCAATTCCCGGAAATCCCGATCGCGACGAACGCGACCAAGATGAAAATCAGGGTCGAAAGGCCAATCACGATGAAGACCGCACGCGGGATATTCTTCTCCGGGTGGCGCACCTCTTCCCCCGTCTGCGCGATGATCTCGTAGCCCTCGAACACGATGAATGTGAAGCCCATTGCCCCGAGGAGCGAGACGAACTGGATCGGAGGCGATCCGCCGCGGAGGAACGGCTGAAAGTTCGCCGCCGGTACGCCGGCGTGCGTCAAGTACAGCAATCCCGCGATGATGAATGAGATCACGACCGCCACGAGGGCAATCGTCACCGCGGTTTCCGACCTCCCCGTGAGTTTCGTCCCGCGATAATTGAGCACAATGAAAACGCCCGCGGCAAGGACTGCGAAGAGTTTTGTTAACGCTCCCTCATCGAGGCCGTATAGGGCCAAGGATGGAGCGTTGAGGATCGTCTTCACCGCGAGGACGAGGCCGAATCCGAATCCGTAGATGTAGAACGAGGCGACGATGCAGTGGCCGAACCACGACATCCATCCGCCGAGGAATCCCCACGGGTCGCGCATCGATCGGCGGATCCAGAGATATCCGCCCCCGGTCTCCGGGAATGCGGAGCCGAGCTCCATGTACGCCATCGCGGTGAACATCGTCACGACGAAGTTCAGGCCGAACGCGAGGATGAGCGAAGGACCCGTGATCGCGAACCCGGGCCCCACGAGCAGGAAAATCGTCGTCCCGATCGTCGGGCCGAGTCCAATCATTGTGATTTCCAGAAGCCCGAGGTCGCGTCGAAACTTGACCTCGACCTCGCGGCCCTGTACCATCGGGTCGCGGCAGAATGGGAGTCCCTTATTAGTCCTTGGTGGGCCCGCCAATTTCCTTCAAATACATGAGAGGATAGTCGAGTTCGGGCACGAACCGGAGCGCGCCAACGGCCCACGCGGTCCCGACGCGCACGGAGACTTCGACGTCCAAGAGATCCTCCGTCAGCGCGCCGTACTGGTAGGGTCCCCGAATCCGCATCCGCCCATGGTCGATGCGGACACGGACCCGTTCCACGAGCGGCTGCACTCGTGTGGCCGCCTCGATCGCGCGCTCCAGAGAAGCTACGGTCTCGGACGTCAGAGGCGTTCCCACATACTGGTGGACAATCGAGCCCAACTTAATGCCCGCCTCGAACGCGGCTCGGTCACGGTCGGTTCCGGCGAAGTGCTCGCGCGTCGGGTCGTCGGCCATCGCGGTCCTCGCGGCGACAAGGCAGGCATCGGCATAAGGGCGACGCCCCTCGAGCATCCGTGCCGCCTCCGCGAAGCGTAATCCATCATTCCGTCAGACAATTCGAGCGAACGTATCAAAAGTCGATTGACAGCGGCAAAGGCTTAATTTGGTCGCGAGCTTGAACGGAGATTCCCTCATGGCTCGAAAGCCGATCCTCGGTGTCATCGGAGGCGGCAGCACCGCTTCATCCGAGGGCGTTGCCCTCGCCGAGGAGGTGGGATTCCTCATCGCGCGGGCCGATGCGGTCCTGATCTGTGGCGGCTTGAACGGCGTCATGGAAGCCTCCGCGAAGGGCGCGAAGCGGGGAGGTGGCCTCACGGTCGGCGTCCTGCCGACCGGGAACAAGGCGGATGCAAACCCTCACATCGACCTGCCGATCGCCACGGCAATGAGCACGGCGCGGAATCTCATCATCGTCCGCACCGCCGATGCGATCATCGCAGTGAACGGTTCGTACGGAACCCTGAGCGAGATGGCCCATGCCTTCGACCTAGGCAAGACCGTGTTCGGCCTCCGGACGTGGCCGATCGACAAGGCCGGGGTCGACGCCAAATTGTTTGTCCCCGTCGCCACCCCACGGGAGGCCGTCGACCGGGCCCTCGAGTACGCCCGCAAGGCCATCGCGACGGAGAAAGCCGGACCCGGCTTCCAGAAGTGATGTGTCTCCGGGACCGGCACAGTCACAATCGGGTCCGCAGGCTTAAGTGAGTCCGCGAGAT
>Ga0209056_10007868_pt1 | contig 10959 bp, 11 predicted proteins | sample GraSoiAngelo_114_FD_185876 | JGI IMG/M metagenome (GOLD analysis project Ga0209056, IMG submission 185876) | Grasslands soil microbial communities from the Angelo Coastal Reserve, California, USA - 14_0903_13_40cm (SPAdes) (version 2) | ecosystem: Environmental > Terrestrial > Soil > Grasslands...
ACGGCCGTTGGAACCGACACACTGGTCTTTAACGACAGCGGTGCAGCCAACACTGCCACCGGTTACTTTGCGCTGATGAACAATACCACCGGCGGCTCCAACACGGCCATCGGTTCGGAAGCGCTCGCTGCCAACACCAGCGGAAGCAACAACACAGCCATCGGTAATCAAGCGCTCCAGAGCAGCGTAACCACGAGCGATCACGTTGCTCTAGGCAACATGGCTGGGTCTGGTCTTACCACTGTCGATAACAACATCATCATCGGCCACCATTCTGGTGTGCACAGTGTTTTTGGCCAGGAAAGTGACAGGTGCTTTATCGATAATATCCACGGTGCGCCGGTCTCCGCCGCGACGGCAATGACCGTGATGGTCGATTCCGACGGAAGATTAGGCACGGTGGCCATGGAGGGACCGAGTGGATCTTCTTCGCCTAAAGGCATCCGGCCCCAAGCCATTCCCGACGCCGCCAAGCCAGCCATGCTCAATCGCAAAGTTCAAAACTTGCAGGCAACTGTCACGGAGCAACAGCACCAAATAGACATACTCACAACCCAAGTGAAAGAGAACGCCGCTCAGATCCAAAAAGCGAACGCCAAACTCGAAATGAGTAAGCCGCCGGCCAAAGTTGTTGTGAACAAACCTTAAAGCTATTGGTTGAGAGAGCGTTCACGACAGCAGAAGGGTGCGATGCGCTTAATCTTCGGTCTTCAAGGTAACAAAGGCGTAAACTTTCTGCTCTCGTCGTAGTCATGTTCCTGCACTAGAGAATCTCAATGTTAAGTCGAAGAACATTGATGAGAACTTTGAGGATGTTTATCTTAACGGTTGCTGTTTTGGGGCTCCTAGCATTCGCCTACTGGGGTGGCGGCGCAGCAGGAGCAGATTCAATGTCTGGGAAGTGGGTTAGTCCCGCCTCAAGCGCGGCGAAAAAGAATCCGATCGCGCCATTGCAGAGTTCCCTCGCAGCAGGACAAAAAATCTATCTGAAACGTTGCGCGGCATGTCATGGAAACGCAGGAAACGGTGATGGACCTGACGCAGCGGATCTCGGCATTCATCCGGCCAAATTCTCTGATCCAACGATGCGAGAAGAAACAGATGGTGAGCTCTTCTGGAAAATCACCGTCGGCAAAAAGCCAATGCCGGGTTATGGCACGCGACTATCGCCGACCGATCGCTGGAATGTGATCAACTATCTCCGAACACTCGCCAAGGAGGTAACCAAAAAATGAAGGCCCGTTATTGTATTTTGGCAGCGACTGTTCAAACCGCTCTCATAATAATCGCATCTCCGGTCGTTCGCGCTCAGGAGACGACAACAGACGGATACGTCACAAGGAAAGAATATGAGGAGCTTAAAGCACAGATGCTGGCGATGAAGAAAGAACTGGACGCTTTTAAAAAGGAAAGAGCAGTGGCTCCAGAGCAAGCGAGCTCCCAGAGTCAAGCCGTGGCCGATACGCACAAGGAGGTCGCTCCCTCCCCCACACCGCCAGTCGTCGAATCGGCAGCATCATTGCTCGGGACGACCAAATTCCTCCTCGCAGGCTGGGCCGAAGCTATGTACGAGCAGCGCAACGGCCAGGCGTCCACATTTTCGGCTTCTTTAAACCCCCTCTTCCTCTGGGAGTTGACACCGAAAATTTTATTCGATGGCCGCTTGGAGATCGAGCCCAGCGGAGGCGGCACCAATGTGAATCTTGTGAATGCTCAGATCTCGTATCTTCTCAACGATTACATGACGCTAGGCGCCGGAGAATTCTTCAGTCCGAGTAATGTTTTCGTCGAACGCTTCGAGCCGCAATGGATCAACAGACTCCCTGACCGTCCGCTTGGCGTTTACCATGGCGTCCTGCCAAACATATCAGTCGGCGCCCAGGTGCGCGGTGGATTTCCGATTGGCCCGACCCGCGTGGATTATGCTTTGTACGTTTCCAACGGTCCTACGCTCGACACCTTCGATGCTCGTACGGCGGGCACGCTCGATTTTAACAGCTACACGGATAACAACGACGACAAGGCAATTGGCGGCAGAGTTGGTTTTTTGCCAATCCCAGGAGTCGAGGTCGGTTATGGCTTTGAAACATCGAAGCCGGGCTTCCAAGGAACCACCTTCGCTGATCTTCGTGCTTTAGTTCAGTCCGTTGATCTGGAGATTACTCGCGATTCCGATCTGCTGAAAGGCCGCATCAATCTGTTCGCCCAGTACGCGTGGAGCAAAGTCGATCATGCCGTCTATGACCCGGATGGGTCATTGGGGTTTGGCCCGCTTCCTTTGACGGCCAAACGCGATGGCGGTTACGCGGAGCTCGCGTATCGGCCTACCAAACTGGACGTCGATTTCCTAAGGAACCTCGAAATGATTTTCCGCTGGGACCACCTAAGTGGCGATCCCAGTGGGCTCGGCGATCCTTCGGAAACCCGTTGGACGCTTGGCCTGGATTATTGGCTCAGCCCCAGCACTGTCATCAAAGCCGCTTATGAATGGGATAAGCCAAACGGCCAGCGCAATAAAAACGCTCTGTTTTTTCAAACGGCTATGGGTTTCTGAGCGGAAAGAATCATATGAGTCCCAAAATGCATCGCAGCCGCCTCGCCGTTCTGCTTCTCCTCATTCTCGCAAGCGCCAGCTGGGCTGTGTTTGGCGGACCGAACCCGGGCCAAAAGACGGCCGCTGAGTCGGGCGGTGCAACATCGAGGGACTCCAGTACGGAGCTTAGCGGCGAAGAGCTTTGGTCTAATAATTGTCTGCGCTGCCACAATATTCGGCCGCCCACGATGTATGGCGACGCGCAATGGGATGTGATCGTTCATCACATGCGTATCCGCGCCAATATCACCGGCCGGGAACAGCGCGCCATCGTCGAGTTCTTGAAATCTTCCAAGTGAAGATTGCGTGATCGAACGTGAAGACGCTAACGGTTGAAAGCGCCTCCGACCGCAGCCGCGAAGACAGCACCCGCTCGGAAAAGTAACAACTTTGTTACTTTTCCGATGCGCCAGGGCGCATTGATCGGTGCGATTCTCCCTGCAAAAACAACCATTAAACCTATGAAAACAACTAATGCTTACATAAGAATTGCTCTGCCCCTGTTGGCAGCAGCAATTCTAACGGCCACGTCTGGGCGCGCGGATACCTATTCTTCAACAAACTTCCAATCCGACATTCCCGGCGTCGCGCAGCACACCGATCCAAACCTTGTCAATCCCTGGGGCATGGCAGCCTCATCGACCGGCACGATTTGGGTCAGCGACAACGGCACCGGAGTCTCGACACTCTACAATCAGGATGGCACAGCCGTCTCGCTGGTCGTTGAGATCCCGACCGCTGCGCGGAATAGAGACGGTGCCAATCCCACCGGCGTCGTGTTTAACGACACGGAGTTCTTCCAAGTAACAAAAAATGGAACCTCGGCCCCTGCCATTTTCATCTTTGTCAGTGAAGACGGTTCCATCTCAGGTTGGAGCCCGACGCTGGATCAGACCCATGCGATCATCGCTGTCGATAACGGCACGAACCACGGCGTTAACCGTGCTATTTACAAAGGCGCAACGCTCGGCGTCGCCAACGATCACAATTTCCTGTATGTGACAGATTTTCATACGGGCAAGGTTGAAACCTATGATGAGAATTTTCATCAGGTGACTCCCAATGGGTTCGTTGACCCAAATCTTCCCGCTGGGTACGGCCCGTTCGGCATCCGAAATTTCAATGGCGAAATTTTTGTGACCTACGCCAAGCAGGATCATCAAAGGGAGGACGACGTTGCTTGCGCTGGTTGTGGCTTCGTCAATGTGTTCGACACCAGCGGCAACTTCCTCAGACGCTTGGTCTCCAACGGGAATCTCAATGCTCCATGGGGACTCACTGAAGTGGAAGACGAACTTTGGGTCGGCAATTTCGGTGACGGGTTCATTAACGTTTACGATCCGGTCACCGGCAATTTCATCGAGACGCTCATGCGCGCCGATGGCACGCCGCTACAAATTGATGGCTTGTGGGATATGCTCCCTGCGCAGGCTGGAGGAGTTTTCTTCACCGCTGGGATCGCCGACGAAGAGCACGGTCTTTTCGGCATCATCACTGAGGATCAATAAGAGAAAATGAATCTCGGGAGCGCACGCATCTTGTCTGCCGTTTACGCGGAGTTGTCCCGGCAAGGGCGTGCGCTCGCCGTCCCGGCGAACGCTGAGCGCACTGCGAAGTTCGCCCGCGTGAGCCGATTGCTACAGTGTCAAATGTTTACATCTGACCCCTTCTCCTCTCAGATGTATGCGCTTTCGCTTCACAAAAATTGGTTCAAACTATAGTAATTCAAAGCCAAACCATTATGAAAAAAATCGTTCTTCTTACGGTCGCATTAGCAATATGCAGTGTATCAGCGGCGTCGGCGGCCAGGATTCGGGTTAGAGTCATGGATTTCAGCTTCCAGCCAGCTATGATTAGCGCCCATGTAGGCGACGTGATCATCTGGCGGTGGGTCAATGGAATGCATACCACTACCTCGACGAGTGTCCCGGCCGGCGCGCAGACGTGGAATGCGCCGATCGATTCGACCCATACGCAGTTTCGATATCATTTACAGGTAGCGGGAACCTACCAATATCAGTGCAACTTCCATTTTGCCCAGGGAATGGTGGGGACGATTGTGGTATCCGCCGCATCACCTGGCCAGGTCCCGGCGGTGCACTAGATGGACCAAATGGGGATGGACCAAATGGGGTCAAATCTAAACATTTAACATTTTGGCTTTCAGCTTTCGTGCAGCGTTCGCGTCGTGACTCAACCGGATTCGGCGAATCCGCTGCGCGACCGCCGCATAGTCGAGCCCGCCAAAAAGTTCGCCAATCTTGCGCAGCGATTTGGTGCCGCTCTCCCAAATCATCCACATGGCCACACTCCTTGCGTACAGAGCCATCGCTTCAAAACGCTGCGCTGATTCCCTGAGCAGTTCCAGGAAGCGAAGGCGATCACCCTCGCCATGAAAAACTGCCGTGCATTACCCCGCGCGCACACATCGTAAATGGCATCTTCAAACTCTACGCGCAGCGGCCGGGCCATTGCCTGCTGTCTTGCAGCGCCGACTGCTAATGTGCAATGTTTAGATTTGACCCAACTTACCCCGAGCGGAGTCACTTTCACGACACAAAGTGCGCAAAGGGCCCCTGAAAGGTAACAACTTCGTTACTTTTCCGATGCGCCAGCTTGGACTGATCGCCGCGATTCCCGGAATAGAAACAACCATCAAACCTATGAAAACAACTAATGCTTACATAAAAATAATTGCTCTGCCCCTGTTGGCAGCAGCAATTCTAACGGCCACGTCTGGGCGCGCAGACACCTATTCGTGGACAAACTTCCAATCCGACATTCCCGGTGTGGCGCAGCACACCGATCCAAACCTTGTCAATCCCTGGGGCATGGCCGCGGGGTCAACCGGCACGATTTGGGTCAGCGACAACGGCACCGGCGTCTCAACACTGTACAATCAGGATGGCACAGCCGTTCCGCTGGTGGTTAGAATCCCAACCGCCGTGGGCAACACTGAAGGCGCCAATCCCACCGGCATCGTGTTTAACGACACGGAGTTCTTCCAAGTCAGAAGGAATGGAACCTCGGCCCCTGCCATTTTCATTTTTGTCAGTGAAGACGGTTCCATCTCAGGCTGGAACTCGACGCTGAGTGAGACGCGCGCGATCAAAGCCGTCGATAACGGCACCTTCGCTATTTACAAAGGCGCAACCCTCGGCGTCGCAAACGGTCACAATTTTCTCTACGTCACAGACTTTCATACCAGCAAAGTCGAGACTTATGACGAAAATTTTCAGCAGGTGAATCCCAATGGGTTCGTTGACCCGAATCTTCCCGTTGGGTACGGCCCGTTTGGCATCCGAAATTTCAATGGCGAAATTTTTGTGACCTACGCGAAGCAAGATCCAGATAAGGAAGATGACGTTGCCTGTCCCGGCTGCGGGCTCATCAATGTGTTTGATACCAGCGGTAACTTCCTTCGGCGGCTGACCCAACGCGGGAATCTCAACGCACCCTGGGGACTCACTGAGGTGGAAGACGAACTTTGGGTCGGCAATTTCGGCGACGGCAAGATCAACGTTTATGATCCGACCACCGGCGCTTTCATCGAAACGCTGATGCGCGCCGATGGCACCCCCCTCCAATTCGATGGCTTGTGGGATATGCTCCCTGCGCAGGCTGGAGGAGTTTTCTTCACCGCCGGGATCGCCGACGAAGAACACGGTCTTTTCGGCATCATCACTGAGGACTAAAATTAGCGGGACGCGACCTTTGGGAGCGCACGCATCCTTGTCTGCCGTTTACGCGGAGTTGTCCCGGCAAGGGCGTGCGCTCGCCGTTCAAGCGAACACAAATCTTCCAACGCTTTGAGAATTTGATTTGACGGCATAACGTCAGCGCATGCGCGCATACGTGTTTGCGATGCTGTCCTCGCTGGCGCTGACATCCATCGCGAAGACGGCCCCGCTTTCCGAGGCTGATCTCAGGAATCTGCTCGGAGGCGTCCGACAGAACCGGAGCACACAGGCGGATTTTCAGGATGAACGAGTGCTTCGGCTGATGAAGAAGCCCGTCGTGAGCTCGGGAACGATCTGGTTCCAACCGGCGAACAAGTTCCGGCGTGAAGTGAAAGGCAATTCGCCCAGTGTCACGGTGAGCGACGGACGTCAGCTCTGGATTTACTATCCGAACTTTAAATCAGCGGAACGTTATCCGCTGGGCAAAGGATCGCCGCTCGATTCCACAGTCGCAGCGATCAATTCGGCGTTGAATCTGGAGAACGTTGAGAACACTTTCAACATCACCGCGACGAAGAGCGACAAAGGCTACGAGCTGGCATTGCTGCCGCGCACTGCGGCGATGAAACGAGTGTTTCAAAAGCTTGATCTGCTGATCAACGACAACTTGCGTGTGGAACGCACCGATATGCTGCTGCCGAACGGCGATCGAATCATAACTATCTATTCGAACCAGACGCGCGCGCCGGTCCCTCCGTCCACTTTCGAGTTTAAACCGCCGCCGGGCACCGAAGTGAGCACGCCACTCGGACAATGAATGGTAGGGACGGCGCGCCGCGGTCGCCGCGGCGACACATCGCAGCGCGATGTCCCTACCTCACAAGCCAACCGCGCATCGTCTTTTCTCGACGGCATGGCAATCGAAATCTATAAGAGATTGCTACTGTGTTACGCATCCGTCTGGTTTTTTGCTTCGCGATACCGATTGTGGCAGCCTCGGTAGTATGCGCGGACCCTTCAGAATCGCGCAGTTCAATCCCGGTCATCTCTCACATTCCGCGGCAGCCAGTTCAATCGACTGCAATCGCAAAGATTGGCTATAGCAAACCCCGACACATTCTCGAAATCGAATTTCTGAACGGCGCTGTCTATCGTTATCTCGATGTGCCTCCGCCGGTGCATCGCGATCTGATGTCGGCTGAATCAAAGACGCGCTTCTATGACACCAACATCAGGCGGCATTACTGGTCCGTTGTCATTCGACCGCGAGATAAGAAGCAAACCGAGAACTGAATCTCAAAAGTTCCGCGACATTGAAAGGACGTCCGCATTTTAAATTCAAAGAATTGCGAGAAAAATTTCGGCTCACCTATACAGAAAAACGAGTAGCCGTCTTCGTGCTTGCAGCATTCATGCTCGGTCTGGTCACAAAATGCTATCGCGACGCCCAGTCGCCGCATTCTCCGGCGCCGGCGAAAAAAATATTCGGTAGGGCGCGACCGCTGGGCGCGCGGAATGGGACTGACGGCCCGGCGGTCCATCCCTACCATTTATAAGCTACGCCGCCTTAAATTCGCTCACGATCTCCTGCAATGTTTTCTTCGCGTCGCCAAAGATCATGGTGGCGTTGTCCTTGAAAAAAAGCGGGTTCTCGATTCCGGCAAAACCGGACGCCATCGAGCGCTTAAGAACAAAAACGGTGTGCGCGTGATCGACATTGATGATCGGCATGCCGTAGATGGGGCTGGATTTATCTTCGCGCGCGGCCGGATTCACCACATCGTTTGCGCCAATGACAAGCGCGACATCGATGGTCGGCATCAGCGGATTAATTGCATTCATCTCCACGAGTTGATCGTAAGGAACATCGGCTTCGGCGAGCAACACGTTCATGTGCCCGGGCATTCGGCCGGCTACCGGATGGATGGCGTATTTCACCTCGGTGCTGTTTGCTTCGAGATGATCAGCCAGCTCCTTGACCACGTGCTGTGCCTGGGCCACGGCCATTCCGTATCCCGGCACAAATACAATCGAGCGCGCCGCTTCGAGCGCAAAATATGCATCATGCGGCGAGATCGATTTCGCTTCGCCTTTTGCGCGCGCCCGCGAGAGCGTGCCCGCCGCCGCGCCGAAGCCGCTGAAAAGGACATTCGCCAGCGAGCGGTTCATCGCCTTGCACATGATTTCTGTAAGGATGATCCCGCTCGCGCCCACGAGCGATCCGGCCACGATCAACATGTTGTTGGCCAAGACAAACCCGGCGGCAGCAGCAGCGAGCCCGGAGTAGCTGTTCAGCAAACAAATGACCACCGGCATGTCCGCGCCGCCGATCGGCAGGACCGCGAAAACGCCAATGACGAGTGCGAGGACGACTCCGAGGATCAAAATCGCATAACTCGACTCTGGCGCGAGCGTGAAAATGACGCCGAACAAAACGGCGCCGGCCAGCAGCAGGCCGTTAACAATGTGTTGGCCGCGAAACATGAACGGTTTTCCGGAGACCCCGATCTCTGCGAGCTTCGCGAATGCCAATACGCTTCCGGTAAACGTGACTCCACCGATCAGGACCGTGAGATAAATCGAGACGATCGTGGACGTCGGCGCGTCGCGATGCATGTGATATTCCGCCCAGCCGACTAGCATACTGGCCAGGCCACCGAAGCCGTTGAAGATCGCCACCATTTCCGGCATCTGGGTCATCTTCACTCTATAAGCCCAGAGCGCTCCGATCACTGAGCCGATTACGATTCCCGCGGCGATCCAGGTAAAACTAATGCCACCTTTCAACAGGGTTGCGACCATCGCGAGCAACATTCCCACTGCCGAAACCACGTTGCCGCGGCGAGCGCTATCGGGTGAGCTGAGCATCTTCAGCCCGAGCACAAAAAGCACTGCCGCGATAATGTAGAGCCACTCCATCCCGCGTTACTTTTTCTTTTTGTGGCGAAACATCGCCAGCATCCGGTCGGTCACCAGATAACCGCCAACCACGTTGATCATCGCGAAGATCACGGCGAGAAATCCAAGCGCCGTAGCAAACTCACCGTGGGCAACGCCGGCCGCTACAATCGCCCCGACGATAGTGATCCCAGAAATCGCGTTGGATCCCGACATCAACGGCGTGTGCAACTGCGAAGGGACCTTCGAGATCAGTTCGAACCCGAGAAATGCGGAGATAATAAAAATAAAAACGAGAACGGAAATCATAACTTGTAATGCGTTTTGATAGCTTCGTTGACGATACGGCCTTCATGCGTGATCAGGCAGCCGCGAATCAACTCATCTGCCGGATCGATCGCGATACCCTGACGTTCTTCGTTCCAGAGATGTTCCACCAGAGCGCCGATGTTGTTCGAATACATCTCGCTGGCCGGGCCCGCTGCGCGCGACGGCATGTTCGTATAGCCAAAGACGCGGACGCCATTTACATCAACAACTTTGCCGGGCTCCATGCATTCCACGTTGCCACCGGTCTCGACGGCAAGATCGATAACGACGCTGCCCGGCTTCATGTGCCGCACCATTTCGGTTGTAACGATGATGGGGGCTTTCTTTCCGAACACCTGCGCGGCGGTAATTACGACGTCCGCCATGGCGCAATGTTTTGCCATCGTTTCGCGTTGCAACGCGAGTTGTTCGGCCGTTAATGCTTTCGCATAGCCCTGCTCGGTCTGGCCCGTCGCGCCCAAATCGATTTTCACGAATCGCGCGCCAAGTGAACGCACTTGTTCTTCCACGACCGGGCGGGTATCGAACGCTTCTACGCGCGCGCCGAGCCGTTTCGCAGTCGCGATTGCCTGCAGACCCGCCACGCCCACGCCGATGACAAACACGCGCGCTGGCTGGATGGTGCCGGCGGGCGTCATCATCATCGGGAAAATCCGATACAGCTCCTCCGCCGCCAAGATGACCGCGTGGTAACCAGTGAGACTCGACTGCGAACTGAGCGCGTCCATCTTCTGCGCGATCGTCGTTCGCGGAATCATTTCCATGCAGATCGAGCTTACTTTCGCCGCGGCCAATCGCTCGACGAGATCGCGCTCGTTAAACGGATCGAGAAAACTGATGTGAACAGAATTCGCGCGCAATTGCGCAATCTCATCCGTCGGCGGTTTCTGCAAACGCAGAACGGCGTCCGCCTCAGTTAACCCGGCTATGCGATCGGCAATGACGCGCGCGCCGGCCTCTTCGTACTGCGGGTCACTGCGATGAATAAAGGCGCCCAGTCCTTTTTCGACGACCACTTCAGCGCCAAGCGCCACCAATTTCTTTGCTGTTTCCGGCACAACCGGCGCGCGCTTTTCGCCCGGCGTCATTTCCTTTGGAACAAAAATGCGCATCGGCTACTTCTTGGCCATGCACAATCACAAAAGCAAGCAACAATGACTCAATGTGTATCTGTCGCTTTTCCACGCATCCCTATTTGCGAACTGGGCTATTCCCGCAGATTATTGCGCGGTGACGGATCACGTTGACGCGTTCGTAAAGCAGATTTGCGAAGTTATCGTAGGCAAGAATCAGGCGGTAAAGCTCGCAGTCGCGTGTCTGCTCGCGCGCGGCCATCTTTTGATTGAAGACATCCCGGGCGTGGGCAAGACAACGCTCTCCCAGGCGCTGGCGCGCTCGCTCGCGCTCGCCTTTCAACGTATCCAGTTTACTAGCGACCTGCTGCCCGCCGATATTCTC
>Ga0209056_10007871_pt1 | contig 10954 bp, 7 predicted proteins | sample GraSoiAngelo_114_FD_185876 | JGI IMG/M metagenome (GOLD analysis project Ga0209056, IMG submission 185876) | Grasslands soil microbial communities from the Angelo Coastal Reserve, California, USA - 14_0903_13_40cm (SPAdes) (version 2) | ecosystem: Environmental > Terrestrial > Soil > Grasslands ...
AGGTGGGCCGTGGGCGCAGCAATACGACATTTATTTCGGAACCGCGACGAACCCGCCACTACTCGCGTCGAACATTGTTACCGGACAACCGGAGGATCCCAGCGGTCCGCTGACGCCTGAAACGTTCAAAGTCTCAGGCCTGGCGCCGGGAATGACGTATCACTGGAAAGTGGTTTCCAAGACGATGGCCAATCTGAGTGCCGTCGGTCAGGTCTGGTCTTTCACTACCGCAGCCAGCACTCCAGGAACTGGGGCCACGGTTAGTTCTATTACTCCCACGTCTGGACTCTCCAGTGGTGGAACAGCGGTGACAATTACCGGGAGCAATTTCGCTACGGGCGCAACCGTCAGTTTTGGGTTTGCCACTGCGACGACTATTGTGGTCGTAAATAGCACCACGATCACGGCAAAAAGTCCACCGCATGTGGGCGGCACCACAGGCGTGACCGTACTTAACAAGGCTGGAGACACGGGTACACTCCCGAGCGCCTTCACCTTCATTGCGCCCGTGGTATCTACAGCGCCAAAACTAAACCTGGTCTCGCCAGCCACAGGATCCCCAACCGGCGGCGATTCGGTCATCATTACAGGAAGCAATCTGCGTCCTGGGCTAAAGGTTACCTTTGGCGGGGTTCCAGTCACAGTGAACAGCAGCGGTCAGGTTTCAATAAATGCGACCACTCCGGCTGGAAATCTCGGGCTGGTAGACGTTGTGGTTACCAATACCGATGGCCAGACTTTCACACTGAAAGGTGGCTTTACTTACGCCAATCCGCCGGAGCCGCCGACAGTCACATCGGTTTCACCTGCCAGCGGTTCGCTCAAGGGGGGCACTACGGTCACGATCAGCGGTACTGGATTCAATAAGGGTGCGGTGGTCACGTTTGGCGGGTCGATGGCGACTACGATTGTCGTGATAAACAGCACCACCATTTTGGCCGCGACTCCCGCTCATCCTGTTGGGACCGCTGATGTGGTTGTTACCAATATTGATCCCGCGACTGGCGTTATCGATAGCGGAAGTGGGGGTAGCACGTTATCCGGCGGATATACTTACACGACTGCTCCGCCGCCCACGATCAGCGCAGTGTCGCCTAATACTGGTACCGCCAGCGGTGGGACCCAGATCACCATTACGGGCACAAACTTCGTGTTTGGGGCCAAGGTATTCTTGGGCGGGCAACAAGCTACCGTCCAGACCACAACCGGAAGTTACATCTACGCGACCACCACTCCCGCAGCGCCTAATGGACTGGGTGCGGCAGATGTCATGGTGGTCAATCCGGACGGGCAAAGCAGCACGCTTTCGGGCGGATACACTTACCAGTAGACCGAAAAGACATAGGCAACGCATGGCGTTAGCGTTGCCCTTCGTTTGTTGCGTATTTTCGTCTTCGCAGGCTGCGGAAAAACTCTGGTGTGGAACCTATTTGGGGAGGGATGAGTTTACTGGTGCCACTAAACCCTGTACTTTTTTGTCATTCCGAACCGCTTTAGCGTGAATCTGCTTTCGCGAGTTTTACCGCAACCTCTAAGGCAAGGCTTCTAGCTAAAACGTTCTAGTTGACGTCAAAAGCAACCGACATGAAATTGTGATCCGAGGGTCTGACTCCTTCGTCGTCGGTTGTGCCGATCTTGACGACCACCAAAGCCGCCGTACCGGGGACACGCTGGTCCGGGACGCCTGCTCCGGTTACGGAGACTCCGGTGGCGCCTTTTGAGTAAAAGACATGGTCAATGCGGCTTCTGCGAGTTCGGGTATAAATGCCGGGCGGGTTGTCGGGGTAGGCCGCGGCGATTGTCTTGCTCACCGCTGTGTCCCAGCCACCGTAATACTTCTGGAGAATGATGTTCACCTCCGGAGTGCCCACCTGAGCATTGACATCACCGCCGATGATCCGCGGCTCGGGAAATTTCGAGGCAAAACTGACCAGTTCATTCGCCTCTACTTGCCGTTCTGAGCTGGCGTTCTCAGGCCACTGAAAATGCGTTGCGAAAAAGCTGATCAGTTTCCCGTTTACGCTGAGCGTGGCCTCGGCGATTGGCATTTGATAGCTCATGAAGTACTGCGCCGTGCTCACGATGGGCCATTTCGAAAGGATCATAACCCCTTCCGGGCAACCTGGATACTTCGGTACGTAATAGCTGTACCACGTGAGCCCAGTTTTTTGCTTCATCAGACCGGTAGTAAGTGAAGGATCGTTGTATCCTCCAATCGCCTCGACCAGCGAAGCAGCATCTGGATTCATTTTCACGAGCCAGTCCGTGGTCCGATTCAGGTTAATGATGTTATCGGTGCCATGTCCTCCATACGAAATATTGGCCTCCACCACTCGGAATTTCGTGCCCGACGATGTACCACTGACACTGATCAGGCTGGAGGCACTCCCCTTCGAACCTGAGGTGTCCATGACCGTAAGCTTAGGTGTGTAGTTTCCGGCATTCTGGAAGGTGTGGCTGGGATTGGCTTCGGTGGAAGTTTGACCATCCCCGAACTGCCACTGATAGCTGGATATGGAGCCGCTCGTTAAAGTGATGTTCGAAGTGAAATTCACGCCCAAGGGAGCAGATCCGGAGGACGGGCTGGGAGAAATACTGACCAGAGGGGCTACATTAAGGGCCGGGAGGTTGGCCGCAAGAATGGTTTTATCGTCTACACGTGCACCGGGGGCGGTAGAAAGATACGTCTGGGGCGAAAGCACGATCTGGTCAATCGAGAACCCGTCTTCCCGTACCTGTACCCTAATGGTGTGATTGCCGGTGCTTTGGAAATAGAAATCCGTTCCGAGGCCGCACCAACCGTCGTCGGCCCAACCCCATGACTGTTCGAGAGCTCCGGTGCAAGATTGAAGCACAACCGCCGCTCCCGACGTGGTTCCGATACGATCCACGGCAGTTCCGCTACTGTTCACGCTGTCAGAGAATTGCACATAAACTGAATCATTGTCGTAAGAGTTACCGGCGGCCTTGCCACGAAGCCACAAATGGTACGCCTGCCCCGAATATGCAGGAAAGGTGATCTCAAAATAATTAGCTGGGTTGGCCAGTGGGGTGAGAAGCTTAGGCGCGCCCAAATTGGGATTTGCGATCGCGAATCCGGCAGCTGCGGTGGAATCGCTAACTACGGCCCATGTCCCGGCCCGGACTGGAGCTTTTGAAGCATATAAGACGATATCAGTGGTTGCGTGTGCCGGAATTGCAGACAGAAGAAGCCAGGCAAGACAAGCGGTGGTCAGTGACATTAGGCGAAGACTCTTTCTTAAGATTGCCACTTCTGCCTCCGTGTGATCACGTCAGGTTTCCGACGCACATCTCTTGCAGCCGGTACCCTGCAATAACGAACTGGGTCTGCGTCTTGCCTGCTAACTCCTAGAGTTTGCGACGGGCCTGCGAGTGCCGTCGAGATCACGAGAGTGCACCCATCCCTTACGCCCAGAAGTCAAACCGTGGGCGATGACGGGTAACCAACGAAGTGGGGGACTACCACCGGACGCACTACTTTGGTTAAATGGATTGTGCTCACGTCTGCCAAGTTCGATTCGCGAAATGCCCACGAATCGCCCTCATCGCAGACTCAAACCCAATGCCGAACGGAATAGACGAAGCAGTCGAAGCAGATGCTGAATTTGCGCGATATTAAACTTACTTACCTTGAGATGGCAATAAGCTGAACAACTTAGTTATTATCCAGTTATAAAAATCTTCGGTATGATGCAATGAGCCCATATTAACTTTGTTGTTAAGAGTTCTGGAATGCAAATCGACGTCTCGGTCATCCTTAGCACTTACAATCGCTGCTCCCAGCTTGGGCCCGCTTTGGAAGCACTGCTGGCTCAGAGCACCGCTAGTTTTAACTACGAAATTCTCGTCGTGGACAACAATTCTTCCGACGGGACGCGCGAATTAGTACAGTCGTTGATCGCACGCAATCCAGAGAACCTGCGTTACCTATTTGAGGCAAAACAAGGTCTGTCCTATGGGCGAAATGCGGGAATTTCCACGTCGCACGCTCCGATTATTGCGTTCACCGATGATGACGTGCGTGTCTCACCCGACTGGGTAGCACAGATCAAGCGGGAATTCGATGCTTATCCAAACATCGATTTTTTGGGAGGCAAGGTTCTGCCACGCTGGGTTTCACCTCCAGCGCCGTGGCTCACTCGCGAACACTGGGCTCCGCTCGCCTTACTCGACTACGGCGACCAAACGTTCTATGTCGATGCCGCCAAGAGGCTTTGCCTGATTGGCGCGAACTTCGCTTTTCGCCGCCGAGTCTTTGATGAACTGGGAATGTTCAAGACAGATTTCCAACGGGTCAAGGACGGCATTGGTTCACTTGAAGACCATGAAATGCTGCTCCGGCTTTGGCACGCCAACCGCAAAGGGCTTTACTTCCCCCACATCATTGTAACCGCAGAGATCGAATCGGAGCGGTTGCAAAAGAGCTACCATCGCCGCTGGCACGCTGGCCACGGCCGGTTTTATGCGGCCTTGCGTGATGAAGAGATAGAACGATCAGACATCGGCCGAATCTGCGGGGTTCCCGCCCATTTCTACCGGCAGGCGCTGCGCGCTGGGCTGGGCTGGGTCGCGTCTAGTCTCGGCAATCGGCCCGACGACGCATTTTCCCATGAGCTTAGGCTCCGCTATTTTGTAGGCTTTTCCGGCAAGCGATGGCGCGAGTTTTTCGGACTGAAGCGACAGCCGCGATCCCAATAGCGGTCGCTCCATGAATACGTGGCGCCGTAGAGGTGCTTGCCGTAGAAGAACCCAACTAAGTCCCACATCTGAAGCTCGTCAGTAAAATTTTCAGCGGGTTTGCTTTTGAAGCTTACGATCCCCTTTAATATCCGCCACAAGGCTCGAATAGCTCTTCCGAAAAGATAGCGCGGAATCCCCAGCAGATAAGTTGCCTCCCTGGGTTGCCGCCGGTCGAGCGCCCCGGAGGAAACGCCGCGCCAGAAATGCCAGGCACGAAAATACCGTTTGCTCAGCCGCTCAGGATGGATATAGTGATGAATAATCAGATCGGGGACATACATTCCTTTTGCTCCCGCCGCGAGTAGACGCCGATACATGTCGGTATCTTCATCGGCTAGAGGGCGCTTCCCCTTACGGCCCAAGTCGATCGAATAGAGGCCAACTTTTTGCAGTACCGCTCGCGACACGACAGCGTTTCCGCCCATCAACTCGGCGTGGCTTGTGCCATATGCGTGCAGCGAGCCCGCATCTACAATTCCAAGCACTCCCGCGTGATTGCGCGGAAGCCACGGTCGCGGCGCGCCACCCCAATGCGGTACATAGGGACCGCCAATGAAATCGACGTCGCCACTTGAAAACATTTGGTAAATACGGCGAAACCAGGATCGATCAACCTGTTCGTCGTCATCGATCATGCCGACAAGATCGCCATTCGTGGCGCTAATGCCTGTGTTTAAAGCATGCGACCTTCCCTGCTTCTTCTCAAATACATAGTAGAGCCGCCCACAAAATTTTGGTCGGTAAGTCTCCACAGTCTCCCGTGTAGCATCGCTGGAGTTGTTGTCCACCACAGTTACGAACACGCTTAAATCGGCAGGGACTTCAGCGGCCAGCAAGCTGTCTAGCGCAAGCTTTAGAAGCTGGTGCCGATTGTAGGTCGGCAGAATGACGTCCAATCGCATGCTGGATCAGCTTACCTCCGGCTGGTATTTCCTATTGCGCATGCCATTGATTCCGCGTACGATAGAAGAGGCGAAGAACTGCAGGGGCGATGCGGATAATCAACTCTACGCCGTCGCAATCTTCTGCTCTGAAAATAACTATTAGCCAATCTCACCGCTTTCGCGGATTCGCTGTATTTTCCCGCCATCAGTTCGAGCCTGGTGTGGTGCAACTGAATGAATGTTGGACATGCAGCGATAAACAGGAACCACCGCGCTGACTTCGGGGGGTCACACATCAGCTTCCCTGCCCACGCAAGCTCCGGAAATCTCCAGAGTCAAAAAATCTGGCCAAGTCTACCATAGTGATCAGGTGGCATGCCGCAATGGAAACCTCGAAGACACGGGCTTATTCAGAGTTTCCCTAGCTTACTCTGAGCGGAAAGCCTGCATCGGCCTTGCGATCCAAGACATTCTCCGGCAGACTTCTCCGGATCTTTCCTGTATCCCGCGCGGAAATTCTTCCGGTTGCTTGTACGAGAGCCCTCGAACCGACCGACGATCCCTTAGCTGTCCTAGGTTACAGCAAGGCTGAAGTAAATCTCAGATATTTCCCGTATGTGCGAGCGGTCACAAGCGCGATAATGTTTCGCAGCGGGATATTGCTCGGGGAATGAAAAATGACGTCACGGATTCTGCTGGCACTTTTCCTGTTTATCGTCTCATCGGTTTTCGCAAACACCATCACCCGCGGGTATGTGCTGCAGGTACATCGGGATGGCAGGGTAGCGAATGTGCCGCTTGGCCGGGGGCAGCCGCTGGTGGGCATCAGTATGCCGAATACAGAGATTCTCACGGTTGGGGCACTCATATGCTGTAACTATTCTGGCGCGGAGGTGTTCACCCTGATGATCAATCACCAGGCACTCACACAGACGGTTTTCATTGGGTGTTCGTCGGCTGAATGCCCTGCGGCGGTCGGATTCTTTCTACCGAAGGATCTTCGCGATCATCCTTACGAGGTAATCTTTCGTGTCAGCCTCGAAGACGGGACAACTCAGCAGTATAAGTTCAGGTTCGTGAATCAGGCGGGGCCATAGATTCGATGCAGGACACTCGGAAGATTCGAAGTGTCCTGCAACCGACTTCAGCCGTCTCAGTGAACGTAGAAAGTGACGGTCGAAAAATTGTGGTCTGAGGGTCTTACTCCCTTGTCATCCAAGGTGCCTATGCGGATGACCGGCTTAACCGATAGATTCCGGGTGTCCGGCACTTGCCCCGACGACACGGAAAGATTAGTCGCGTTCTTCGCATAAAACACAAAATCGATCCGGCTCTTGCGGGTACGCGTGTAGGTGCTAGGTGGATTATCCGGATAAGCGGTAGCAGTGTTGGCATCAACCGCTTTCATCCAGCCATCGATGTAGCTGTTGAGGATAATCTTTATCTCGGCGGTGTAATCCTGAGCGTTGAAATCGCCAGCGATTATCCGAGGTTCAGCAAATTTGCTCGCGAAAGAGACCAGTTGCTTAGCTTCGACCTGCCGTTGGTAACTGTCGCTGCTCGGCCACTGAAAATGAGTAGAGAAAAAGTTGACCAGCTTGCCACCCACGCTGATTGTTGCCTGGGCTATCGGCATCTGATAGCTCATGAAATAGTGTGAAGCGCTCATTATTGGCCACTTCGTCAGGATCATCACCCCTTCGGGGCAGCCCACATATTTCGGGACGTAGGAGTAGTACCAGGCGTGCCCGGTCTTTTGCTTCATGAGGCTGACGAGCAGTGCTGGATCGTTCGAGCCCCCGATCACCTCGATTAAGGAGGCAACATCTGGATTCAATTTTGCGATCCAAGTGGCAACGCGCGATAGATTGATGATGTCGTCGGTCCCATGCCCCCCATAAAAGATGTTCGCCTCCATGACCTTCAACCTCGAGGTAGTGCTCGTCATAGTTGTGCTGGTTGTGGCACCTGTGGTCAGGGCCGTTGACGTGGTTAGCGCGTTGGCCGTGCTCCCGGTGGACATTGAAGAAGTCAGACTTGTAGTGCTTTCAGCGTTCACCTGAGGAGAACTCGCGGCCAGGATGGTCGTGTCATTTTGCTCTGCGCCGGGAGCGATGGAGAGGTATTTCTGTGGCGATAGAACGATGTGGTCGATCGAAATACCATCCTGACGCATCTGCACTCGAACCGTCTGTGTCCCGGTATTGCGGAAGTAAATCGGAGATCCCAAACTGCAGAGGCCGTTGTCACGCCATCCCCATCCTGGTTCCACTGTGCCTGAACAGGCTTGAAGAATGACAGTGGCTCCTGAGGTCGTGCCGATGCGGTCGACGGCTAAGCCGCTGCCAGTTGCGCTATCGGAAAATTGAACGTAGACCGCGCCTATGCTCGTGCCGCCGAGAGATTTACCACGCAGCCAAAGCTGATATGCACGTCCGGCTTCGGCGGGGAAGGTGAGCTCGAAGTAGTTCGCAGGATTGGCAAGCGGCGCCTTCACCAGAGGAGCGCCCAACGCTGGAGTTCCAATTGCATAACCGCCAGCCGCGGTCGGGTCCGCAACCACTGCCCACGTTCCTGACCGAATCGGAGCTTGTGAAGCATACAAAATAACATCAGAGTTGCTTTGCGCGAACCCGAACGATGAGGTCGCCCACAAAAGTAAGCTCCCGAAGAAAAACCTGAGACTCTGATTTTTTACATCTGACATTACTCCTCCATACGTGCCTTTTAAGAATTTTGGTCCTGCCTGAATTACGGATCGGACGCGAATGCGCGGTTTCGGCTTACAGCCGCGGGAATACCGGGCTGTCGATTAGCAATCAAGAAAATCGTGTTTTCGAGATTCGTCGCTGTCGCACTTAGCCATACGGCCCGGGTTTCGGCTCGCCGTGCAGCGGCAGGAATCGCGGTGACGTGATCGGCCCCAACAAAGAAAAAGAAAATGGACAGATGCTTGTTCTCCTCCGGTTTTTCCAATTTTTGTTTTGACAAAGTAACGAGAATTGTGCGCAGTGTACGCGCGCTTCTACTTACCAGCAAAACAAATAGCAGAGTAGAAGAACATTTTTTTTGTGTTGCGGCGCAATTCATGTTCAAATTTACAGCACGACACTTTGGAGGTGCGTGGAATTTGTCGCAAAGCCGCGTTTTTCTAGGTGAAAAGCCTTAACTCAGAAGTTGGTATCGAGACAAATTCGGTCGCCCCGCTATTTGTCGGGTTGTGCGCTGCGCACACTAGAGAGCATGCGTCAGCAGTTTTCGCAACCGACAAGTCAAATTCTTCACGTAGCGGCTGTTTTTTCGCAAAGGCGAAAAGTCAGATTCGCAACTTCGAGCCTACCGGAGCAGCCGATCGATTCATTTTTGGTCGTGCCGTGTTCAATCAGACCACGAATTCTCTGAGCGTCGGCTTTGCCGTGTCGGTGTCTGATAATCGGATCCGGCCGTCCGAGCAATCATTCGAGAGCCATGTTTCACCCATTACCGCCGGTCCGTACCCCGTCGGGTTCTTCACACAACCTGTCCTGAGCTGCAGCGCATCCAAGGCTCGCTCCACCTTGCCAAAGTGGAGCTGGACCCTATGTCTCGCCTCCTAATTCCTGCGTCTCAAGACCTCCTGGGCGGTCTACATGCATAAATCCCCATATCTTCTCTTCATTCTCATTGTCTGTAACTTCGCAAGTTCTCCTCGGGCCAACGCTACTGAGACCCTTTGTGATGTTTCTTACCAGAACTGCCGGACTCCCCTTTTAGCGCTGATCCAGAACGAAAAAATCGAAATCGACGTCGCGTACTGGTTCATGGACGATCAAAACCTGGCAAGCGCGCTGATTAAACGCAAGCAAGCCGGCGTAAAAATAAGAATCCTGATGGATACCCGTGCCGATGATCCTCACCCCTCGGATGCGATGGTGCTAGGTGAGTTCGTCTCAGCCGGTATTCCGATGCGAGAACGAGTCGTCAATGGAATCCTTCACTGGAAAACCATGATTTTCGCCGGCCAGGGCATGGTGGAATTCAGCGGCGCGAACTTCACCGGATCGGAGCTCGTGCCGGTCACTCCGTATGTGAATTATGCGGATGAGGCCATTTATTTTTGCGACGATCCAGCCCTGGTGAACAGCTTCAAGACCAAATACGATGACTCGTGGACTGATACCGTAAACTTTGCAGGCTACGCAAACATAACTACACCGCCTGCTCGTGCCTATCCGACTTACGCGATCGACCCAGAATTAAACTTCCCTCCCGGGACGTGGCAGCAGAATTTTGGTACGCGCGCCATTGCAGCTATCAATGCCGAAAAGGTTAAGCTCGATGTGGACATCTTCCGCATAACCGCCTCGAACATCACCACTGCGACTATCAATGCATTCAAGCGTGGAGTTCAAGTGCGAATGTTGATAGACAAGTCCGAGTATAGAAATCCTGCGCGACCCTGGGACGCGTACAACGTTGATCTGCTCTACATGGCCGGTGTTCCGATGAAAATCAACATTCATAAGGGACAAAATCACGAAAAGATGATGCTGCTGTATGGGCAGGGTCTCACGATTTTTGGATCATCAAACTGGACCACACCTTCTTTCAACATTCAGCAGGAGCATAACTACTTCACGACGAAGGCGTGGTTCTTCCAATGGTTCCAGAACTCGTTCAGCCGCAAATGGAACTCCGGTACAGAGTACGCGGTCTTCGCTCCCTTGCCGCCGGGAGCACCCGTTATTGGAGCACCCGTTATTAAAGTTCCCGCCAATGGGGCTCTTGAACCAGGCCATCAATTTGACCTTGAAATGGGAGGGCGGCCCCTGGGGCCAGAAATACGACATTTACTTTGGCACGACTTCGAATCCTCCGCTGCTGGCGAAAGACGCAGTCACGGGAGCGCCGGAGGATCCCAGCGGGCCACTGACTCTGGAGACGTTCAATGTTTCTGGTTTGGCACATGCAAAAAAATATTTTTGGCGGATAGTGAGCAGGACTGCGGCAAACCTGACAACTGGAGGCCCAACCTGGTCGTTCACTACTCAGTAGAACGGGTTATACATGCTAATCAACATGTTCCGAGCGATGAGCCGCAAGAGTTGCTGGAACTGGTGCACTCTCTCTGCAATCCCCGGAGCGTTGACGAATGAAAACAGAGCAAGGAGCCTAATTTGCTGGCGCTCGGCCACCAGCAAACCAGTGCGCTTTGCAGCGCATCTAGGTCCAGCGCCCCCGCCAGCCGCACGGCGAATGCAAGGTTGTAAACTCCATTGCCGGGCTCTAGACGATCCAATACCCACAGCCGCTGCTGGGCAAATGAAAGC
>Ga0209056_10007872_pt1 | contig 10952 bp, 13 predicted proteins | sample GraSoiAngelo_114_FD_185876 | JGI IMG/M metagenome (GOLD analysis project Ga0209056, IMG submission 185876) | Grasslands soil microbial communities from the Angelo Coastal Reserve, California, USA - 14_0903_13_40cm (SPAdes) (version 2) | ecosystem: Environmental > Terrestrial > Soil > Grasslands...
AGCATGGTGGATCGAGCAGTCCCTTGCCCGATGGTAAAATAATGCGCCTTCGGCGCCATACTTAACATCGCGCGACGGAGCGCGCGATCCACCCACTCACGGCGCGGTCAGAAATTTTTGCCGGATGCGCAGTTCCGGGTATTGGGGAAAGAAAACCTCGGCGATGAAAACTTTGTTGGGCGTGAGATCGCGCGTTGTGATCGTTTCGTTGTATTCGATGTGCTCCTGCGGATTGATCAAGACCGTCCCGGGTTTTTCGGTGATCGCATGATTGTCGGACCATTTCGTGAGGACTGTCTCCGCGGTGTTCATCAAATAAATTTCGATGCGCTGGTTGGACGGAAAATCGAGGGTGATGGTGCGCTTGGATTGATTGGTCAACGTCAATTTGATGTCCAGTTGGCGGCTTTCGGAGAGCTTGGCCGTCTGCGGCGCGACCAGCAAGTCGAGCGCGAGACCGCGCAGCTTCGGGTCTTTGTACTGCGGAATGGAGGTCGAAGAAAATGGATGGAAGATTCGGCCGAGCCAGCCTCGTTTTTGCGTCGTCGAGGTGGGTGTGGCTTCTTGTCCAAACACACGCACCGCAACCGCGAGCACTAAAACTAGGGAGGCAATGCTTCGTCTCATGAGCGGGTAAACAGCCCCGAAAGCTTTCGGGGTTGCAAAAATCCTGTCAAACCCTTTATCAATCGGCCATGAAAACGCTCTGCCTGCTGGTGCTTGGGCTGCTTCTTGCGCTGCCCATAGGCGTTGCCAAAGATCGACATTGCATGTTCCGCCTGCACGCAGAAGCGAACCCGCGCGACACCGCAGTCTTCGCCGCCTCGGTGCGAGCGCAATTCTCTGGAAAAGATATCGCCATTGAACGAATGCCGCGCATCTCAGAACGGGACGTGGTGGCGTTTTATCCTTATTCGGCTGGAAATGGAACCTACGGTGCACTGTTTCAACTTGATGACCACGGCCGGATCGCCCTCGACGCCTTAAGCATCGAGCGCCGCGGCAGTCTCCTTTTTGCCTTGATCAACGGACGGCCGATCACCGAGCTCGAAATCGACAAGCGCGTGGCCGACGGAAAAATCTACATCGCCTCCGGACTCACCGCGGCCGACGTCGACTCGATGAAGAAAGATTGGCGCTTGATCGGCCAACGGAAGCGATAATTGCCATGGTAGCGCGGCGTGATCCGGCTCTGGGGAGCACAGGCCGCTGGCCTGTCGCATTCGGCAGCCTCGCCGAATGCATTTTTGCGCGAAGCGCAACTAGGCGTGCGCTCGTCACGCTACGTGATTGTCACAGCGGTTCGCGGCAAGCTGGCGCGAACTACAGGCCAGCGGCCTATGCTTCCCGGAAGCGGAGACGGCGGTGGTGGTGGTTCATCGCTATGTTTGCATTGCCGTTGTGGTCGAACGTTTCGGTGCTCGCGCAAGACCAAGTCGTCGATCTTGCCCTGCCGACGGATAACGACGCGCTCTTTCGCGGCGGCGGCCCGGCGTTCTACCAATCCATCGAGCGCGATTACGAAGGCGTGAAATCGACGCCGTGGGAAGGCGGCCAATACGGTTTCGTGCGCGATCCTGTTGAGACGCCGGAAGGAATTGTTTACACGCGATTTCACGAAGGGATCGACATTCGGCCGCTGCAACGCGACGCACGCGGCGAACCTCTCGACCAAGTGCGGGCCATTGCCGATGGCAAAGTTGTGCACGTGAACCTCGTCCCGGGATATTCCAACTACGGGAAGTACATTGTGATCGAGCATCGTTGGGACAGATCGAGGTACTACAGTTTATACGGACATCTCAGCGCGATCGCAGTTCGTCCCGGTCAGACGGTGCGTCGCGGCCAAGGCATTGCGGTGATGGGTTACACTGGCGCGGGCTTGAATCAGGCACGTGCGCACGTGCATTTGGAATTGAACTTCATGCTCAGTCATCGATTCGAATCGTGGTATAACGCCTGCCACAAAAACGATCCGAATCACAACGGCATTTACAACGGCATCAACCTCGCGGGGCTCGATATCGCCCGCCTCTATCTCGCGCTGCGCAAAAATCCATCCCTGACAATTCCGGACTTCATCGCCGAGGAAGAGACGTTTTACAAAGTGACGTTACCGAAATCGCGGCATTTCGAGTTGCCCAAACTCTACCCGTGGATGCTGACCGGCGCGGCCGGAACGGAGCTGCCATCGTGGGAAGTCTCATTCTCGCGCGCGGGTTTGCCGCTCAAAATAGAGCCCAGCAGCCAACGAGTAACACAGCCGGAACTAAGCTACGTCAAAAAAAGCTCGATTGATTATTCCTATCTCACGCAAGACAAAATAGCGGGCCGCGGAGAGAAGGCGCACCTGACCGAAGGGGCCCGGCAGTTAATGCGGCTTCTCATTTATCCGGACTGAACGATCGACAATCGCCTATCTTAGATATTGCGATCGATATCTAAGATAATGCGTTGCCTGCTGTTGTCGGCGGTTCTGTGTCAGCCTCGAAAGCTTCCGGTTCACAGAAACGCTACAGAAATTCAGCACGAGGTCGGCAGGCGTTGCGCCAGTGCGACCGCGTGTGGAATCGCGCCAGCGACAAAGCCAAGGCATTCCACCGCGCCGCTTGGTTTTCCCGGAAGCGCGATCACTAGCGCCTGATCGACAATCGCGGCCAGACTCCGCGATAAGATCGCGTTCGGCGTGATCTTGGTCGATTCGGCCCGCATCACTTCGCCGAAGCCCGGTAGCTCCACCCGCATGATGGCCCGGATCGCTTCCGGCGTCACATCGCGCTCCGCGATCCCGGTCCCGCCGGTCGTCAAAATCAAACCGCAACCTTGCTGCGAAAACGAGCGGACGGTTTCCTGAATGCGAACTGCATCGTCTGGGATGACTGCTTCGCCCAAAACGTTCCAACCGGCGTCTTGCGCCACTTTTTTCAACGCTGGTCCACCAAGGTCTTCGTATGCGCCAGTACTCGCGCGATCCGAGATGGTGATAATTCCGACTTGGATTCGCATCGCTAATTATTGTAGCTGCTTCGTTTTCTCCACGAGAAGAATGTCTGAGATTCGCATCTCTTTATCGACCGCTTTGCACATGTCGTAGATGGTGAGCAGGGCAATCGACACGCCGGTGAGCGCTTCCATCTCCACACCAGTCTGCGCAACCGTCCGGGCGGTGCATTTTACCTCCGCGCCGTCATTCGAGGTGACGATGTCGATCTTTACGTCGCTCAACGGCAATGGGTGGCAAAGTGGAATGAGCTGCGGAGTTTGCTTGGCCGCTTGAATTCCGGCGATCCGCGCAGTCGCGAAGACATCTCCCTTCGCAATTCTGTTTTCCGAAATAAGATCGATAGTCTCTCGTTGGAGTCGAATTTTTCCAGTCGCGATCGCCGTGCGCGCGCTCAGCGGCTTGGCTGAAACATCGACCATCTGGGCGCGGCCATCCGCGGCGACGTGAGTCAAGCGTTTCATGACTCAGCCACCGATTGCGATCATCTTGCGGTTCGGCTGATAGTTGTTGCGAAAGTCATGTTGCTGCGGTTTTCGATCGACCACATCGAGAAAGAACTTCTTCAGCTCCTCATCGCTCGCGCCCGCGCGCAGCGGTTTCATGATGTCGAATTCGAGATAACTTCCGAGACACGGGCGCAATTTGCCATCGCAAGTGAGACGTAACTTATTGCAGCTTTCGCAGAAGTGCAGGTTCGTCATCGCACCGATAAAACCAATGCGCTGTCGGCGACCGGGGATTTGATAATACGTCGCGGGACCATTTGTGTGAAACTGCGGCTCGGGAATCAAACTTCCGAAACGCGCTTCAATTGCGCGCTTCGCTTCGAAGATCGATACAAAATTTCTTTGATCGAGAACCTCGCTCGTGCTCACGGGCATCATTTCGATGAAACGCAGGATCAAGTTGCGAGCCGCACCAAACTCGATGAGGGGAATTAACTGGTCTTCATTGCGGCCGCGCATCAAGACGGCGTTGAGTTTGATCTGCCCGAACCCCGCGGCGATCGCGGCTTCGATCCCGTCAAGGACTTGCCCATGCAAATCTCGTCCGGTGATCTGGGAATAAGCATCCGGATCTAACGTATCGAGTGAAATGTTGACCGAGCGCACACCGGCGGCTCGTAAAGCCGCCGCCATCGTCAAATTCGGTTCAACTGGGCGCGCAAGAAGTGTCCCGTTGGTCGAAAGACCAATGTCGTCAAGACCGGGAATTTTCGGAACTTGGCGGATAAGATCGACCACACCGCGGCGGGTGAGCGGTTCGCCTCCGGTGATTCTTATCTTCGAGACACCCAGCTCTGCCGCGATGCGAATGAGGCGCAACGTTTCTTCGAAAGTGAGAATTCCTTCGCGCGGCAGCCATTCCTGCAATTCTTGCGGCATGCAGTAGGTACAGCGCTCATTGCAACGGTCGGTGATCGAGACGCGCAAATACGAGATGCGGTGGCCGAAACGATCTTCCATTGGGCGCAACGTTACGGTCAACGCGGTGTTGAATCAAGAAAACGGCATGATTGACTCGGAATCTGGTGGTTGTATGATTTTTCCTATGAAGCGTCAATTTTTTTCCTGGGCGCTGATAACTGGCCTTGCCGCCGGCGCATTAATTGTTACGAGTTGTTCTACGACCGAAACACGGATTTCCGGACATCCTGAAATTTTCCAAAGCCTCTCCCCGCGCGATCAGGCACTCGTGAGCCGGGGTCAAATTCGCGATGGCATGTCGCAAAGCGCGGTTTGGCTGGCCTGGGGTTCGCCCGATCGGAAAATTGTGGGTAATATGCGCGGTCGTCCAACCGAAACCTGGATTTATGTAAATTACGCGACCTATCCATATCCTTATTACGGGCCTTACGGGCCCGGCTTCGGTTACGGTTTCGGATTTAGTGGCGTCGGTTTTGTGGGCAGGCATCATCATGGCGGCCGCTCTTTCGTGTTCTTTGGTGACCCCTTCTACGATCCATTCTACTATTCGTATATTCCGCCGAGCATTCCGTATCCGACCAAGACGGTCACCTTCGCGAATGGCCGGGTCATGTCGTTCCAATACCTGGTGCCGCCGTACCGCTGATTAAGAATTCTCTCGCGTTCTACCACAGAACTAATCAGAGTCGCGGCACGCCTGACAAATGGCTTACCGCTCATTTCGAAAGTTCCTCGACGCTCTTGACAAAGCGGGCGAACTGAAACGCGTCGCTGTCCTGGTCGACACCGATCTGCTCATTGCGGAATGGGCCGACCGCGAAATGAAATCGCCCGCCGGCGGGAAGGCGCTTCTTTTCGAGCAAGCGATTGTCGATGGAAAAAAAACGGAGTTTCCCGTCGCAATCAATACGATGGGATCGCGCAAGCGGATGGCGCTCGCTCTCCAGGTCGCGGACGTAGAAGACATCGCGCAGGAGATTCAGCTCATCCTCAAAGCGAAACCGCCCACTGACCTGCGCGAAGGCTGGAGTTTGCTCAAGCAGGGAATTCACCTGCTGCATGCGCGGCCGAAAAACGTAAAGGAAGGTGAATGTCAGGAAGTGGTTCACAAGATTGACAATGGAAATGATTTTTCATTGGCGAATCTGCCAATCTTAAAATGCTGGCCGAAAGACGGCGGCCGTTTCATCACTTTGCCGAATGTGCATACGCGCGACCCGGAGAGCGGCGCGCGAAACGTGGGTGTTTACCGCATGCAGATTTATAACGAGCGAACGACGGGGATGCATTGGCAAATTCACAAAGTCGGCGCGCGCCACGGGAAGCGATACTACGAACGCGGCGAACGCATGCCGGTTGCTGTAACACTCGGCGGCGATCCGGTCTATACCTTCGCGGCGACCACGCCATTACCGGACGGCTTGGATGAAATTATTTTCGCCGGTTTTCTGCGAAGGAAATCAGTCGAGCTCGTACGCTGCAAAACAATCGATCTCGATGTGCCGGCGGAGGTCGATTTTGTCTTGGAAGGTTATGTGCAACCAGGGGAGATGCGGCCGGAAGGTCCGTTTGGCGATCACACTGGTTTTTACACCGCGGTCGAGGATTATCCGGTTTTTCATGTGACGGCGATCACGCATCGGCGGAATGCTATTTATCCGACAACCATCGTCGGCGTGCCGCCGATGGAAGATTTTTATCTGGGCGACGCCAGCGTGCGCATTTTTCTACCGGTCTTCAAAATGAACTTTCCGGAAATCGTGGACATGACGCTGCCGCCGGAAGGCGTTTTTCACAATCTCGTCTTCGTCAGCATTCGGAAACAATATCCGTATCAGGCCTTCAAGGTGATGCATGGACTTTGGGGGATGGGCCAGATGATGTTCAGCAAGTACATCGTAGTGGTCGATGAAGACTGCGACGTGCACAACACGAGCGAAGTGCTCTTTCGCTTGTGCGCCAACACCGATCCAGCGCGCGACACGACCGTCATCAAGAACCCGAGCGACTCGCTCGATCACGCGCCGACCGAACAGAACATCGGCTCGCACATGGGTCTTGACGCGACGCGCAAATTACGGGGCGAGAACTATCACCGCCCATGGCCGGAATTGCTGAAAATGACGGAGGAGGTGCAGGCGCTGGTGGATGCGCTGCAAGCGCAAACGCGCTGATTGTTCCTACAGCGCGGCGCCCTCATCAAACAAACTGTCGCTCGGTTACGGCTTTCGGAAGAGCTCGCCAGTGTCGACGTCGCGAGTGAGTCCGCCGCGCGGAACGCCGCGGAGATCGTAGAGACGACCTGTGTACGGGCTATAGAACAACCCCGGCCTGCCGCTGAATTGGGCGAACGGAAAGCCACCCGACGGCGGATGGTAGCGTGCAGCTTGATCCTCCTCGACCGCGGCGCCGATTAACGCGCCGGCCGCGGCGCCGGCTGCGGCGCCGATGGCCGCGCCGCGAACATGACCAGTGGCCGCCCCGCCAATGATTGCGCCGGCCGCAGCTCCGGCTCCAGCACCCTGACCGACTGGGGTGTCGCACGAACTAAGAACAAGAGAACTCAGCGCGACGACCGAAACGATCATAAGAAAATCGGATTTCATAAATATCTGTATCTTCGTTCCTCATTGAACCGCGCAAGTTAAGGGAGGTTGCGTGGCGAAACTAAAAGACGTCGACGTCTTTTCTTCCGGAGCGATTTCGCCGAATCCCGGGCTACGGCCTGACAAAGACTTTGTTCGTACGTGTGTCGAGAACGAGCCCACCGTGCGCGACGTTCGAGCAATCAAACTCCTGGTGCGGGGGGTACGGGCTATTGATGACGCCAGAGGCTTTGTGGGGATCTCTTTCGCCAACGGGGTATTTTCCCTTGGGCGCCGGGTACTTCTTTGCGGCTTCCTCGGGAGTGATTGGCCTCGCCACAGGGGCGCCACCCTTACCTTGCGATCCAGGAGATGGAACTGCGTCAGGTTGGTTTGCACCGGAAGGTGGTTTTGCGTATTGACCTCCGGTTCTCTCCTGGCCCACCACCGTGTTGGAGAAAATTAGAGCAAGTCCGCTTACTGCCACTACCGAAATAATTGTGACCAATTTCGTTTTCATATTCATGATTAAGCTTTCGTAATGGAAAAGTCAGACGGATGCTTGACGCGGCAAATTCACAAAGACTTAAGCAGTTGCGCCGCGATCCGGCCGGCTTTCTCCAGTTTGTTGAGCCGGTATTCTTTTTCGAAAACGCGAAATTTGTCCAGCTCCATTTGGCCAAGCAGCCCGCGATAGACCGAACCCATGATCTCGGCCGCGACCATCGAACGTCGATCTTCGCGCGGAAGCAGCGCCGCCGCGCGGGTGAAAAACTGCCGCGCCCGCGCCGCTTCGAACTCCATCAGGCGAACGAAGCGCTCGTTATATTGCCGGTCTTGCAGTTCCGTTTCGGAATAATCGAACCGCACCAGATCTTCCCGCGGCAAATAAATCCGGCCGTCCCGCAGATCTTTCCCGACATCACGAATGATGTTCGTTATTTGCAAGGCCAGTCCGAGCTGGATCGCATACTCTTTGCAGGCGGGATTGCGATATCCAAAAATTTCGATGCTAACAAGACCCACGGCACTGGCCACGCGATAGCAGTAAACGCGAAGTTCGTCGAAGGTCGCATATCGCGAGATGCTCAAATCCATCTCTACTCCGGCAATAATTTCCTCAAGCATGCCGGGCGAAAGTGAGTATTTGTCGATCAACGCTCGCAGGTCAAGAGCGAGTGATGGTTCGTCGGGAGTCGCACTCCGCAACCAGCCGCGCCATTTGGCAAGTCGTCGTCTTTTTTCCTCTGCAATAAGATTTACATCGTCGGCGATGTTGTCGATCACCCGGCAAAACGCGTAGAAGATTGTGATGTCCTGACGGCGCTCGCGGCCTAACGAAACAAATGCCAGGGCCAGATTCGATTTGCTCTGGCGGGTGATCTTGGCTGCATTCACATTCACGCCTTCGCAACTAGCCTAATATCGGACCCGGCTCTCCCAATCAACACGATCGGTTTCACATTGACGAAAAAAACAGACCCAGGAAGCCAGGAGCCAACCGGTGATGAGGCCGCGGAGAGAAACAAAGATGCATTTCCAAAGGAAGAGGACAGCCAGCCGATCGGTGATGGCGGCGCGCGCTATGGCATCGCACGCCATGATGAAGAAAAAGTGCATTGCGCAGATGAACAGGAACCAGCCGACGCGATGCGCGTTCGCCCCGATGAATTGCCGATGCGCGCGGATTGCTGCGCTCAAGGTCTCGTTATGTAGGGCAAGCGAGATTTGGACGGAGCAAAAAGCAATGATCAAACCGCTCATGACGACGCGCTCGAGCGGCAGGTAATCGAGCACATTTGGAATATGCATGAAGTAGGCGAGCAGCAGCGGCATCCGCACGATCAACGTGCTCACCAGCACGACGATGCCGGCCCACTTCAAGACATAACTGAAGCGGCGCATAGCGAAGCGGCAGAGCTCGCCTTCTTCGAAACTCACGCCCTTCACCCACGCCAGGCAAACAGTGATCAAATAAACCTGAATATAAACGCCGAAGAGATATTCGAAGATGAACGCAACGGCATCCACTGTGGCGGAAATTTGCAGCAGCCCCGCGGCCGGGACCGCGCCGCCCCACTCTGGCAACCGCCAAAACACGATCGGCTTGAAGAGCGACGCCAACGCGCTGAGGAGCAGGATCAAGTAAATGAAATAACTCCAGAAACGATATCGTTTCCGTAAAGCGCGCACCAACGCGCCATGCAGACCGCGCCAGTTGACGACCATGAGCACGGCGGCGACCACGGAAAGCGGATAAGTAGTCGTCGCGTTATCGAAAATTCCCGCGACACCTTCCAGCGCGGGCAATGGCGTCTCCCGCCATACCTCCGCCAGTCTCGGCCAATACCAACTCGGCAGCGACGTGACCTGGTTTAGATCGAGATCCGCCGAGTTCTGGATGGGAGTGAAGGTGGCAAATTGAAAGACGGAGTAGGCAAAACCGAGCAGGACAAACGTCAGCCAGATACGTTTGAAGCGGGCAATGCACCGAAATCCATCGCGCAGCGCCTCGCGCACCGGATTGAAAAGCATCACGATCGCGTATCCACCGCAAAGCCCGAGGAGCGGATACACTCGCGGCAAACTGGAGAGCATGAGCGAGAAAAATGGCCTAACGAATCAATCCCCAGTGTCGATTGAACGGCCAGTAAACAAACAGGCCTCGCCCGACCAGATTCTCCTCCGGTACCGGCCCCCAGTAGCGGCTGTCGTAGCTGTTGTAACTGTTGTCGCCCATCGCGAAATAACCATGCTCCGGCACAACAAACGAATGAGTTGACTCCGCCAGATAATCGCGGCCCAGAGCATAGCCGCGATAGGGCAACTTCGCCGCCATGACGCGGGCGAAACCAAAGCCTTCCGCGATTTTTCCATTCACATAAAGCCGGGGCGGATCAATCCGCAGCGTATCACCGGGCAACCCAGCCAGGCGCTTGATGTAGAAAGGCGCGCCGGTTTCCGGATCTTCGCGAATCCCCAAGATATGATTCGTGCGGAAAACAAATACGTCGCCGCGGTGCGGCTTGACGAAGTTGTAACTAAGTTTATCGACGAAGACCTGATCACCCGTGTCCACCGCGCCCCGGGCGATAATCTCATTGCGCCGGCAAACCCGTTCCGGGAAAACGTTGAAATCATGAATGAGCGTTTCCGGCGGAGCGTAAACGAGAAACTTTTGATGCCGACAGGTGAGACGCGAGAAAGTGAAAAAGAAGAGAAATTTCTTCTGCTCGATTTGCAGGACCTGATCATCCTCGCGCGACACGACGTCGATGTAATTGCGGCCGAGCATAATGAACTCGCCGATTTGCCGCAGAATGTTCGGCCCTGGCGCCGTGCTCGGATGGCCGATGATTCCATTTAAGGTCGGTTGCATTGAGCCGGTAGGAATCTTAAACGGCTGCAAAAAATATGAGCGGATTCCGACCGCGACGACGATCGCAACCAGGATCACTTCGCAATTTTCCCGCCAGTGCGACTCCCAAGTCACCGGCGCGAGCTTGTGCAATTTTTCGTCGAGCGCTTCGGCTTGGCTTTGGATGCGATTGTGATCGTGCTTCCGTAAAGCCGCTCGCAGATTTTGCGTGGCCGCGGCCAGTTCTTCCCTTGTCGATGCAGCGAGCAGATCGTTCTTGTAGCGCAAGTACTTTTGCGCATGCCGCAAGAGCAGCCTGCTCTGTTTTATGTAGCGGGGCGTAAACATGTCGATCTATTCTGTTACTCCGACCGGAGTCGAGGGACGTCACTGAGAATGACGAAGCTCGAATGCCGAATGCCGAATGAATGACGAAGCTCGAATGATAAAGGATTACGCCGCGATTTCACCGCCGTTTTAGATTTAGTCATTCGGATTTCATTCGTCATTCGTTATTCGGATTTCGTCATTCAACCCGCTTCATTGTGCTTTCAGCACTTCGATAAACGCTTCCTGCG
>Ga0209056_10007874_pt1 | contig 10950 bp, 9 predicted proteins | sample GraSoiAngelo_114_FD_185876 | JGI IMG/M metagenome (GOLD analysis project Ga0209056, IMG submission 185876) | Grasslands soil microbial communities from the Angelo Coastal Reserve, California, USA - 14_0903_13_40cm (SPAdes) (version 2) | ecosystem: Environmental > Terrestrial > Soil > Grasslands ...
AGGAGCAGCCCACCGCGAAGGCGCCCGATCTCCAGACGAAGATTTAAAATGCGAAGCTTATTCATCAGTGTTGTTTTCGCCTTGGTCGTCACCGCCGGTGCCGCTGTGAAAAAAGAAGCGGCCTCGCCGCCGCCGAACAAGGACGTCAAACAAAAGGCGCTTTCGCTCGTGCGCGTGAACGTGACCGGCCAGCCCTATGATTATTTTCGACCATGGCAAAAGAAAGCGCCCGTCTCGAAGCGCGCGCTCGGCGCAGTTCTCTCGAAAGGACGAGTCCTCGTGACCGCGGATTTGGTGACGAACCAGAATTACGTTGAGCTTGAACGCGCGGAATCGGGCGAAAAGACCGCTGCCAACGTTGAAGTGATCGATTACGAAGCGAACCTCGCCCTTCTCCAGCCGAGCGAGAAAAATTTCCTTGATGGCATCGCGCCGCTCGACATCGCCGGAGATACCGTGGTCGGCGACCGGCTCGCCGCCTGGCAACTGGAACCAACCGGTGCCCTGGTCGCGACCGAAGGATTGGTTACGACCATCCAGATGACAAAATACCCGGTCGATGTCGGCCAGTTTCTTACCTACCGCATTAGCATTCCGATGCAGTATCGCGAAAACAGTTACACGATTCCGCTCGTCAAAAACAACAAGCTTGCCGGCTTGCTCTTGCGCTACGATCCGCGCTCGCAGCTCATCGACGCTATTCCGGCGCCGATCATCACCCATTTTTTGAAGGAAGCCGAGGGCGAGCATTATCAAGGATTTCCTGGAGTCGGTTTTTCATTTTTTCCAACGCGCGATCCACAGTTGCGCAAATACGCCGGACAAACCGGTAAACCCGGGGGCGTTTATATCACCAACGTCGAGCCAAACCTGCCCGCGATGAAAGCCGGCATGCAGGTCGGCGATATTGTGCTGGCGGTCGGCAATCACGAGATCGACCAGAACGGCAACTATGTGGATCCACTTTACGGGAAGATTGATTTTACGAATTTGATCAGCGCGCATTCCTACGCGGGCGACGTCCTGCCGTTTCAAATTCAGCGTGAAGGAAAGCCGATGGAGTTGAAGGTCACGCTCGAACATCGCGACGCAAAAGATTACGTCAGCCCGCCGTATGCACTCGATGAAGCGCCGAAGTATCTCGTGCTCGGTGGTCTCATTTTTCAGGAACTATCCCGCCAGTATCTTAAGGAATGGGGACCGAACTGGCAGCGGGAAGCGCCCCCGCGTTTCGTTTATCTCGACCGCTTTCAATCGGAGCTTTTTCCGGGCGAACATCGCCGCATCGTGATTTTGAGTCAGGTGCTTCCGGCCAACAACACCATCGGATATGACGAGTTTTCTTATCTGACCGTGCTCAAGGTCAACGGCCAGGAAATAAAATCGCTCAATGATCTCGCCGCTGCCGTGAAACAACCGATTGAAGGCGGCTTCATTAAAATCGAAACCGAAGAAGATCCCAAACAAATCGAACTCGACGCCAAGAGCATTGATGCTGAAGCCCCCAATCTGCAGGAAAGCTACGGCATCCCTTCGCTCCAGCGCCTCGAATAGGTAGCGACGATTGACCTCAATCGCCACGGGTGGTTCGGTCCACCGCCCCTACCGCTACTGCTTCGGCTGAACGAAGTTCACGTCCTGGACAAAAAGAAATTTTCTTAAAGCCGGAAAGATTGCGATCACCTTGCCATCGCTGCGAGTCCATGATCTCTCGTCTCCGCTTGCCGGCGATTGCTTCCAGCTTGTTTCTTCCGGCGCGCTCATGCCCAATATCTCTTCGACACTCTGGGGTGAAAGCGGTGACGTGTCTGGATTCGCAAAACCTTCGCGCTGGCTGATTCCGTTCACGAAATCGACCAAAATCATATACCCGCCCGAGATGTAACCCAGTTCATGCACATTCCCATGAGTGCCCAAGTCCTTGCCCGGTTTGCCGTACCTGGCCTCAATCTGTTTCTCGTCCTCACCGATCCGTGCAAAACCGGTCGCTGCTAAAGCTATCCACACCAAACTCGTAAGCGTTAATGCCTTCATTTTTTTGTCGTTTGTTTCAAAACAAACGTGACCGAATCGATCCGATTGCGCAAATCGCTAATGGGGACTTTTGCCGCGCAGCTCAAAGTAACGATACGCTTCAAGCGCGATTTCACTGATCGCATGTTCCGCCGCGCGCTCGTCGCGGGCGTCGGCCGTCATTACACTGATCGCGAATGGACCGTCTTTTACAAAGACGATGCCCGAATCAGTCCGAACATTTTGCAAGTTACCGGGTTTATTGGCCACCTGCATGCTGGCTGGCAGATCGTGGGGAATGTAACTCTCCTTCAACGTCGATAATTGTTTGATCAACTGCTGGCTTAACTCCTTGCTCAGCAACTTACCTTTGTAGATCGCTTCCAACAGCCGCGTCATTTCTTGAGGAGTGGAAACATTTTCCTCACCGCGTCGGGCCGCGGCGAAGTCCATCATCTTGCGTCGCAACATCGTTTTTGTCAGACGCAGGCCGCCGAGCATTGCGTTCACGTTATCTTTGCCGACGCGATCGATCAGAATATTGGCGGCGGTGTTGTCGCTCACAGCAACCATGAATTGGGCAAGATCGCGATTTGTAACCCGCGTCACACCCGGAGTCAGACCGGCCATGATCTGACTAAATTCGACCAGCTCTTTCGGATCGAAGTTATAAACGTCATCGAGCTTTGCTTTACCTTGTGCTCCGGCTCGCGCCTCCTGATCCTGATGATATAACTCGAGCAGGATCGCGATCTTAATTGAGCTCGCCGTTGGAAATATGTGATCAGCGTTTTTCAGAATCGCGCGGCCGTCCGTAAGATCGACAACTGCCACGCCCATCGCGCCGTCGAATCGCTGGACCATTTCACCAACGCGCGCGTCGAGCTTTTTCCACAGCAAATCGCCAGCAGCATTGGATTGCTCGCCAACGGACAAACTCGCCGTGGCTAAAGGTGATGACGACTTCTGTTGGCCGAAAGTACTAACGACTACTACGACCGCGATGGCGAGTGCGGCGAGTCTCAACGTCTCTTACTTTCTAATTCTAATTCCTGCTTTCTTCTCTTGGCTGCATCGCCGGGTTAGGTCCCTCTTGAGATTGCTCTTCACCCGCGCGTCGGAGCAAGACGACACCCAACAGGAAAGGCATGATGAATGGGACAGCCGGGATTCCGACAATAAAACCAGGATTGGTGTACCATGGCGTCGCTCTCCCGTCCGGATACTGGACACCTCTGAGCACGAGGAACAGCAACGCAACCCCATTCACGATCATGAATGCGCGAGCTCCCCCGCGCCCAAGCCATTGGACTCGACCGAGGGAAGCCGCAAACGCCGCCGTCGCGAGATAGGTCAGAAAGGCCGCAACAAAAAGTAGAAGATCCAGCATGTCGCGCAGCGAGACGATCGCCGTCGCCATTTCTCCAGCATGTTCCTTCCCGAAGAATGCTGCGAACGCGAAGATATTCCAGATGAGATAGAGCGGGCCACTGAGCATGATCGCCGCGAAGCCGAGCGTCGCATAAAAGCGTTCACCGGCTCCGCTGAGTGCTTCTCTGAGCACCACGAATCCACCCGCTATCGCGGCAGCCATAACAATGAGGACAAGATACCGCATCTCGTTCTCTGCCGCGGTTGCCTGCCAGGGCCCGCCGATGCCGACCCAGAGAAGCGCAACGGGCGCAAATGATGTGACAAGGAGTGTCCCCGCTAGGCCGAGCAATCGCCGGTCCTGCGCATCGGCTCTGATTGACCGTGCGCCAAGCGTCCACGCCGCAATCGCGATCGCTGCAAAGTACGCTACTCCGACGGCCTGATATACTCCTGGGATGCGAAAGGCGCGCACGCCGAAGACAACGAAACTAAGAAACGGGAAGATGCAGAGAAAGACGTAGCTCACACGGCGGACGGTATTCATTGGATCTCCTGATTAATTGAGGCGAAAGCCCGGTTATGGTGTTATGGGGCCTAACGAGAACAAGATCAGCCGCCGCTGGCGATAGCGAGCATTTTCATGTCAACGTCTCAACTTCTCCGCACCCTCAACTCTCTTCACGTGGCCAGGTCACGCCATCTAACTCTTTCGGCAACTGTTTCGGATCGACCAGATAATACACCTTCATGTCATGTAGTTCGCCGGGCTCGAATTCTTTGTCGGGCGCGCCGACGATCAACCAGAGAACTTCCTCATCGGTGTCATTGAAGACTTGCCGCAAAAGTTTCGGACCAACGAGGACGCCGCCATGTTTTGGAACCGTTAACGTCTGGTCGCCGACGCGGATGCGCCCCGTGCCCTCAACGACAAAATAAAATTCCTCAGCCTTCGGATGTTTGTGGAGCGTGTTCGCGCTCTTCGGCGGAAGCCGCCACAATCTCGCCCCGAGAATCTCGCTACCCGTCCGCTCCAGAAAATCCGCGTTGGGAATCTTCATCAGGTTCGAGGGGCGCCAGTCCAGATCATCCGGCTTGATCACGAAGTAACCGTCGATCGGCTTCATTCTTCTTAATTCCTGCTTTGTTGTTCGACTGACTTCCTTCTTATCAAACGATATATCGGATAGCTCGCTGCCAGTAGGACCAGAGCGTAAATGCTGTCTCTCGAATCACTAACGGTGAATCCGACAACGAGCGTGCTGCTAACCAACAGCACCGCGAGCGGCGCAAACGGATACGCCCATGCCCGGAACGGCCGCGGCAAATCCGGCGAGCGTTTGCGGAGAACAAATAGCGCGCTGATCAGCACAATGTTATTTGCTACCGCGTAAAACGCGTAGATCGCCATCAACTTCTCAAAGGTCCCGAGACTAATCAAAATCGTCGCCATAACAACAGTAACAGCCAGAGCGACGACCGGTGTACCGCCTTCATTCACCGCGATAGCTTTACTTGAAAACAAACCATCGCGCCCGAGCGCATAAAGGGTGCGCGGCGTGAACATCAAAATCGCGTTGACGATGGCGATGATAGAAAGCAATGCGAGTCCGGTGACGATTTGTCCGCCTCGCGCTCCGAAAACAACTCGCATTGCGTCAGCGGCGGCGAGTTTTGACGCTGCGATTTGAGGCAGCGGCAAGACATAAAGCAACGCGACGTTAACGAGCAGATAGATTCCGATCACCGACAAGACTCCAGCGTGAAGCGAGCGCGGAATGTTGCGGCCAGGATTTTCGTCTTCTTCGGCAAAATAAATGACAGAGTTCCAACCTCCGTAAGCGCCGAGAATGAGTTGAAACGACAACACGATCGCGACCAGTGCGGCGAAAGAACCAACAGGCGCGGGGTGCGTCGTTTGTCCCGCGTCGACTGAGCTGTGGTGCCCGCCTAGGGCAAAGCAGACAACAACAAATGCAAGCAGCGCAATCGCCTTGAGAAAACTCGTCAGCTTCTGAGTTCCGCTACCCGCGCGCAGGCCGATCCAGTTCAGGAACGCGAGCAAAAGAAGGAACGCCAGCGCAACCGTGGTGACTCCGGCAAAAGATGGGGCAAACAGGCCAATCGCATATTCAGCAAAAGCGATCGGCAGAAAAGCAACCGCGGCAACGTTGCCCAGCCAATCGCTCCAACCAACGACGAAGCCGGCAAAATCACCGTAAGCATGCCGGGCATAAACATAAGGACCGCCCGCCTTCGGTATCATCGTCGCAAGCTCAGCCGTATAATTTGCGTTCAACAGAGTAAACGCTCCGCCGAGGGTCCAGATCACAAGAATCAGCCAAGTATTCCCGAGCAAGTTAGCCGTCGGACCAGGCAAACGGAAAATACTGACACCGATCGTTCCGCCAACAACCACCGCCAATCCAAAACCCAAACCAAGAATCCGCAGTAATTTATTTTTCTGCGGCACGCCTGTTTCCGATGCGGCTTCAGCCATTTCTATTGCGACGCCGCGCGACTGCGAACCAGTCTAACAGACGATAGATGTTTGGCTGCATGCCGAAGTTCTTCGGGGCTTAATGTGACTGCTCCGCCCGGTCAATCAGAGCATTTGATGGCAATTGTTTGTCCACTGCTTTTTTGGCACTCTCCACGCCGACAACGGGGAGCGTCCTCGGATCGAGGAAGCCAAGTTGAACCAGAACCGACCCTTGGTCCCAGTAGATGTGTTCGTGGGCCAGTTTGCCATCGCGGAATCGGACAATTGCGACGAGCGGGATCTCCACGCGCCTTCCTGTTGGAGCAATTCCGGGCAACATCCAATCCATCTTGATCGTGTGGGTAAACTTGAAGATCATTTCATCGACAAGCTGATCGTCGCCAATAGTCCGTGAGAGAGGAACCATCTCCGTGTCCGGAGGCATCTGCGGAATAAAATGCTTGGAGTAAAATTCTCTTAGCTGTTCTTTGCCAACTCCTCCAGTTAGCACGGGAATGTGATTCACATAGGCATCCTCCACCATCGTAGCGAGTGTGTCCTCGGTGTGGCGTGTAGTAAACTCGTGTCGCACATGTTCCTCCCAGAGCTTGAGTAGAACCTCTTGGGCAGCGCTCAGATTTGCACCTGTCTCCCTCTTATTCCGCTTCCTCATTCAATCTAGTCGTCGGTGGTAGTTGCAGGCGGCCGGGGTTTGGCGAGGAATTTGTCGACTTCGGTGTTGTAGGTTTCGAATGGATCGCCCATGACGAGGAAATCGCGGCTGTCGTGCGCGATCGAGTCCCAGTTAATCACGTAGGGTTGATGTCGATCTTGAAAATACGCGACGGCGCGAGCGCGGCCCGAAGCGCGCGTGTTCGCCGGTGGAACACGAATCGCGTTTGCGGGTTGGAAACTGTTGTTCCATTCGGCGACGCGTTTGCCGGGCGTAACGCTGAAGAACAAACCGCGAGTCGGATCGATGTTGTGATATTCGAGATCCAAACTTTGCAGCCAGGGATCGTCCCAGCCGACTTTTTCCGAGGCCATGAAAGTCTCGAGCAACCATTTCTTGGTGATCCAATCGACGCCGCCGATCAGCGCCTGTGGATTTTGCTCGATTGATTCGAGAACAAAACTCCAGGTCTCGAGCAACCAATCGGTCTCCGGATCTCTTTCTCGCAGATGGCGCTGGGCGAGATCGTGGAACTGCCATTGGACATCGAGCGCGCCAATAGTTTTACCGTTTTCAAGATCGACAATCCACTTTCGGGTCGGATCGCGGGAGATGTCGCGCGTACTGCGAACGGCGTCGTTGAGAACAAGATTGCGCGGCAACTGGCGTTGTTCGAGGAGCGAGAGCACCGCCGCGGTGGTGCCGATCTTCAGCGCGTTGGCAAACGGGCTCATGTTGGAATCACCAATGAGCAAATGGAGCCGCCGATATTTGCGGTAATCGGCCAGCGGCTCATCGCGCGCGTTGATGATGGCGCGGTTGAACTGCACCCACTGATAGATGTCGTTGACGATGTGGTCGGCGCGCTGACTGAGCTGAAACGCGACCGGCGTTTCCGCTTGGGGCGGCTCAAAGTCGAATGCGAGCGGATTGGCCTGCCCTACTCTCCCAGCGCCAGTAAAAATTTGTCGCGTCGCAAGAAAGGTGAGCAGCGTCCCGAGCACCGAAGGCGTAAACTGCGCCTCGCGTTTCATCAAATAATTTTCGTGGCAACCAAATGTCGCGCCGGTGTGATGATCAACATTGTTCTTAATGAATGAAACGCGATCGCTGGCTTCGAGCGCGACGAGCGAGCTGCGCAACAGTTCGTCGCCGGCCATCTCGTAGGTGACGAGATCGTGGAGGTGCAAACATTCGGGCGACGCGTACTCGATGTGGCCCATGTCGAGATAAAGCCGGCCGCCATTTAAAAGAAAACCCCCGTTGCCGGGCGGTTCCTCGTAATCGCGATAGTGGAGGTCGATCGTGCCGGCGCGTGCTTTATTGAAGAGGTAATTCTTCACCTTGGCCGGCCAAACCTCAGAGTTGCAGCGCAACTCTTCGCTGCTCATCAGGCAGCCGTATTCGGTTTCGATTCCGACGATCCGGTCCATCGGTTAACGATTTAACCATCGAATCGGCAAATCTCTAAATCTTTTCGCACGCGGGTTGCTCTCTACGAGCCTGGATGGAATTCTCGAGGGAAATAGCTACACCCACGTTCTTCTCGCAACGGGTCTGGCTGATTGCCATTCTGATCGCCCTCTTGCACGCCGCGATGGCGGTGACCGCCGTAAATACAAAATCGCCGACGTTCGATGAGCCCCAACACTTAACCGCGGGTTACAGCTACTGGGTAACAAACGATTTCCGGCTCGATCCCGAAAGCGGCAACCTGCCGGCGCGCTGGGCGGCGCTTCCACTGCTATTGAGCCATCCGAATTTCGTGCCGCTGAATGACCGCGGTTGGCAACGCGCCGAGGAAGGACGCACCGGTCACCAATTCTTCTACGAGGTCGGTAACGATCCCGATCGGACGCTCGGCCAAGCGCGAATGATGATGTCGATCTTTGGCGCAGCCCTCTGTCTTTTAATGTATCGCTGCGGGCGAGAATTCTTTGGAGTTGGCGGCGGTTTGCTTGCCGAAACCGTGGCCGCGTTCGATCCAAACTTTCTCGCGCACAGCGCGCTCGTTGCTTCGGACGTGCCGGCGGCCTTCTTCTTCACCGCCGCAGTTTGGAGCAGCTGGCGTTTATTCCAAAAAATTTCTCCGGCGACCTTGACGACCGCTGCGCTCAGTTTGGCTGGACTGTTTCTGACGAAATTCTCGGCACCGATTGTTCTCCCAGTGCTCGGCGCGGCGTCCATTCTGCAAATTTTCTCGGGGCGCTATATCAAGTTGCGACTCGGACGAATTGAAACTGAGCTAGTCGAAAAGTGGAAGAAAGCCTGCGCTATCGGAGGGTCTTGGCTGCTTCTGGCCGCAACTGTGTTCTTCGCAATTTGGTTGTCCTTCTCGTTTCGTTACTCAGCCTGGACGAACAATGAGTCACTTCATGAGGGGACAACCTGGCATTGGAATTATCTGCTCGAAGATCGCGGAACGTTCGAGAGCGCGGCGAGGTTCGCGCGCGCCCATCGTCTCCTGCCGGAAGCGTACTTGTATGGTTTCTCTTACGTTCACAAACACGAGATCGATCGACCTGCGTTTCTGGACAATCGATGGAGCGTCGTCGGATTTCGATCGTTCTTTCCGCGAGCGTTCATTTACAAAACACCGCTGCCATTCTTGTTATTGGTAGCGCTCGCGTTCTACGCCGCGCTCGCGCGGCGCCGTTCCTGGAGCATTTCAAAGCTCAATCCATTGGCGATGTTTGCTCTCATTTACGGCGCAATTGCAATTACGAGTCAGCTAAACATCGGGCACCGCCATATTCTTCCGATTTATCCGGCGCTCTTCATTGGCTGTGGTGCGGTAGTTCATCTCGCTCGCAAGAATCGCCCGGCAATCTTCGCCACCGCGGTCGGGATCATTTTGTTTTGGCAAATCGCGGAATCTCTTGCGATCCGGCCAAATTATCTCGCCTACTTCAACGAAGTCGCTGGCGGACCGAGTCGCGGTTACCAGCACTTGGCCGACAGCTCGGTTGATTGGGGCCAGGATTTACCGGCGTTGAAAACATGGCTCGATAATCATTCGGCCATAGTCAATGGAAAGCCTCTCTATCTCGCCTACTTCGGCACCGCCGAACCGCGCTCGTATGAAATTAACGCCAAACTGCTCCCCGAAAATCACTCATTAGGCGATCGCGTTTTTGCGCCCCTGACCGGCGGCATTTACTGCATTAGCGCGACGACACTGCAAAGCGCCTACGCGCGCGAGCTCGGTCAATGGTGCGTGCCTTACGAACAGCATTACCAAGCCGCAGCGGCGGGGATACGGCGGTATCACGATACAGCTTCAGATCCGGCGAGGCGTGTTGCAATGATCGCAAACGATGGTGCGCTTAACTGGGCAAAAAAGATCAAGGACTTCGAGCGGCTCCGGTTCGAGCGATTGTGTGCCTATTTGCGTCATCAGGCTCCCGCCGCCCAAATCGGCTATTCGGTCTTCGTGTTCGAATTGACTGACGACGAGGTAAATCGCGCACTCTACGGGCCGCCCGCAGAGTTGACGCAGGACGTTTTCGTGAGCGGTTTTTAGGCGTGCTAGTGCAGGCTTGAAACTTACGTAAGAACAGGACAGACTCGCCACCGCATGAGGGAGTTGGGCCTGCGTAGTCCGGCGTCGAGAGTCGCCGGAATTGTTTACTTTGGGCGGATGCTCGACAAAATTCGGCAACACCAAAAAGGACAGTTACCTTCCGATTATCAGGCAAATCTTGGCCGCGGCTTTGATTCCGCGTGCACAAAATTTTTGCGGATCGATTACAACCGGCTGGTGGCCCGAGTGGACCAAGGCGGCACGGACGACGAAATCCTGCAATGGTGTTTCGGCATGGGGCACTGTCCGACAGAAGATGAGATTTACGTGTGGAATGAATTTATGCGGAAACGGGGCTGGAACGACGAGCTTTCCGAAATCCTCAAACGCCGGAAGAAAGAAGCCGGTATGGCCGGCCGCTCCGAGATCCAGACGATGTTCACCTTCATCGACGCCGACGAAGGCCGCTTATTGGTCGGGAACCAAAAGCTCCAGCCGGCGCCAGACTAAATTGTAGGCCGTCTCTGCGAGACGGCACATAAATCGATTGGCGTCTGACACAGACGCCCTACAACACTGCACGCAACCCCAGAACATGAGCCGCCCGCCGCGGATTTCCAATTGGCTGCCGGACGATCAGAGCACGATTTACTTCATTACCTTTTGTGTGGAAGAACGAAAAGCCGTCCTCGCAAACAGCCGAACTTGGAGCACCTGCTGCGATGTTTTCGAGAAGCTTGATCAATGGACAATCCTCAGTGCTCTAGCAATGCCAGACCACATTCACATGTTACCTGCACCCGCCGATCGAGACGCTTCGGTGAACGGTTTTGCAAAGTGGTTCAAACGTTGGTTCAACCAAGCATTTGTAGCTTCATCCTCTAGTCA